>Ga0315289_10016507_pt1 | contig 10177 bp, 6 predicted proteins | sample YL17G11_40_MG_FD_203452 | JGI IMG/M metagenome (GOLD analysis project Ga0315289, IMG submission 203452) | Sediment microbial communities from Yellowstone Lake, YNP, Wyoming, USA - YL17G11_40 | ecosystem: Environmental > Aquatic > Freshwater > Lake > Sediment | place: USA: Wyoming | collected...
TTTTGAAAAAGGAGCAGTTGGTTATTTGATAAAAGCTCATTTCATGCCTTCTGAAGTGGTTGAAAAAATCAAAAAAATCTTAAAAGAACACAAAAAATAAATAAATATTTTCCTTACAAAATGTCTAGTAAAGGTTTTACTAAAATTGAAGTTTTAATTGTAGTAATTTTATCTTTAATTATAATTGGTGTTGATATTTTTGTTATTTCATATCTAAATTCAAAGGAGCAGGCTATCCAGGTTTTATCAGAAATCAACCAGATTAGAAGCGGTTTAGAAGTCTTTTTATTAACCAATAATTATTATCCTGAAACAGCGACCCCAGTGGCTTTAAATGATGCTTATGAAAGCACGGAAAAATTGTGCTTTGAGGGTTTTAAGAAATTAACTGAAGGATGCAAAAAAACAATTTTGAATCCTGTGCCAAATTTTTATTTAAGTCAGGGAAATAGTTATACTTATAAATCAATAGATAATAATAAAAATTATCAGCTGGAATTTGTCTTAAAAACTAATTTTAGAGAGCAAGGGTTGCTTAAGGGCAAAAATTGCGCCACCAATTCCCAAATAACCAGCCAGCCTTGTTTTTAAAACTTATGTTAAATTATAAAAAACAAAAGGGGTTTACTTTAATTGAACTTTTAGTAGTGATTGCTATTATTATACTTTTAGCCAGTATTAGTATTATTGCTTTAAACAATCAACAAGCTAAAGCCCGTGATGCCAGAAGAATCAGCGATATCAGGCAGATAAAGACAGCCTTGGAATTTTATGCCAGCGACGAAGGCCAATATCCTGTTGAGGTTAACCCTGTTGTTTTGGGCAGCCAAGGCAAAGAAAAGCTTTGTGCTAAAGCTGAAGGCGGATTTGTAGGCGCCGAGACTTCGTGCAAAACTGAAACTACTCATATGACCAAAATTCCCCAAGACCCTTTAACAAGTCAAAAATATATTTATACAGGCTCTGAAAAAGGTTATGATATAGTTTTTACCACTGAAAAAGAAAGCAGTTTGGGCTCCGCTGGCACATACCATGCCCATGCTCAAGCAATTGATACTTTGCCAGGTATTAGGTAGGCAACTTTATAAAAACAGGCAGTTTTTAAAACCCTGTTTTTTTATTTAGCAAAATGTTATAATTTTACTATGATATTGGATATTTTCTTATTTTTTCTCTTAGGTTTAATTTTTGGCAGTTTTATAAATTCTTTGGTTTATCGTCTTTACCATAATTTAACGCTTTGGGAACGTTCTTTTTGCCAAAACTGCAGGAAAACTCTGGCTTTTTTTGATTTAATTCCATTTTTAAGTTTTATTTTGTTAAAAGGCAAATGCCGTTATTGCCAAAAACAGATTTCCTGGCAATATCCTTTGGTTGAATTAATTACTGGCCTTTTGTTCGCCTTGGTTTGGTTAAAAAATCAAACCGTGGATTTATTTTTATTCCGCGATTTATTTTTTATCCTAGTTTTAATTTTTCTTTTTGTTTTTGATTTAAAATATTATTTGATTTTGGATAAAATTGTCTGGCCAGCTTTGCTAGTAGCATTTATTTTTAACCTAATTTTGGATATTGGGATTTGGTCATTGGTAATTGGCGTGGCCATTGGTTCTGGATTTTTTCTTTTGCAATATCTAGTTTCTAGTGGCAAATGGGTAGGTTTGGGTGATGCAAAATTAGGCGCTTTAATTGGTGTAATGTTTGGCTGGAAATTAACTTTGTTGGCCCTTGTTATTGCTTATTTAATTGGCGGTTTGACTGCAATTATTTTGTTAATTAGTAAGCAGAAGAAATTCGGCGATGTCTTGCCCATGGGAACTTTTTTAGCATGCGCGGCAACTATTGTTTTGCTTTGGGGGGATAAAATTTTAAGCTGGTACTTTTGAATTCCGAAAGCCGAATTCCGAAAGCTGAAACAATATCATATAATTAGTAATTCGGCATTCGGAGTTCAGAATTAAAATATTATGACAAAGGACGACGCTAAAAAACGAATAAATAAACTGCGCGAGGAGATAAATTATCATCGTTATCTTTACCATGTTTTGGATCGTCAGGAAATTTCTGACGCGGCTTTGGATTCGCTTAAACATGAATTATATCAATTAGAGCAGGAATATCCTGACTTAATTACACCTGATTCGCCAACACAAAGAGTGGGTGGCGAGCCTTTGGCAAAGTTTAAAAAGGTGAAACACGAAGTGCCAATGCTTTCCATTGAGGATGTTTTTAGTTTAGAGGAAATGAAAGATTGGCAGCAAAGAATTGCCAAGTTGGTCCCAAGAGCTGATTTTGATTTTTTTACAGAAATTAAAATGGATGGCTTGGCGATTTCTTTAGTTTATGAAGATGGCGTTTTGGTTGAAGGTTCAACTCGGGGCGATGGGAAAATTGGCGAAGATGTAACCCAAAATTTAAAAACTATTGAAGCTATTCCTTTAAAATTGCTTCAGCCAGAAGAAAGAACGCTTACAGAATTTTTGCATAAATATGGCCATGATTTGGATAAAGAAAAGTTTTTGAAAAAAATAAAAAGTTTGGCTGGCAGAATTGAGATTCGCGGCGAGGCTTTTATGGATAAAAAGGTTTTTGAAAAAATAAACAAAGAACAGGAAAAAAATGGTGAAAAAATATTTGCCAATCCTAGAAATGCGGCTGCTGGTTCAATCCGCCAGTTAAATTCAAAAATAACAGCGTCACGCAAATTGGATTTTTTTGGTTATGATTTATTGGCTGATTTTGGACAGACAACCCATGAGCAGGCGCATAAAATTATGCGGTTAATTGGAGTGAAAGATAATCCTTTGAATGCGCCTTGTAAAAATTTGGCTGAAATAGAAAAGTTTCATGATAAAATCCATAAAGAGCGAGAAAGATTGCATTACTGGACCGATGGCATTGTGGCAGTATTAAATAATATTAAACTTTTTCAAAAATTAGGCGTAATTGGCAAAACTCCGCGCGGTATGATTGCTTATAAATTTCCAGCGGCACAAGCAACTACAATTGTGGAAAATGTGCGTTTTAATGTTGGGCGAACCGGAGTTTTAACTCCAGTGGCTGATTTAAAGCCCGTGCCTATTGGCGGCACAATTGTATCTCATGCGACTTTACACAATATTGATGAGATCAAAAGATTGGGCGTGAAAATTGGCGACACAGTAATTATTGAAAGAGCAGGCGATGTTATTCCTAAAGTTATCAAAGTCTTACCCAAATTAAGAACTGGAAAAGAAAAAGAAATTCACGCGCCTAAAAAATGTCCAATGTGTAATTCGCCAGTAGTTAGAAAACCAGGCGAAGTCGGTATCTATTGCCCCAATCCCAATTGTTTTGCTATTGAAAAAGAAAAAATTATTCATTTTGTATCCAAGCATGGTATGGATATTGAGGGTTTAGGCATTAAGATTGTTGAACAATTAATGAATGAGGGGTTAATAAACACTACGGCTGATATTTATGAATTGGAAAAAGGAGATTTAGAGCCATTGGAACGCTTTGGCGAAAAATCCGCGCAAAATATTATTGAGGCAATTGAAAAAAGCAAGCAGGCGCCTTTAGCTAAATTTTTATTTGCTTTGGGCATCAGGCATGTTGGCGAAGAAACCGCCATTGATTTGGCTAATCATTTTGGCAGTTTGGAAAAAATTGCCAAAGCAAGTTTAGAGGAGTTATATAAAGTTTCTGACATTGGGGAAGTCGTGGCTCAAAGCATTTATGATTATTTTCGCGATCATAAAAATTTAAAATTAGTGGCAGATTTATTAAAACATATTAAATTAGAGAAAGTTGAAAAAGCTAAACAGATACTGGCGGGCAAGACTTTTGTTTTAACTGGTTCCTTGGAAACAATGACACGCGATCAAGCTAAAGAAAAAATTCGCAGCTTAGGCGGGGATGTCAGTTCTTCAGTGTCAAAAGAAACAGATTATGTAATAGCTGGCGAAGAGCCGGGCTCTAAGTTTGAAAAGGCTAAAAAATTTGGGGTAAAAATAATTGGGGAAAAGGAATTTTTAAAAATGGTTGGAATTTGAAATTGGATATTGGAAATTAGGGATTGGAATTTTATAATTATAATAAATTTACCAATCCCCAATTTCTAATTTCTAATATCTAATTACCAAACTTATGCAAATCGATATCAAAGGAACAAACTTGGAACTTACTCAAGCTATCAAAGATTATGTCAATGAAAAAATTGGCGGGTTGGAAAAATTTTTTGACCAAATTTTAGAAGCAAAAGTTGAAGTGGGCTTGACCACTAAGCATCATCAAAAAGGCAAGATTTTCAGGGCTGAAACAAATTTAGAGGTGCCCCAAAAGCATATTATACGGGCAGAAGCGGAAAGAGAAGATTTGTATATGGCGATTAATGAAGTTAAAGATGAATTGCAGATTCAGCTTAAAAAATATAAGGAAAAAATGAGAGGCAATTTCAAATTTTAATTAATATAATAAAAATAATAAAAACTCCCTGTCCGTGGGAGTTTTTTGTTTGATCTATTTAGATAAAAATGGTATAATAAAGGTGAATAAAATATGAAGAAAAAGACAAGTAAAAAGTATTTTTCTTATTTTTGTGATAAAAAAATACATATTTTTTTGTCTTTGTTTTGTTTTGTTTTGGCTGGCAGTTTTTTAAGCGCTTTATTTTTGCATCTGGCTAAGTCAGCTAATTTTAGTTATAATGAAGATTTTACAACAACAGCATATAAAGACAATGTCACTACAACCGGTGCCTGGAATGTAAATTTAAAAGAAGCTACTCTATTAGGAAATACCTGGGTTGACGTGGAAGAAAGCAAAGATTCTCCTTCTATTCTTACTGGTGTTATTCGGGATTTCGCATTAAATTCATTTAATAACCCTTATGTTGTCTTGGAAAGTGCTGGTGAAATTTATTTTACTAAATGGACACCTGGTGTTGGCTGGACTGATATGTGGAATAATCCGGGCTATGATAATATTTCTCAAACTGTGGGTGGTTCTGACTATCCCCAATTATTAATTGATAATCTGGATAATCCTTATGTAATTTGGAATGAATATGTCAGCGGCAATGCAGAAATATACTTTAGCAAATGGACGCCTGGTACTGGCTGGACTGATATGCTGAATAATCCGGGTAATGAAAATATTTCAAATACTGCGGGAAATTCAGCTATTATTAATCCATCAGTGCGACATCCATTTTTTCAATTGGATTCAAATAATTTTCCCTATGTTATTTGGTTAGAAGGGTATGGTTATAGTCGCGAAGTATATTTTAGAAAATGGACTCTTGGTAGTGGCTGGACTAAGTTAAATGGTCTTGCTGGCTATGATAATCTATCGGGTTCGGGGGCAGAATCTCCAAATTTAAAATTGGATAACAATGATAAACCATATGTTATTTGGCAACTAGGATCAAATGTATTTTTCACAAAAGGCACTTTTGGCGGGATTTGCGGCGTTGGTATAACCTGTTGGACTAATATGGCAGGGACTATTTTGGGATCAGAAAATATTTCAAATACAAATCATGCAGATCAACCATATTTACAATTGGACTTGTCAGGTGCGTCAGTTCCATATGTAGCTTGGATAGACAGTTCAACAGGCTATGCTGAAACTTATTTTACCAAATGGACAGCAGGCACAGGCTGGACCACAATGGCTGGCAATAAAATTTGCCATTTTGGCACTAATAATGGCACGGTCTGCCTTTCTGATTTAAATTGCACTGGTGGAGGAAAGTGTAAAGGGTTTAATAATGTTTCTAATACAAATTTTCATGCTATTGATCCAAGATTAAGCGTTGATACAAATACCATCCCTTATAACCCATATATTACTTGGCTTGATGACAGTATTGTTCCTGAAAGAATTATTTTTATAAGTAAATGGACGCTTGGTACTGGTTGGACTGATATGGCTGGTAATTTGGGCCATGATAATATTACCCCAAATTTTGAATCAACGCATAATGATTTGAGAATTGATTCATTGGGAAATCCCAATATTGCTTACCAGCAACTTGGGGAGGGTTTTACTATCCATTTTACAAAATGGAATGGTTTGACATGGACAGGGGGTGACGGACTTGATAGGGATGGAAATCCTAGCACTTTTGAAAATGATTTTATTGGAGATGGAGCTATGCCTTTTATGGTTTTAGATTCTAATGATATTCCTTATATAAATTTTTATTATGGTCCTGCAATAACCAAATGGCTGCCTACCTTTAAATTAAGTTCAATAATTCAATCCACAAATATCAATGGTTATGGCGGCAATGTGCCTAAAGCGACATTGAATGCCACAGAGATTTTAAATGGGCAGACCATAAATTATTTTTTGTCCAATGATGGCGGCGCAACCTGGGAAGCAGTGACAAATGGAGTTGAGCATGTCTTTGCCAATAATAATGGTACAGATTTGCGCTGGCAGGCACAATTAACTTCAGTAAATCCTAATATAACCCCAATCATAGATGATTTAAGTATTGATTATGAATCTTTGGCCAGCTTTTCAGCTATGCCAGCTAGTTTGCCTAGTGCGCCTAGCAATTTAAGCTGCCAAGCTATAAGTTCAGATATAATCCGCTGGAACTTTACTGATACAGCGAGCAATGAGACAGGATTTAAACTTTACGGTCCAGAAGGACTAATTTTAGATACAGAACCAAATATAGTTACAGACCTAAGCTATTTAGACGAAACCAATTTACAGCCCAATACTCAATACCAAGACAGATATGTGAAGACGTTTAACGGGGCAGGGGAATCAGCTGCTTCAAATACAGTCAGCTGTTATACTCTGGCCAATGTGCCTTTACCTCTAATAATTGGCGAGACAACAGGGGATAGCATAGTAGTAAAGATAGATTCACGTGATAATAATTCACCTATTACAGAATACGCGATTAAAGAATTAAACAGCAACCAGTATATCAATCCAGATGGGACCTTTAGTTTAACTGAAAATTGGCAGACCCATGCTAACTGGGGAGGGGAAAATGGCATTGCAGTCAGCGGAGAACCTTTGCCAGAAACACAGATATTAAATAGCAATATCAATGCCCAATTTAAGATTAGTTTAATTCCGGGTCAGACATATAGTTTTGCAATCAAAGCCAGAAACGGCGATGGGGTGGAGACAGCCATATCTGGCGGTACAAGCAGTATGACTCAAACTCCGACACCAACACCGACACAAACACCAACACCAACTCCAATGCCCAGTCCGACGCCGCTTTTAGTAACGCCAACGCCTACACCGTCACCTTCACCCACGCCGCCAACAACTCCACCAGAGACTCCTCCCATAATTCCACCAACGACACCGCCAACGACTCCTCCAGCGACTCCGCCGATAATTCCACCAACTATTCCACCAGCCACACCGCCAAGCCCGCCAATTGTTCCAGTAATACCACCAGCACCAGTCAGCTCGCCTTTAGTACCAGGAGGAGGATTACCAGTAATTGGTTCAATTATCAGGACAATTAACCAAAATGAAACAGTCCAATATATCCAGGCAAAATTTTTAGATAATCCAAAAGTAGAGCAAACCAGCCAAAATGTAGTGACACCGGTATTAGTTATTTTAGCTGCTTTAAATACAGTGCCAGCCGCTTTAGCCATAACAGCAAACGTTTTGCCTTATTTACACTTGGTTTTCATAGAACCGTTCTTATTACTTTTTAGGAAAAAGCGCAAGAAATGGGGGATAGTCTATGATGCCTTAACAAAACTGCCAATTGGCTTGGCCGTGGTGCGGCTTTACAGCAAAAAAGACAAGAGATTGATCCAGACCAAAGTGACAGACAAAGAAGGCAGATATATTATGATAGTTAAAGAGCCAGGCAGGTATTATTTAAGCGTGACCAAGCCAGATTATAATTATCCGACCAGATATTTAAGAGGAGATGTTCAGGATGTTAAATATCTGGATTTGTACCATGGAGAAGAAATAGCGGTAAAGGAAAAAGAAGGCGCAGTTACAGCGAATATACCATTAGACCCCAAGGAAAAGAGGGTATTAACAGAGAAAGAAGCCATCAGGAGCTATTTAATCAAGAATTCAAGATTAGTGGTCTCTTATCTTGGCATGATCTTAGCGCTTTTAATAATCTTGATATATCCTACAGCCATAACCATTGGTTCATTTGTGGTGCATATCATTTTGTACATAATTTTCAGGCGTTTGCTAGTGCCTCCCAAACCTAAAAGCTGGGGCATAGTGTATGATGAGAAGACCAAAGCGCCGCTTACCTATGCGATAGTCAGAATCTTTGACATCAGATTTAACAAACTTTTAGAAACCCAAGTGACTGATACGCGTGGACGCTATGCGTTTTTAGTGGGTAAAAATCAATACCAGCTCTTGACCGAAAAGCAAGGTTATCAGAAAAAAGAAATCAAGCCAGTTGACTTGCTTAAAAAAGAAACCATTGTTAATCTGGATATTGGCTTGGCAAAGAGTTAAATGAGGTTGTATGAAGTTATATGAGGTTACATAAAAATTCTCTTGGCGGAGAGTTTTTTGCTATTTTGCTGAAAAAGTAGTATAATAACAGAGATAAAATATGAAGAAAAAGACAAGTAAAAAGTATTTTTCTTATTTTCGTGATAAAAAAATACATATTTTTTTGTCTTTGTTTTGTTTTGTTTTTAGCGCTACTTTTTTAAGCGTTTTATTTTTGCATTTTGTTAAGTGTTCTGATTCTATTTATTCTGAAGATTTTACAACTACAACCTATAGGGATAATCTACATTCCAGCGCGCTTTGGTCAGGCACAGGCCCAGTTACGATAGATAAAGAATTCGTAAGAAATGACGGCACCAAAAGTGCTATTGACAATGTCAGCAATGATAGCGCCAGATCAGAGTTGCCTTTAATTTATTTGGATAATAAAAATCAGCCCTATCTGGTTTGGGAAAGTACTACCGGCTTAGCTAAGACAGAAATTGCAATGACCAAGGGTAATTTGGATACTTTAAGCTGGGAAAAAATGGACGGCACAGAAGGCACTGATGATATTAGCAATACGATTGGTTATTCAAATATTGATAGAGTGGCTGTAAGTTCTGCTGGGTTACCCTTTATTGTTTGGCAAGACAATACTTTGCCTGGTCCTGATGGGATTTATGGCACTGGAGATGATAGTGTCGGAGCAGATAGTGACTATGAGATTTTATTTACGCACTGGGATGGAACCAAATGGGCCAAGATGGATGGCACAGCAGGAGTGGAAAATATCAGCAATTCACCAGGCCTTGAATCAAAACTGCCTAGAATTATTCTAGACAGCGCAGATTGGCCTTATGTTGTTTGGGATCAAAGTGGCGCTGGCGGCAATAATGAAATCTTTTTTACGCACTGGGATGGAACCAAATGGGCTAAGATGGACAATACTACGGGAGTAGAAAATCTAAGCAACAATGCCAGCGAATCAAGTTATCCCAGGATTTTTTTAAATTCCAGCAATCTGCCGCTCATTAGCTGGATAGACGATCCCAGCGGTTCTAATCAAGAATTATTTTTTACTAAATGGACGGAAAATCCGGCTCTTTGCGTGCCAGCCCAAGCTTGCTGGACAAATATGGCAGAAACAATTGTGGGCACGGAAAATATCTCTAATACTCCGGGTAATTCTGATTATAACAGGCTATATGATAATAATTTTCATTTAGATGCCAATGGAAATCCTTATATAATCTGGCAGGATTTTTCCACTGGCGTGGCTTCAATATATTTTTCTTATTGGAATGGCAGTGTCTGGTCAGGACTGGACAATACTGATGGCTATCCAGGCTATGATATTGTGAGCAACCCGGCAATAGCTTCAGATACTGCCCAGCTGATTTTAGATTCTCATAATAATCCGCAAATTGTCTGGCTTAGCCTGCAGAAATTATATTTTAGCCATTGGGATGGAATTGACAGCCGTTGGGAGCAATTAGATGGTACTTTTGCCCCCAGTTACCAGATTGTCAGCAATTTTACATCAGATTTGCCGACCATACAGATTGATAGTAATGATAATGTATATATTGCCTGGCTTGATGATAGCGATGGTGATGGCAAAAATAATATTTTTGTGGCCAGAAGCAATGGTGCTAATTGGACAAAAATGGATGGTTCAGTCGGCTTTGATAATGTTTCTAATGTGCCTTGGGACAATAATCGCCCG
>Ga0315289_10016508_pt1 | contig 10176 bp, 6 predicted proteins | sample YL17G11_40_MG_FD_203452 | JGI IMG/M metagenome (GOLD analysis project Ga0315289, IMG submission 203452) | Sediment microbial communities from Yellowstone Lake, YNP, Wyoming, USA - YL17G11_40 | ecosystem: Environmental > Aquatic > Freshwater > Lake > Sediment | place: USA: Wyoming | collected...
ACCCATTATTAGCCTCCTTAACATTATTAAGGCCCGGTATTGGTTTTTACGTATTCTGGACAAGATAGGAGATACGAGGGAGAAAGTAAAAATAAAAAACCATTCCATTTATCCTCACAACCTGCTATAGTTAAATATTAATATCTAAATCCTAAACAATATCAAAATTCAAATTAGCAAATGATTCAAACGGTTTTGAGCATTTTAATTTCAGTGATTTGAATTTGTTTAGAATTTAGTGCTTAGCCCCCTTGCTTCCTTCGGTAGAAGAAAAGGGGGGGATTTCCTTTGAGAGTTTTAGAGAGTCTTTGATGAGCAAATTTCTTGAGCAGATAAATAGTCCTGCGGATTTAAAGAGACTGTCGGTTCCTGAGCTGACGGTGCTGGCGGAGGAAATACGCCAGTTTATTCTTGATTCGGTCAGTAAGACCGGCGGACATCTGGCAAGTAATCTGGGCGTAGTGGAATTGACGCTGGCGCTGCACTGCGTCTTCGATTTTAAGACAGATATGCTGGTTTGGGATGTCGGGCATCAGTGCTATACGCATAAGATAATTACAGGAAGAAGAGAAAAATTCAGTCGTCTCCGGCACTCTGATGGTATCAGCGGATTTCCCAATCCGGCAGAAAGCCAGTACGACCAGTTTGCCGTGGGGCACGCGGGCACGTCGATCGCCACCGCGATCGGATTAGCTCTGGCCGAACAGTTAAAGAGCAAAGACAAAAAGGACCAGACACAAAAAGCAGCGGGCGATACGACCAAAATCGTGGCGATAATCGGCGATGCCAGCATCGTTAACGGCACATCTTTCGAGGCGCTTAATAATCTCGGGCTGGTCAAGAGGCAGCTGCTCATCGTACTCAACGATAACTCAATGGCGATCGATGCGACGGTAGGGGCTATGGCGAAATACTTCTCCAGAGTCCGGCTGAGCCAGACCTATGAGAGTCTGCGTAAGACGACCAGCAATATCCTGGAACATATGCCGGTTATCGGCAAAAGTGTTGAAGAGACACTTGAGAGGATTAAGAAAGGTATCAGGATGGTTCTGCCGGCCAGCCAGATGTTTGAGAGCCTGAATATTCCATATTTCGGCCCTGTCGCCGGCCACGATATCGGTTCGCTCATAGAGTTGTTCGAGGCGATGGGTGAGCTAAATCACCCGGCCATTCTGCACGTTTATACGAAGAAGGGCAAAGGTTTTCGTCCGGCGGATCAGGGCCCGAGCAAGTTTCATTCGACCGGACCGTTCAAAATTAACGGAGACAGAGTAGAAAAAGATCCCGGTCCGAGCAGGCAGAGCTTTACGAGCGCCTTCGGTGAACATCTCACTGAACTGGCCCAGCACGACGAGAAGATCGTCGCTATCACCTCGGCGATGTGTGACGGCACGGGGCTGATGGAATTCCGCAAAAAGTTTAGCGACCGTTTCTATGATGTTGGGATTGCTGAAAGTGCAGCCGTCGATGTAGCGGCCGGTATGGCCAGGGACGGCTTGAAGCCTGTGGTCTGTATTTATTCGACCTTCCTGCAGCGAAGTTTCGACCAGATATTTCAGGAAGTGGCCCTGCAGAATCTGCCGGTCATTTTCTGTATCGACAGGGCCGGCTTCGTTGGTTCGGATGGACCTACGCATCATGGATTGATGGATATTGGCTTCTTGCGAATGATGCCGAATATGGTGCTGACGGCTCCCGCCAATGATATCGAAGTGAAGCTGGCTCTGGAATTTGCTCTCAGTGAAGGTAAGCCTGTGGTAATCAGGTATCCGAAAGACATTGTCCCGCCGAAGGAGTTTGTGAAGGCCGCCTGTGCCAAGCCGTTCAAATTAGGACAGAGCGTGACCGTCAAAAAGTCGAAACGTTCTGCCGTTGCAGTTGTTAGTTACGGCAACGTATTAACGGAAGCATTAAAGGCCGCGTCGCTGCTGGCTGAAGAAAAAATCGCGATTGATGTTGTCAATGCTCGGTTTGCCGCCCCCATCGATGAAAAGATTATCTCGCTGCTGGAGCAGGGAAAAAGTATCGTGACGGTAGAGGACCACGCTGTTGCATGCGGCTTCGGCTCGGCTGTGCTCGAATTGGCTGCTGAGAAGGGCTATTCGACAGAATCTATACGTTTACTTGGTGCGCCAAGGCGATTTATCGGACATAATTCTCGCGACGTACAACTTATGGAAGCGGGCGCAAATGCCGATAAAATAGCAGAGACGGTAAGAAAAATCTTGAAAGCATAAACGGCGATGCCAGAGAAAAAATCTCTACCTAAATTGGTGATTTTCGGGGACCTGAAGAAGCAGGGTGTCAGCGAAGCTATCGATGAATTCCTCGGCTTTGCTAAGGGTAAAGCCCAAATCGTGGCGAATTACGGCATCGGGGACTTAAAACAGACCTGCACGGCAGCCTTGTCGCCCGAAGATACCGAGGTCCTGAAAAAATGCGATTATGCTATTGTTTTCGGCGGTGACGGCAGCATTATCTCGACGGCAAGAAACGTCAGCAAAGCATCTTTGCCTGTGATCGGCGTGAATGTCGGCAAGCTTGGTTTCCTGGCGGAATTCAGCGTAGCAGAGCTGGAAGATTTTTTTCCTCGCTTAAAGAAGGGCACGGTTCCTGTAGATAAGCGCATGATGCTGAATTGCAGGGTTTTCAGTGATTGCCGGGAAGAGAAGTTTTGCTCGGCTGCGATTAATGACATTTATATCACGGCCGGACCGCCATTTAGAATGATCGAACTTAAAATATTGGTGGATGGTCAATCGCTGGCCGGCTGCGTTACCGACGGTTTGATAATTTCCTCACCGACCGGTTCTACGGCCTATAATCTTTCCGCGGGGGGACCGATTCTCTCGTCTAAAATCGAGGCTGTGGTGATTACGCCGATATGCCCTCACTCGCTGAGCTTCAGACCGATTGTTATAAATGCCGACAGCACAATCGAGGTTTTTGGCGTAAGAGTCAATGAAGGGACCACTATCTCTATTGATGGGCAGGTTTCATTGAACCTGACGATTAATGATGTTGTGAGGGTCGAGAGGGAAGATAGTGATTTTTTGATTGTGAATAATCCGCTTCGAAGCAAATGGGATACTTTAGCTACTAAACTCAGTTGGGCGGAACAGCCGAAGTACAAGCAATACCCGAACGTATAGAAACGTCGGGCGGTTGTAGGTTACTCAATTGGGCCGTTGTTAGGTATCTGGTATAATGAAGAATCAGATGTTCATAATCGCAGTAGTATTGTCGGCTGTGCTTTGTTGGCCGACAAGCTGGTCGATAGAAAATCCAGGGATCAGCAATCCGGTTGGCCCAAGCACAGTACCTCCGAGCACTTTCCGCAGTGGTCTGGTAAACAATCCTGATCCGATAGATACGAGTGGAAATTTGTTAATTACCGGCAATGTGCGTCGCGGCAGACACTTCCGCGGCGATGTGCCGTACCGATCGCCTACAAGCTTTGGTTCGAGCCTGGGTTCATCCTCGCTCAGCTCTTTTTTGAGAGATACAGCCGGCTCGGAAGATTTTCAGACGTATTCCAACAACTACGGAACTCAACCTTATTATTCTCCGACCGAAACTGTCACGACTATGGCCCCGGGCCGGTCCGAGATTTTCATGCCGGAAAGTACAAGGGCCAGCGCCCGTGCGCAGCAGAGCACCCGCTCCAATGGAACCGGCGTATTTGGTTCGGAGTCCATGCAGCAGGAACAGGCTTTGTTCGACCAGGGTGCCGCAGCCGCTGATTCGGGTTTGCAGGGACCTGCAACTCAATATGGCCAGTTGGCTCAGTCACGGTTAATGCTGGAGAGCAAATTTCCGACAAGTATGTCACTGAATCCGCGTAATATGGAGCAACTTACGCCGGCTCAAATCGGCATACGTCAGCAAGGCCAAACGTCGGCGACTGAACTATTCAAGGAGCAGGTTCAAGACATAAGGGACAGAACACAGGACTCAACAACAGTTCCGGGTCCGGAACTCCGGGAGAGCCAGTGGGAAAAGAACGAATCTTTTAAATTCCCGAGTCAAGAGACGAGCGTCGAGAATCTCAGACCGAAGTTTGAGATGCAGACGCCCCCGCAAAATCGGGACGGCGATGGAAAACAAACCGCTTTCGCCCATCAAGGGATTTCCGCTTTGGAGCAGTCTACGCCCTCGATGGATTCCACATCGCAGAAGAATCTTTTTTTGCAAAAGAACACAAATTGGTCCGCCACGAGCAGAGAGTTTCAAAAGGATTTGGGACGAACTGTCGCCGGTACTTTCGGGACACTTGAGAGAGCAGGAGGCGATAGTTCAAACCTAACAGGAACCGGGCAGGATCGGGAACAAGGCGACGTTCTTGAGCGGATAAGGCAGCAGCTCGAAGATTTGACGAAGTCCCTCGATGCGACTATGCAGAGACGTGATGTAAATAAGGATGTAAGCAGTGACCCGGTCGCAAAACGCGAGCAGATGCCTCTGGGATATCAGCGATACGTGCCTGATCCCCGCCAAGCCGTCCCCCGCGAGCGAATTGATTCGAGCGGCACTCTGAACTATTACAAGCCACAAGGAGCGGAACTCGGCTTCAATGGAGAGGAGCTTGCCCCGTCAGCAGGGGGGGGACTTAATCGAACCGACGTCGGCAGGCAAACCGGTTTGGAGTTTACAGGGATACCGAACTACGAAAACTCTCAAAAGAAAAGTTCTCCGTTGGATGAGCTGAATAAACTTTCACAAGCCGACATTTCCGCCGAAGCGAACCGGATTATGGGCTCACACAACAGTCTCGAATCTTTATCGGAGTCCAAATTCAATCAGCATATGCGAGATGCCGAAGAGCATTTGAATGCGGGCAGGTACTATCGTGCAGCGGGCTGCTTCTCTCTGGCGACTGTTTATCAGGCGGACAATCCTCTGGCCCTTGCGGGCAGGGGACATGCATTATTTGCCGCCGGTGAATACGTCAGCAGCGCTTTGTTTCTTTCCAGGGCGCTGGCGATTAGTCCCGAATATCTGCAGATGAGAGTTGACCTTGTGGCCATGCTTGGTGACGGGAACAAACTCGCCGGCAGGATTGCCGATATTGAGCAATGGCTGGCGCGCAGCGGTTCGAGCCAGTTGCAATTTCTGCTTGGCTATGTTTATTACCGAACGGGCCAAATGCTCAGGGCGAAACAGGCGATTGATGCCGCCTATGAGAAGACGCCGGAGTCACCGGCTGTGCAGGCAATGAAAATTACTATTGACAATATGATGATGCGACGGTGACAGGCGCCGGCCCCTGGGTGCTATTCCGGAGACAAAGACAACTCACATATCATAGCCTGTGCTTAGCGTGAGATATCTTTTTCAAGCTGGGCAAGCATAGTTCTGGCTTTTGAGATCTTGTTGCCTTCCGGTCCGTTCCAGCGAAGCTCGGCATTTTGCTGTATCATCCCTTCGATTTTTTTGCAGGCTAAGAGGACGGTGGCGTGATTTTTATTGCCCATTACTCGACCGATCTCGGATGAGGACATATTCGTGTGCTTTCTCGTTAGGTACATACTGAAATGGCGGGCCAGAGCCACGGTCCTGTTTTTCTTGGAAGAGTGTATACTCGTCGGAGTGATCCCGAAAAAAGTCGCCACGGCTGATTCGATATCCGATACGTGCACAATCGGATCGCATCTTTCCATGTGTTCGGTCAGAACAGCTTTGGCCATTGCAGTTGTGATATTTTCATTTTTCAGTGCCGTAAACGCAATTAATTTCAGCAGGGCACCTTCCAGCTCCCGCACGTTGGTACGCATATTTTCAGCGATGTATCTAATGACACTCTCGGGAACAAGTTTATTAACGTTTGCTTTTGTATAGTCGGTTTGCGAACCGCCCCTGTGAATATTATTTGCATATTGTCTGCATATCTGGCAGCGAGTCTCCAGGTCGGGGATGTCAATTTTGACGACCATTCCTGAAACGAACCGATTCACCAGCTTTTCGGACAGTTGGCTGATCATCTTCGGATGTGCATCGGAAGCAAGGACCACCTGCTTACCGGCCAGATTGATTGTGTTGAAGGTATGCAGAAATTCCTCCTGCATCGAAGGCTTACTGGCCAGAAAATGGATATCGTCTATTGCCAACAAGTCCGTTTGACGCATACGCTGCCTAAAAGTTTCAAGTTTTTTTGTCTTCAGGGCAAGGATAAACTGGTTGGCGAAATCCTCCGCCGAAAGATACAGCCAATTTGCTTGGGGCCGTTTCTCAGATACTGCATTGCATATTCCCTGCAGGAGATGTGTTTTGCCTACGCCGTATCCCCCGTGAACAAAGAGCGGATTAAACGGGCTTTGTTGCTCGTTGACCACGACCCTTGCGGCGTTATAAGCCAGCTCATTTGACGAACCGACGACAAATGTGTCCAGGTTGAGCTTTAGCCTCTTCTTTTGTTGTCCACTTGTGGCGGATCTTTTGGTCTCTTGGTCTGTTACGAAACGAGATTGATGCCGGTCCTTTTTCGCTGCCGTTGAAGAAGTGGCTCTCGAACCAGCCCTGCGACCGGAAAGCTCCGGATCAATGGTGAATGTAACTTTTGCATTCTTGCCGGTCACCGACCGAACAACCTGGCTGATTTCATCGAGAAAGTGATTTTCAATCCAGTTGGCGATGAAAAGGTTTGGCACGCCGACTTTAAGGTATCCGCCGGCGAGAGTCAGTTTCGTTGAGTTCTTGAACCAGATGCGATATTTCTGCTGTCCCACTTTATTGGCAAGAGCTTCGTTGATTGCCCGTATTTGGGATTCCGCCTCGCTCCGGCAGGCTCCGTCCTTCTGACTCGCACTAAGACTTTCATCCGTGATTGTGCTTTGCATCGTTCAATCCCTGGTTCGTAATTCATTGGTCGTTTTCTATATTATTAAGCAATGAAAGTGCAAATCAATTGTGTTTTGTAAAATTTCTTTTCCACTTATTGGAGGTTGCTGTCGGCATTGACTTTGCGCGCGAAAAAAAAATGTTTTTCACAGGTTTTACACATTGTAAAGTAGGATTGTGGAAAAGTTGTGAATTGGATTTGTGGCGTAAGTTGCCTGTAAACTGCCTCTGTATCGAAGAAAAAGGCTTAAAGTCGGCCATATCAGTACTGAAAAACAAGTTCTGTTCGTATTCCGGAAAGCCTGTATCTTCAATCAAACAACATTACTCGTTTAATCCGTTTAGGAGCGGTTTGCTAACCACTCCTAAACGTCTTGCATTTCACCTGATGTTTGAAAATCATTGTACAGGTAGATTCACACTTACTCGTCAGCTTGTTCGTTCGAGGTCTGGGGCGGTCGCATGTCCGCTCTGGAATGCCGTGGCATTGCGATGGTTCCGGTTCTGGCGAGGCTTTTGATGCCGTACGGCTTGCATACATTGATAAAGGCCTCGATTTTGTCCTCGGGTCCGCTGACTTCGACCATGACGAACTTCTGGCCGATGTCCACTACTTTGCCCCTGAACATTTCTATCAGCGAGAGAATCTCGGAGCGTTTTTCCGGCGGCGCGGAAATGGCTATAAGCATCAAATCGCGTGCGACCACCGGCTGGCCGACAAAATCCTGAACCTTAACAACCGGAACAACCTTGGCCAATTGCTTTCGGACTTGTTCGAGGACTCTGTCGTTACCGATTACGACAATGGTCATCCGGCTCAACGCAGGGTCCTCGGTTCGGCCGACGACCAGTGAATCGATATTGAACGCCCGTGCTGCGAACATCCCCGCGACATGGGCCAGAACTCCGGGTTTATTTTCAACTAATGCGCTTATTATATGTTTCATATCAGATTAACCTTTCCAATATGTCGAGTCCGCTCATCTCATCCAGGCTTTTGCCCGCCGGGACCATCGGCCAAACATTTTCTTCGGGTTCGACTTTAAAATCAACCACACAAGGCTGCTTTTCTTTCAGCATTTGCTTGACGGCTTTCGGAACGTCGGCCTTTTTCTCGACAGTCATTCCGACCGCGCCGAGAGCTTTGGCAAGGGCCTCATACTCAGGATTCTTCAGGTAGCTCTTGGAATATCGCCGTCCATAGAAAAGTTCCTGCCATTGCCGGACCATTCCCATATAGCCGTTGTTCAAAATACAAACCTTAATCGGCAGCTCGTGCTCGACCGCCGTGGCCAGCTCCGTCATTGTCATATTAAAACTGTGGTCACCATCAATGTCAATGACTGTGGCGTCGGGCTTGGCGATCTGCGCGCCGATGGCGGCCGGCAGGCCGAAGCCCATTGTTCCGAGTCCGCCGGAGCTGATGAACTGCCTGGGCTTGACAAACTTGTAAAACTGGGCGGCCCACATCTGGTTCTGGCCGACGCCGGTCGTGACGATCGCCTCGTTTTTCGTCTGACGGCAAACCTCTTCGATGACATACTGCGGCTTAATCGTTGTTGAGTTCTGGTCATAACGAAATGGAAACTTCTTCTTCCATTCGGCGATCTTGTCGAACCACCTTTTTCTTTCCCGATATTCGACTTCCTTGGCCAATGCTTCGATTATGACTTTGGCGTCGCCGACGACAGGGATATCGACGCCGACATTCTTCGATATACTGGCCGGATCGATATCGATGTGGATTACTTTCGCGTTCGGAGCAAAGGTTTCGATCTTACCGGTGACCCGGTCATCGAACCTGGCGCCGATGGCAATCAACAGATCGCACTGCTGTACTGCGTAATTGGCATAGGCAGAGCCGTGCATACCGAGCATATCCAGAGATTCCGGCTTTCTTTGATCGTAGCTGCCTAATCCCAGAAGGGTCATTGTAACGGGAAGATGCGCCTTTTCCGCCAATGCGCTAAGTTCTTTGCCGGCGTTGGCCGTGATGACACCGCCGCCTACATAAAGCACAGGCTGCCTGGATTTATTTATCGCTTTTGCCGCCAACGATATTTGCCGGGCGTGTCCCTTGGTCTGAATCCGATAGCCGGGGAGCTTCATCTCCACCGGGCCGTCGGCATTGAACTTGGCAACCGCTACGTCAACCGGCAGGTCAATCAGTACCGGGCCGGGCCGGCCGGTCGAAGCAATATGAAATGCTTCGCGGATGGTACGCGCCAGGTCCTTAATATCCTTGACGATACAATTATATTTCGTAACCGGACGGGTAATCCCGGTCGTGTCGGCTTCCTGGAAAGCGTCGTTTCCGATAAGTTCCGTGCGAACCTGGCCCGTCAGGGCGACCATGGGTACCGAGTCCATCATAGCCGTAGCGAGACCTGTCACCAGATTGCACGCTCCCGGACCGCTGGTCGCCAGCACAACGCCAACTTTCCCGCTGGCGCGGGCATAAGCGTCGGCCATGTGGCACCCGCCTTGTTCGTGACGCGGGACTATAAAATTAATCGGTGCATCGTACAATCTGTCGAACAATGGCAGGACCACGCCGCCGGTATAGCCGAACATAGTATCCACACCCTGTTCGATAAGCGTATCGACGACGATCTGGGCACCTGTTTTAATGGAGGGTTTGCCGGCTGTGCGAGCCGAGTCACGAGACTTGGTCTTCATTTTTCTATTCCTTTCCTGACAAACGTTATCGGGGCTGCCTTTTGCCAAAGAACAAAATCGGCGCCCTCTTGTTATTCCGGCGGAATCCCGCTTCGCGGGAACCGTTAACTATGGCTTTATGGGCCCTTCCGGCGAGCCAATCGTTTCTTCAGCAGAGAAACGACCGAATCATCCGAAGATTCTAAACCCTGCCATAATCCCGTAACCATCCCATACAAGGATGTCTCAGGGTTGTATTTGCATGTTTTCATACAAATACGCAAACATTATACAAGAACCACCATCCTCTGTCAATTATTTTCGGCAATTTACAGTAGCTTCAACAGAAATTTTTCTGTTTTACCGGCCGACGGAGCACACCTGATTCACGAACGAACCGTGCTGATAGCGGCCCTGAACTGCCCTTCGTACAGGCCTTTGTACGCTCCTTCTTTGTCCAGAAGTTCTTCGTGTGTACCTGATTCGATGACCGAGCCTGCGGAAAGGACGAAAATCTGGTCGGCATGGATTATTGTTGAGAGCCTGTGCGCGATGATAAATGTCGTTCTGCCTTTGACCAGCCTGGCCATCGCATCCTGGATCAAATATTCCGATTGCGAATCCAGAGATGAAGTTGCCTCGTCGAGAATAAGTATCTCAGGGTCTTTCAGAAAGGCTCGG
>Ga0315289_10016509_pt1 | contig 10176 bp, 7 predicted proteins | sample YL17G11_40_MG_FD_203452 | JGI IMG/M metagenome (GOLD analysis project Ga0315289, IMG submission 203452) | Sediment microbial communities from Yellowstone Lake, YNP, Wyoming, USA - YL17G11_40 | ecosystem: Environmental > Aquatic > Freshwater > Lake > Sediment | place: USA: Wyoming | collected...
GATGCGATAAAAATCGACTACGTCGTCGCCTTCCGCGTGGTCAAGGAATTCTATCTGCAACACAAACACTTCATCGCCCGTCTGTTGAAGCAGATAAAAGCACCGGCGCTCATCGAGTTGCTGCCGGAGCAGAAGCACTACTGGGTGATGAAGCACGAGTTTCAGATGATCGATTCGGTCGGTGGGAATGGGCAGCTCTCCACTGTGCAGCTCGACCTCGAGGATTCAGAGCGATACGGCATATTCTACGTCGATGGAGATGGGAAGAAGCGCGGCTGCATAATTTTGCATTCTTCGATGGGTTCCATCGAGCGGTGGATGTACGCGGTGCTCGAGGAGGCGGCAAAACAACAGAAGGCTGGAAAGGCTCCGAGTCTGCCGCTGTGGCTCTCGCCCACGCAAGTCAGGTTGATACCCGTGAGCAGCGAGCACCTCAAATTCTGTCTGAAGGTCGCTGAAGATATCGAAAAGAAAAATGTCAGAGTTGATGTTGACGATAGAAACGAGACTGTCGCGAAGAAAGTGCGCGATGCAGAGCGCGACTGGGTGCCATATGTCATCGTGATCGGTGAGAAAGAAATGAAAATGAAGAATTTGCCAGCGAGAGTGAGAGGTGTCGAAAAACTCAAAGTGTTAACATCGCAGAAGCTGGTCGATGAAATAAAGAAGGAAACTGTGAACATGCCGTTCAAGCCGTTGGCGCTACCCAAACTCGTCTCGATGCGCCCGATATTCGTCGGGAGCTAAACAAATACTAGGAGGTGATAAAACGGCAGAAGTCAAGGTGAAAAAATCCAAGGGGATGAAAATCGCCTATGTAAAACACGTCGGGGCTTACAACAAGATACCATACGACAAATACTACGAAAAACTGTTTGCGTGGATAAAAGAGAAACGCTTGAGGCCAGCCGGCCCGCCTTTTGGGATATTCTACGATAACCCAGAGGAAGTGCCAGCTAAGAAGTGCAGAAGCGAGGTTGGAGTACCGATCAAGGGGAATGTAAAGTCTGGGAAAGATATCAAAGTAAAAAGAATTCCCTCCGCTATCGTTGTGCGACTCGTACATAGGGGACCGATGAAAGATTATGGGAAATCCTATAAGAAGCTCAACCAGTGGATCGCGAAGAACAGCTATGTCTGGGTTGGGCCATCCATGGAAATCTATCTCTCGAAGCCAAAGATGGTCGGTGGGGAACTATCGGTATTCACCGTCATCCAGGTGCCAGTGAAGAAGGCGTGATAAATAAACCACGGGTGGATACAATTGCCAAATAAAAAGAAACTTCTCTTCGGTTTAGGGCTCAATATTATAGTGCTCGGCGTCGCCAGCATGCTGACTGACATCAGCACTGAGATGATTTTCCCGCTCTTTCCTCTTTTCACCGTCGAAGTTCTTGGCGCGAGCGCAGCTGCGATCGGGCTCATCGAAGGCATAGCCGAGAGCACGGCGAGCCTGCTGAAGGTCGCCTCCGGCTGGTGGTCCGATAAAATCAGGCGAAGGAAGCCCATCGTCGTTGCTGGTTACGGGCTCTCGACAATCGTCAAGCCGGCCCTCGCTGCCGCAACTTCTTGGCCGCACGCGTTGGTGGTTCGGTTCGCCGACCGCGTCGGGAAGGGGGTCAGAACTTCGCCGAGGGACGCGTTGATCGCCGATTCAACGCGCAAGAAAGTTAGGGGCAAAGCTTTCGGGCTACACAGAGCGCTTGATACGGTCGGTGCGGTCGTCGGCCCAGCCATCGCCTTCCTTCTGTTGCCGCTGTTGGGCTACCGCTGGGTCTTCTTAATTGCAGCAATACCTGCTATCATCGCAGTCCTTGTTTTGGTGCTGTTCGTGAAAGAGGTCAAGAAGGGCCACAAGATAAGTCGTCCGGTAATCAAAGGAGTATCCTTCAGTCCAGAGTTCAAATTTTACCTAGCGATAGCCGCTATTTTCGCGCTTGGGAACTTCAGCTGGGCCTTCTTCATCCTCGCGGCGAAAAATCTCGGGATAGCCGCTGAATATACGATTCTCCTTTACATGTTCTCCAACCTGATATACGCGCTCGCATCCCTGCCCGCTGGCCTTCTGTCTGACCGTGTGGGCAGGAGACCGGTCATCGCGTTCGGTTACGCCATATTTGGTGTAACTTGCGTGGGCTTCGCGCTCGTCGGTAGCGCTTGGCTAGCGATATTTCTGTTCGCCCTCTATGGACTCTTCAAGGGGATAACGGATGGTGTGCAGAAAGCCTACGTCTCGGATCTCGTTGCGCCCCAAGTGAGGGGGACCGCGATGGGGGCGTTTGACACAGCCGTTGGTCTTGCTGCCTTTCCAGCCAGCTTCGTCGTCGGTATCATCTGGTACAGCGTGGGCGCTTGGGCCGCGTTCACTTATGGGGCTGTGCTCTCGTTTGCCGCCGCGGTGCTGTTGATCGTCGCTATCAGGAAAAGATGAGCAGTTCTTCCTCGTACCTGCGGCCCTCAAAAGTTGATCCTACGGGCAAACGTTCCGATTTACGGTTCGAAAGATGTTTGAGGAGTATAGCGTTTGCTTTGTCAAGTGACATGCCCCCCACCAGCCACGCCAACGGCACGTTGACGCCCATCGGCCTTATTGGCACCATATGTCGCGTGGTCTTGTGGGCGAACACTTTTTCGGAGAGAGCAGCTTCCAACACTTCGCTCTTCGTGGCCCTTTGTGTCATTACGGCAGCAATAGCCCGGCCAGATTTCACATTCTCCTCTGCATCTCGTTCCGTCTCGTAGCTTACATTCAATCCACTGTTCGCGAAATTTTTCTCGATGCGCCCGACCCAAGCGTATGCTTCTCTTACCCCACCCGCCTTGGCAGAGATCGTGTGGCAATCTTTTTTCGAAAGAATTGCAGCCACAGCTTTACGGCATTCAAGCGCGCGCTTCGCCTCTGCTATCGAGGCTTTATCTAATTTGATTTTAAGTTGTCTAAGTAAGTTTAATGACGCATTTGTGCTCGCCTTTCCGCTGACGGTACGGTACCAGCAGCCAACTTTTACCTTTGGGCTGTCGTAGTCGACGAGACATGCGGGGACATAACGGCACTTGATCTTTTTGAGAGCTGCGACGCGATGCATTCCGTCGAGTACTACCAAAGTGTTCATATCCGCTATTATCGGATGCCTCAACATGCCATTCGACTTTATCTCGTCCACCATCGAATCGAGCAGCTCCGGGATTATCTCTTCATGTATGCGGAGTTTGCCAAGTTCGACCAGCTTTATCTGGAACGTCAAACCTCCCGCTCGGACGCTGAAACTCACATTATCGCCAAAACAATTGAAAACTCAGAAAATATAAACACGCGCAAAGACCATCAGGCGCTGTACCAGCATGTCGGGTCCCCTGCGAGGTGATCGCCCAGCTTGGCCAGCGCCATCGCCCTGCACCCGCCGCACCAGTTCTTGTAGGCGCAGCGCCCGCACTTCCCCTTGAGGTTGTCCCTATCTCTGAGGGTCGCCAAAATTTCAGACGAGTACCAGACGTCCATGAGTCTGTCTTCGCGCACGTTGCCGAGCGTCGTCTGCAGCCTCGAGCATGGCATTATCCGGCCGTCTGCCGCGATGCAAAGTAAATCGATCCCGCCGGTGCAGCCACCGTGTATGCGGCTGTCGTCCTTCGGCACATGCTTCTTCGTGAACAGCACGGAGTACGGACTGCACGTCGTCACAATGTCCATGCCGTTGTCAGCTTTCTTCGCGAAGATGAACTCGTAGAACTTTTTCTGCTCCTCTGGGCTGAGGGTGTATTTGTCCAAAATCTTTGCTTCGCCTATCGGCACGAGCACCTTCGTCGAGAAGTTTGCGCCGAGCGATTCGGTCAGGAAGAACAGATCGGGCAGTTCATCGAAGTTGAGTTTGGAGATTGTGGGGGAAACGTAGACTTCTACGCCTTCGTCCCTCAATATTTTTATCGCTTTCACACATCTTTCAAAAGATCCAGGTTTGTTCCTGAAATCGTCGTGCGTCTTTCCTATCCCGTCGGTGCTCACCGACACGTGGTCTGCGCCACTTTCTCTGAACTTGCGCGCGTTCTCCTTGTTCACGTACCACCCATTCGTGATCGTGTCAACATGAAACCCGATATCCGTCGCCTCGCGTATTATATCGAAGAGGTCGTCGCGCGCGAGAGGCTCCCCGCCGCTCAGGTGAAGCTCCTCGGCCCCAAGCTCCGCAAGTTGATTCAGGAGATCCTTAGCCTCATCGAAGCTGAGGTCCCGATGGTCGGGCGGTGGAACGTAGCAGTGCTTACATGTGAAATTGCACTTGCTCGTCACATTCCAAACTGCCGAGTACAACCCGTGCCCATTCGCCATCTTCCCGCCTGAAAATTAAATATGAATCAAGATGCGCAGATGCACCCATTCTTCTTGGACTCTTGCTTCGTGAGCTTCCACTTTCGCTGCAAAAATACCACCAATAAGGTATCCATCGCGTGCCTTTAATACATATCTATGTTTTTGCTCGCCAAAACTTGAAATCCTGTTAGATAATTTAAATTGTATACGCTTTTTTCTCATAGTCCCGTTTGTTAAACTTAAGAACAGTCTTTGCGAAACAACCTTCAAAAGGCTTAATTAGCCAAAATAAGACTTTAATCTAAGAAGTGAGTTATAAAATGGGGAAGATCTAATGGTAGTTATGAGAAAAGCCGTCAAACCAGCTGCTAGAATCAAGGGCACTGCTGCTAGGATCAAGGGTGTTGAGATCAAAAGACTAGAAGGTAAAAAGGCGCGGGTTCGAAGGGAAAAGGTCGAAAAAGTAAAAAAACCCGCCATCAAAAAAGTCGTGGGGGAGAGAAAAGCCGCCATTGAACTGCTTGATGTAGACACCGAGCTAGCGGAACTTGAGCAAAAGATGGCCGGCGGGGAGATCGAGGCCATAGCGAAGTTCGAGGAACACGCGACTTTCACGTGCCCTGAGGGATACCAGGAACAGGCGCGCTATTGGATCACAGAACCCTACGTGTGGGTGGCCATCCTATTCAACCAGGAGAAAAATGAACGTATTTACTATCTGGTCGAGCCGAGCCTTTCGCCCTCAGAAAAAAAAGTTCTGGAATTGCTCCACGAACATATGCTCGACCGCCTGATTTACGATGAAAGGCTGAAAGACCGAGATATAACTCTCATGGATACGGCTGTGGAACTCCTCGATGAATATGGGATATCCATCGACGAGGAAACGCTCAAAAAGCTCGTTTATTACCTGAAGAGGAATTACATCGGGGACTGCAAAATAGATGCCCTTCTGAAGGACCCCAGGATAGAGGACATTTCTTGCGACGGGGTTGGCATCCCTATCTTCTTGTATCATCAGGATTACCAAAACATCAGGACGAACGTTGTGTACAGCGACGCGATAGAGTTGAACCTCTTTGTAGGCAGGCTGGTGGAGAAGGCCGGGAAACAGATATCTCTTGGGAAGCCGACAGTCGAGGCGACCCTTCCCCAAGGCTATAGGCTACAGGCGACCATCGGGACGGAGGTGACGACCAAGGGAAGCACCTTCACGATCAGGAGATTCAGGGATGAGCCGTTTACCCCGGTCGACCTTATAAAGTACAAGACATTCTCGCCCGAAATGTTGGCCTACCTATGGCTGGCGGCCGAGAACAAGAGAAATATAATGATCGTGGGGGGCACGGCGAGCGGGAAGACCAGTACCCTCAACGCGATTTCCCTGTTCATGCCTCCGGATGCGAAGATAATTTCGATGGAGGACACCCGAGAGCTCTCGTTGTACCAGGAGAACTGGGTGGCGAGCGTCACGCGCCCCGCCCACGGAGAGAAGGCCATCACCATGTACGATCTCTTAACCCAAGCGCTCAGGCAGAGGCCAGAGATCATCATCGTGGGCGAGGTCCGCGGTCATGAGGCCCTCACGCTCTTTCAGGCGATGGCCACCGGGCACACTGTCTACTCCACGATGCACGCGGGTTCCATACAGGAGATGGTATACCGACTGGAGGGGGAGCCGATCAACACCCCCCACCACATGCTCACTGCGCTCGACATCGTGTGCGTCCAACTCCTCGCCTATGTTAATGACGCGAGGGTCCGTCGCAATCAGAGCACCCTGGAGATTAGAGGGGTTGACCAGGAGACGAGCGGCCTGGTGACCAACCGCCTATTCGAGAGGGACCCCATAACTGATCGATTCGAGATGGTTGGGAACTCCCTAGTCATGAACGAAATCATGCGGGAGCGGGGATGGAGCGCCCTGAAGATCAAGGAGGAGCTAGAGAACAGGCGCAGGGTGCTCGAGTATCTCGCGAAGAAAAACATAAACAACATCGAGGAAGTATCGAATATCATTCGGCAGTTCTATTTTGAGCCGGAAAAGGTGATGAAGCAGATCGGTTTAAAAGAGAGTGAATCGAGGGCCGAGGAAGCCAGGAAATAGTCACAATGAGTAAATTGTCATATCGGATATTCGGCCGTTGGACGCAGAAGCGCAAATATGGGACGTTACAGAGGAACCTGAGGATGGCGGGCAAGACAGCCTCAGCGGACCTGTACGTTTCCACCGTCATGTTTAGCTCGCTCATAGCAGTCATCGGGGTGATCATCGGGGGGATCTTATTCGCGTGGATCATGGGTTTAATGACGCCCCTGATTCTGGTGTCGATATTTATTGTTGCGCCCGTCATCGGGTTCGTGGCCTATCAATTCCTCATGTTCTACCCAGGGATGATCGCTAGTGACAGGGGCTACAAGATAGACTTGGCGTTGCCCACGGTGATCGGTTTTATTTATGCTATGAGTCGAAGCGGGGCTGGCGTGGTGGAAATCTTCAGAGAACTCAGCACCCGCCATGATGCCGGGGAACTGAGGAATGAGGCCCGCCTGTTCATGCGGGATGTGGAGTACCTCGGGCATGACCCGCTGACCGCCATTCGTGACCTAGCTCGGACTACCCCATCCAAAAGGCTCAAGGAGTTCTTGGAGATTCTGGCCCCCATCGCCGAAACCGGGGGGGACATAACCGCATACTTCGCGAGCAAGTGGTCCGAGTACCAGGATGACGCGAAGGCGGACCAGGAGGGATTCGTCTCGACTCTCGAGCTCTACTCCGAGCTCTATATCACCACGGTAATGCTGATGCCACTATTGATGCTGCTCGTGTTTGCCCTCCTTGGCCCATTGGCCGGGTATTCGAACACTTGGCTTTACTTGATCGCTTACATCATGATCCCGATAGGCTCGGGTGCATTCATAGTCTTGATGAGCATGGCCATACCCGACAAGCTCGCGGGGAGGGCCGTAAAGCTCAGGGCCTTGGATGTCTATAAAGAGGTGACGATAGTCGATGGGGGGCAGTACGAGGAGAGGCTACGCAGGTCCCTCTCCAAGAGCGCGAGGCGGCAGGAGTTAAAGAGCATCTTCATAAGGCCAGTTCAGGTGATTTTAATGCAACCGGCAAAAATCCTATTTTTTAGCGTGCCGATCGCAGCGGTCGTGGTCTCTCTCCTCTACTTCCGGTTTTCCTTGGACATCACCGCCTGCACGATCTCCGGTGTGATAACGGCGATAACGCCATACGCTGTGGCCTATGAGACCAATCGTAGGAAGCTAAGCAGATTTGAGGACTCTTTGCTGGACTTTTTGCGGGCCCTCGCGAGCGGGATCGAATCCGGCCTGACCCTCCCGGCCGCGCTAAAGATCGCGTCGACTGCGGAGCTCGGCCCGCTCACGAAGGAGGTAAAGCGGATGACCGCCGACATTGAATGGGGGACGTCCGCAGGGGAGGTGCTTGATAGATTCGAGCAAAGGGTCAGCGGCTCCGAACTCGTCTCGCGTGTGGTGAGGACGATAAAGAAGGCGAGCGATGCCGATGAGGATATTGGTGACGTCCTCGACATCCTAATGCGCGACGTGGCGAGCAAGCGCGAGCTCGAGAGGGAGATGAAGGGGGCGATGGGAACCTACACCATCATCATACTCATCATGTTCGGAATATTTATGTTCACGGTGTACATGATCGCCAATAGCATCCTATCGATGAGCACCAAAGGGGGAGGGGCGGTCCCCCTCTTCGGGATAGACGTCCCGGTTGTCATGACCGTATTCATGCACGCCGCGATAATCGAGGGGATATCCGCCGGGCTAGTGGCTGGGCAGTCCCGCACTGGAGACCTAAAGACGGGCCTGAAATATTCTATCTTGATGATGCTCTTAGCGTACGCGGTATTCGCCGTGCTGATACTCCCGTCCCTAACATGAAGGGGCCTTCTCGCGTGGGCCAAACAAAGACACGACTCGGAAAATAGTTTCATGTTCTGTAAACTTGGAGATTGGTTAACCAAAACGTTATAAACTTGGAGGAGATTTAAACCACAGTTCCGAGGGTTCTGCGCCCTTTATTTTAAATTAGAAAGACCGAGCGGGGCCGATTTGAGTATATTTTTGCATAATGTCGCCGAATGATTTAAATATCCGTCCAAACAGAAGATTAGTTAAGCATGAACCTGTACGGAGGTGAAAAAATGGAACGAAAGGGAGTATCTCCGGTGGTGGGCACTATCCTACTGATTGCCATAACAGTCGCGTTGGCAGCGATTGTAGCGATGCTCGTCAGTGGACTGGGTGGAAGAGGAGCGCCTCCGTCTGCGATGCTTACGGTGACGGCGAAAGAGGAGAATACCGCGTCACTCGACAACGTTAAGATAACAATTTCGCACGAGGGCGGAGATGACTTGATTCCTACTGACCTAGAGGTACGAGCAAGTGACAGTACTGGCTACATGACACTCGTACCAATGAGCGTATCAGGAGGGGCGGCGACGTTTAACGTTGGTGGGAAAGAAAACGGGACATATACTTACGGCCCTAGCCCAGCCGGCAAACCGATTACAGTATACGTAATCCATAAACCGAGCAAACAAAAGTTGTTCAGCAGCGCACAGGTCGTCGTAGCATCAGCGTAGAATAGTAATACCCACCGATAAAAAATAAGCCACGAGAAGCGAGCGAGGCCCATACATTGGGCCTCCGTACTTTTTTATTTGTTTTCTTAATGTATTTTTTAGGAATAATTGAAGGAATGTAAATGTTGTTGGGGAAGCGACTTTTTTATTTTTGGAAATAATGGTGAACCTGCTTTTATCCGACAAATCCGGAGAGACCAAGGATCCATTAGACCGCTGCGCTGAAAAAACGATTTTTTGATGACATATAGAAAATAAGAACTGCCCAAAATGCCGCAAAAATTGAAAATTCCTCTCGATTTGGGGCGGTTACCTGGAAAACCCTACGGCTCGAGTTGTTTTGGGGTTAAACATTCCAACTTGGTCGTGTCTTGAGTATGTTTTTATATCCGCTGTCGTTAAATATATTTAGAGATTATGTTTAAACTTAAAGGTCCAGGGGACGAGCGAGGCATCTCAGAAGTCCTGGGAGCGATTTTAGTCTTGGGCATGGTTATCGGCGTCGGTTCGCTAATTTATTCGCAGTATGTGCAATCTTCGATACATTCGAGCGAGGCAGACCATATGAATGCGGTTGGGGAAGCGTTTATCAAGTTGAAGTCATCGATTTCGGCAATGGAAATAGGGCAGTCGAGTATCGCCAACATCCCGATGAACACCAGTTTCCCGCTCCTCGTATCGGCGTCAGGGGAGGTGGGAACGCTATCGCTTTTACCGGGGATAGCGTACTATAAAGGGGCAACATCCTACACGATCGTGAACAATAAAGGGTCCGTCTCAGGCTCTTTGAATGCTCTGAAAGCTAACGATGATAACTACCTGAAGGTCAGCCAAGTAATATTTAACGAAAAATTCCCGAACACGTCTGGCTGGACCATGTACGAGGTCCCCCCGGACAATGGTGGCGACGCCTTTTTTGACTCTTACGGCTATACGTCGGGCGATGGGACTGGCTCGATTAGTGTAATCACGTCGGGTGAGACGGCGGGATATTATGATAAGAAGGGGCATTACCACAAAGGTAAGCCTATAAATACGCCAGAGAATGCTTATTGGGAGCATGCTTTCGGCGGCTCTCTGGATAATTATCCCAATGTTACTCTGCAAGCATGGTTTGGAAAGGAAATAGACTATTCTGTATTCCCCGATACAGAGAATGCGGCATGGTGGATAGAAGTCGAAACTAATGGACCTCCTGAAAACCAAACTCTTTATGCGCATCAGGAAAATGATAAAAAC
>Ga0315289_10016512_pt1 | contig 10174 bp, 5 predicted proteins | sample YL17G11_40_MG_FD_203452 | JGI IMG/M metagenome (GOLD analysis project Ga0315289, IMG submission 203452) | Sediment microbial communities from Yellowstone Lake, YNP, Wyoming, USA - YL17G11_40 | ecosystem: Environmental > Aquatic > Freshwater > Lake > Sediment | place: USA: Wyoming | collected...
TACATTCTGGATTAACCCGCACTCTTACTTCCGAAACGCAGGTAACTATCACTCATCTTGCGAATAAGGCTGTGGATGTGGTGATTGGAGGAGTTTACATAGGTCGCAAAACTGCTTCTGCGGGAGGAGTAGTGACCCTCGGTGGAACCTACAGTGGAGTATGTCATGTTGGTTTACCCTTTACTTCCAAGGTAGAACCCATGAAACTTAATGTTGGGAGTGCCCTTGGAACCTCAAGATCGAAGAAACAGAGAATAAACTCGGTATCCGTGTCATTACTCCAGACCTGCAAGGGGAAAATTGGGCCGGATGATGCCAACCTTCTGCCGATAGATGTGAGTGCGGTGGCAGGAGTTCTGGTGAATGACGAGTTCGATGTAGAGTATGGGGGGGACTGGGGGAACGATGCGAGACTTTGCATTGTGCAGGATGAACCCTATCCGATGACGATATTATCGCTTGTTCCGAGGTTGAGTTTGAATGAAGACTGAAATAGTGCCATTTGAGACTGATCATGCTCGATCTATCATAGAAAGAAATGAAAAAGAAGGGAAAAAGTTCCCTTCCAATGGGATAGACCTCAATGATGTTATGAAGGCGTGGAAGGATGGGGGCCCAGCCTACACCCTGATAATTGATGGGGAAGTAGTAGTGAGTTCTGGGGTGGTCCTTATGGGATGGAAAAGAGGGGAAGCCTGGACACTTTTATCCTCACTCTTCTACAAGTTTAAGAAGGAATCATACAAGGCGATCAAGGAAGGTCTTGAGGGTATTGTTAAAAAAGAGGGGCTAAGAAGGGTACAATCCATGATTAAACCAGATCTTGAAAGTGGACCGAGTTGGATGAAACATCTTGGTTTTACATATGAAGTGACATTAGAGGCGTTTGGCCCAAATGGTGAGGACTTCGATCTTTACAAACGAATTTATCGAGGTATCGAAGATGTCAGAATTAGTCAATGTAATTAGTAAACCAGGATTTTGGCAGGGGTTATCGGCAGTAGGGAGTGCGGTATCTGGATATTCCCAGATCACCCAAGGGAAAAGACACCAGGACATCTATGAAGAGAATGCCAATATAGCGATACAGAAGGCAAGGTATGAAGAGGATAAGTCAAGGAGAAAGACAAAACGGATGTTGGGAACACAGAGAGCACTCTACGCTAAGGTTGGAGTGGATATAACATCCGGTAGTCCATTATTGATAATGTCTGAAACGGCAGCGGAAGGGGAGTATGAGGCCGAGATGATAAAGTGGGGTGGGGAGACTGAGGCCCAGCAATTAAAGAGATATGGGAAAGAGGCCAAAAGAGCAGGAATGATTGCAGGGACTTCAACCTTTCTTACAGGATTAGGGAAAGTTGGTCTTGGGATGGCAAAGGAAAAGAAGGGATTAAGTTATTGGGATGTGGGGTAACTGATGCCGAAAATACCGCAATTAGAAGCCGATGTAGCATTTCCCAGGGGATATACCTCTCCATCCGCTATGGGAGTGGCAGATGAGGCCACTATCAAGGCAGGGCAGCGTCTAGAGGCTCTGGGGGAGTATGGGGCGAAGGTATACGGGGCTATCCAGGAGAAAGAGAGGCTTGCCCAAGATAACCTCGATGCCATGACTTATAAGAACAATTTGATAGATGAAAGAGATAGGGTACTTAAAGATTTTGCTGCGGATGAAGACCACGAAGGTTTTGATAATAAGCTCAAGAATGAACTTGAAAAGATAAGACAGAAAATAGAACCGGCAAATCCAAGTGTAAGATTAAAGTTAGCTACTGAAGCGACATTTAATCATTATTCCGAGCAAATCAAAAATGCGGTTATAGCAAGAAAACATACTGTGATGGATTATAAGGGTAAGGTGGAGGCGATAAGGCTTGGGGATAATGCGGTCAAAGACTATGCGAATGCCTTTGATGATACTGAAAGAAAGGCTATTTCAGATAAGTTCGGTGCTGAAATGGATGTGTTGAAATCCAGTTTTCTAATAGACCCTTACTGGGTGGAGACTCATAAACTCAGTTGGGAAGGTAAGGCCAAACAATATGCGATTGATTTGGCTGATGTTACGGCTGATAAATTAATCGAAGCAAACCCAAAACAAGCATCTATAGATTTGAGAGATTCTAAAGTTATTCCGAATCTCCTTCCTAAACAACGCAGGGATAAGGTTGAGAAAGCTATTGCAGCATCTAAAATCTTTGATGCAGAACAAGAGAAAAAGGCAAAAGAAGCTGAAAAATTAGCCCATGATAAAGAAGAAAGAGAACTTGGAAATCTCTTTTTGCAGGGAAATTACAAAGATGCCTATTTGTTTGCACAGAAATCTAATCTTTTGAGTGGAGATGAGAAGAGAATATGGGGAAATTCTATTGAATTAAAAGCAAAAGAAAAAGTAGAACAAATAGATCCAGTAGTAGAAGCCGCTGAAATTGTCAGAACGAATGATATGATTACAAGAGATACCCTTCCGCCTTCTGCTATAAGGAATCATATAATCACTACTCCAGGATTGGGGAAGGAAAACAAAGAGCAATATATCAATAAATTGGAAACAAAACTTGGAAAGGAAATAGAGGATGGTAGAAGAGAAGGATATGGAGACATCAAAAATATAATTTTTCCTCCAGCAAAGGGTCTTTCTATAGAATCTCTTATCCAGACCCCTCAACAGACCTATGCTATCATGGCTGCACAAATGGCCTTAGATTCCTGGATCAATACGGAAGTAAAAGCAAATAGATCACCACTTAAAAATGAGATAAGAAGAAAAGCACAACAGTTGGCCCAGGATTATCAGGTTAAATTCAAGGATAAAATACAATATCTTGAAAAAGAAATGGAGCAGTTGAATCTGAAATGAGTCCAGAATTACAACCTACAACATTTGAACAAGAGAATCCCACGATTGAATACAAAGGGACACGGCCATATATCAAAGTTGGGAAACCACTTTCAAATGAACCTGATCCTATCCCATTTGATATTGATGGATACTTTCAGGAATGGAATAAGACTCAACCGGAAGAGAAGATGGCAGAGAACCATGATGGTTTTGCTAAAGTGATGCACTCATTCACTCGTCCCTGGCTTGGACAGGGATATAATACAATGGCAGCCCTAAATCGGTCAAGTGCCTCTCTCTATACACATCTTGATTTAGTTTCTCAATTTGTTGAAATGTCAGGAGGTGGGAAAAAGGGAACATTATTTGAGGATATCGCAAAAGAATATAATGACAACAGTAATTATTGGAGACAGAGGGCAGATGCAGTAGGAATAAATTTTCTTGATGAAATTATATCAGAAGCGGTTGGAAATGCGATACCAGGAGCAACCCAATTCGCTCTTGATTTTGGTTCTGGTCTAACTCTCCCTTATATGGCTGGTGCTGTAGAAGCATACAAGAGAGGAGATAATCCATTTATGGGAGGAATGACCGAGGCTGCCAAAACAGGTATGCTTGGTGCTATATTTCTTATGATGCCTTCAATAAAAAAATATCTACAAATGGGAACGGTTGGTACGATATTTGGGTTTCAGGAAATGGAACAAGCACCAGAGGGAGAAAAATTTAAGGCATTCGTGAAAGGTGCGGGAATAGGATTAGCTTATTCTCTTTCCAGTCCAGGAGGAAGACTTGGATTGAATGAAATTTATCAAAATGCTAAACCAATATTGGAAAAAGCAAGAGGAATGGCTCAACCTGGATTAGAACTTCTTCAATCTGAGACTGGATCAGTTCTTGTTCCGAGACTTGAGGAAGTTGCTGGCAAATATGCCGGAAGGGAAACAAGAGAAACAATATATCAAAATACAGTCAATCGGTTTGCTGCCATTGAAAACCTTGATTCTCGTGCAGAAGCATTAGGGGCAACAATCAAACCTGGCGAATCTCCACGTATGAGAGCAAGGGAATATCTCGGTCTTTCTGGTAAAGTTCAATCTACTCTAAGAGATAAGACTTATCGAATTAATAAGGCAGGTAAGATAGAGATTACGGGAGAAGGACTTAAACCCATTCTTGATACTTATGAAAGATTGTCTCCAGAAAAGGATATCAAGGTAAGGCAACAGGAGTTTAATGATTATTTCATTTCAAGAAGAACTATAGAAGATTTACAACGACCCAAAGGAGAATATACTGCTGAACAAATTGTTACTCAACAACAGGTAATAGATGCACAAGCAAAACTGGATGCTTTACAAAATAAATATGGGAATCTTAATCAATTCGAGGCTGTAGCAGATAGGATTTATGACTATCAAAATAGAGTCCTTCATAATCTTGTGGATTCGGGTGTTATTTCAGAACAAACTTATAATAGGATAGTAACCTTAAATCCACATTATATTCCATTTGATCGAATATTGGATGAACCCGAATCTGCATTGAGTGGAGGTGCTAAAAAATTCACAGAAGCAAGAGCACCTATAAAAAAGATTAAAGGTTCAGAAAGAGAAATTGAAGATGTGGTCGGATCAATTATTAAAAATACTTATCGAATCATTAATGTAAGTGAAAGAAATACAGTGGCAAGAAATGTTGCCAAGTTGATGCCGATTGAGGAATTAGGGATAGAGAAAGTAAATATCCCTACGAGATCGATTCATGTAAGTCCAGAAGAAATTGATACTATAACCAGAACTTTTAGAAGTCAGGCTCAACAGATTTTAAAAGAGACAAAAAAGACTGGAGGTATCCAAGTTTCAGGAGAAACGCCATCTACGGCACCAATGAAAAAACTTGAAGGCATTGTTATAGATTCATTAACAAGAAGAGGATTTACTGAAGGGGAAGCAAGTACAGCTCTTTTTAGAATAAAGGAGGCAGCAAAGGGAAAAGCAGAAGGAATTATCTCACCGACCCAGACTGAGACCATAGAAAATACAATTACGAAAATAATTAAAGAAACTGTTAAAGAAATAGAAACTCCGATAGAAAGTACTATTTTTAGACCATCTCCATTTAAACCAAAGGGAAATATCATTGAATATTATATTGAAGGTAAAAAACAGTACATGGATGTTCCTGATAATCTTTATGATGCCATGAGTGGTTTAAATAATCAATCCAGTGATCTTCTTACTAAAATTGTTTCAAGTCCTGCTGCTTTGCTTCGTAGTGGTGTCACAAGAACTCCTGAATTTATAGTGCGAAACTTCATCCGTGACCAGATGGATGCTTTTGTCCAGAATCAAGTAGGGTTTAGACCAGGGATAGATACAATAGGTGCAATAGCCGATATTGTTGGTAAGACAGATGTTTATTATGATTGGTTGCGGTCTGGAGGTGCTCATTCAACATTTGTTGATCTTAGTAGAAAAAATCTTGAGCATATAACAAAGGAATTAGAAAAAGACCCATCGGCATTCCAATATTTAAACATTATTCAAGATGCAGGAAGAATAAGCCAAGCCGTAGAGGAAGCCACAAGATTGGGAATTTATAAAGCAGGAATAAGAAATGGAAAGTCCCCAGTTGAAGCTGCATTTATGGCAAGAGAAGGGACTGTTGATTTTGGGGTTCATGGTCAATCAGAAGGATTAAGAAAATTTTCTTCCATCACAGCTTTTTTCAATCCTGCCATTCAAGGAACAGATCGTGCATTCCGAGCACATATAGATAATCCTATTGGGACAGCAACAAAGGGAATTGCTTCGATTACCATTCCATCAGTAATCTTATGGTATCTTAATAAAGATAATCCAGATTATAAAGAACTTCCTCAATGGCAAAAAGATTTATTCTGGCTCATAAATGTTGGAGATAGGGGAAGCAAAATTGAATGGATAAGGATTCCAAAACCATTTCTTATTGGGCAAGTTTATGGTTCTGCTCCTGAAAGATTTTTTACTTATCTTGATACTAAAGATCCAAAAGCACTCAAGGGATTTGTAAAATCTTTACTTGATTCTGCAACTCCAGTTCAGGGTGATCCTAATGGGGTTTTACTTCCTACAGTTGCAAAACCTTTTATTGAAAATTCTACAAATTGGCAATTTTTTAAAGAACGACCAATTGTTCCAGAATCAAGGAAAGACCTTTTACCAAAGGCACAATATGGGAAATATACCTCTGAAACTGCGAAATTGATTGGAAAAGAATTAGGATGGTCCCCTGCTAAGATTGAAAACTTTGTGGTTGGGTGGACTGGAGGAACGGGTAAATATAGTTTAGATGCTTTGGATTTGGCATTAGAAGCTATTCAAGGAAAAACGCAAGGTAAAAGGCCTACGGAAGTGGCTGATATACCATTAATAAAGGGATTTGTAACAAGACCTATTGTGTCAGACCCTCAAAGTCTTAGGGATTTTTATGAAAATGCTAAAGAGATTGAAGCATCATATAAAACTCTAAGGGATTCCATGAAGCAATTACAAGGAGCAGATGTAAAAGAAATATTTAAGGAAAATCCAAAATTACTGATGGCTCCTGCTATTGAAAATATCAGAGAAAAGGTTGGACTTTTTGATAAACAAATCGAACTTATTTCAAAAAGTAAAATGGGTGATGATCGAAAAAGGGAATTTATACAAAAGATAGAAGCCCTAAGATTAAAAACTGTTCAAATAGCAAATAAGTTTATGGAAGGGAAAATACCCAAGGAAGAAATGGAAAAACAATTGACAGGAGGATCAAAATGAAAGTGGGTACACATCATTGCTTGTCAAAAATGTAATCGCCAAAAAAATATGAAAACAGAAGAAGAATATAATCAATACAAAGAGGAGGTAAAATCAAAATGAAAGGGTTAAGGAGATGGGAAATTGGATTAGTTATCGGTATTATGCTGGCATTGGGGGGACTGGCTTACGCTCAATTTGCCTACGAGAGTGTGACAGTCAGCCATGTATCTAAGGCTCTTACGGCTACCACCTACGGGGCAGGAGCAAGAAAGGCTCTCATTACCTGTGAAACCAATGCAATCAGATTCACTCTGGATTTGGTCAATGTCCCAACGTCTGCAGGAGTGGGGCATTTACTCTATCCCGGGCAACCTTATGTACTTGAGAACAGATATGAAATAGTAAAATTTAGGGCGGTGCGGGCTTCGGCTACCGATGCTGTCCTTAAAGTCACCTATTTCTAATAGGAGGAAGGAGAAATGAAAAAGTACTTTTTGTCATTATTGTTAATTCTTACCCTTGCCACGGGTGTTTGGGCTGGAAGTATGGGAGCTCCACCACCGATGGCTGGGGGGAAATTACTCGATCCTGTAACCGTACCATCAAACGGTCAGGTGCTTAAATACAATTCTACTACGGGGTTGTGGACTCCTGCTACGGACTCTACGGGGGGTACTCCAACCTTCGATGCGGTGGCCACAGGTTCAAATACTACCGCTACGATGACGGTGGACACGGGTGGGACTCTCACCTATGCGGGTACTGGTATTATTGATGCCACCAGATTCCTTGGAGTTACCACGGTTGATGCCACAGAGTTTGGCTACCTCAATGGAGTTACTTCTGCCATCCAGACTCAGTTTGGTTTGAAAGCTCCGGCAGCCAACCCCACCTTTACGGGTCTTGTTACTATCCCTGCTTATGCAGCGGGAACAACAGGATTGGTGGTGAGTACCACGGCAGTCCAAACCACGGGTGCTCAGCTAAATTACTTAAAGGATGCTACGGGAACCACAGGGACGGCAACTGGAAATCTGGTATTCTCGGTTTCACCGACCTTTACGGGAACTCCAGTTCTTCCCACTCCATTTACCATTGGGGCAGTCTCCATGACGGCCACAGGGACTCAACTCAATTACCTTGCAGGGGCTACGGGAACTACAGGGACAGGGAGTCTCGTCTTTGATACGGCTCCTACCCTTGGAGCAGCCACGGTTACTTCTATAAATAAGGTTGCATTTACGGCTCCTGCTGCTGGATCCACCCTAAGAATTGAGGACGGTAAGACACTTAGGATTACCAAGACCATGCAACTTACCTCTGCTGATGATTCTACCATAGCTACCTTCCCAGCCGGTGCGGTCAATGTCGGAGTAACGGGAACCCTCACCAATACCAAATGGTGTTACACCGATGGGACTTCGATTATCTGCAATCAGGACGCTCCGACTGGTTCTGGGACGATTACGGCAGTTGGTGATATTAATTCTGGCCCAGCTTTCACGGCAGCCGCTCCTGGCAAATCTTTAATATTCAACAATGTTACTTCTGGAACAATCGAACTTAAAACCGTAGCGGGGGCATTAGGAACAGGGACGGTTGCAAGTCTTCCAGCAATTACAGGAACGATTCAGGTTTCCCCCACCACGACCACGGCAGGGCAAGTATTTCAGGGAACGACCACTGCTGGATTAGGTGCGTGGTCAACAGCGACATACCCTCTAACCACAACGGCAAATAGGATCCTCTACTCCTCGGCCACCAATGTGGTAGGACAAATTACCTCTGGGAATAGTTCGGTATTAGTCACGGATGGGAGTGGAGTTCCTTCGATTTTAACAGACATTCCCACAGCAGTTACGATTGGAGGTAAATATGTTTATCGTGCAGATGGAACTGATGTGCCAGTAGCTGATGGTGGGACAGGGGTATCCACTCTTACCACAGCTTATGGCCTTCTTGCAGCTGGCACAACCGCTACAGGGACAGTTCAAACGCTCTCTGCGGGGGCTACGACAACAGTTCTCGTTGGAGGAGGGGCTTCTGCCTTACCAGTTTGGACAACTGCCACAGGTACGGGTGCTCCGGTCAGGGCAGGGAGTCCTACGTTTACCACGAGCATTACCACTCCTATCCTCTATACGGGTGTGGCTAACACAACGGCTGGACAAATTGTCTATTACAATGCCACTTCGGGTTCAATCACGATTAATCCAGTAACGGGGGCCTTGGGGACAACGGTTCTTACTCTGCCAGCCAAAACTGGAACCATACCGACTGGAACAGGAACGACCAATTATGCAGCCTATTGGACAGACGCAAATACCCTTGCTGGTGAGGCTTATCTTGCAGTGAGCAGAGGCGGAACAGGAATAGGGACTGGAACTCAGTATGGATTGCCCTATTTCGCCACAACTGGTTTGTTGGGTACTACGGCAGCTCCGGCATCCACAACAGTTGTCCTTCACGGGAACAACGCTGGTATTCCAACTTGGAGTGCAGTAGTGGAGGCTGACATTACCCTCGCTGACAATACCACTAATAATGTGAGTAACACTAAACATGGATTCGTGCCGAAGGCGACAGACGTTACAGCTAATTTTCTCCGAGCTGATGGAACTTGGGCAACCCCAAGTGGAGCAGGCGATGTAACCGCAGTCGGTGATTGTGCCTCTGGACTCTGTAATGATGAAAGTTCCGATGGTGGGACTTGGATTGGTCTTTACTCTTCCTCTGGAGCAGTTCGACTTCGGAACAATGCTGGAGTCATGGAGGCAAGAACAGCTGCTGATGCTGCCTACGCTAATTTTGTAGCCGCTCAAATTAGTACTTCAGCAGTTGATGGCTCTAACAAACTCACCATTTCAAACAACACAGCGATTGCCCCTACAGGCTCTGCGATGGAACTCTATCCAGAAGCTAATGTTTGGAAACTTAATCAGAATGGAACTGAATACTCTGTTCCTCTTGGAGCAACGGCTACTCAAGTGTTCTTTGCCACAGGTATTACCTCTGGAGGCATCCCTTATGGGAGTGCTGCCAACACTATGTCCACAAGTGGAGTCCTTGCTCAATATGGCGTGGTGATAGGCGGGGGAGCGGGTGCTGCTCCTACTTCGGTAGCGGTAGGGACAAATAATCAGGTATTTAAAGGCTACACTGGTTCGTCTCCACTTTTCGCTTCCCTTGCGACTGGTGACCTTCCAATAGTGCCCGCTTCAAAGGGTGGATTTGGAGTTGCCAATAATGACCTCTCCACTCTCACGATTACGGGTAATTATGGGACGACCCTCACGGTTAGTAATACAACGGCTGTTACCCTTCCCACAAGTGGGACTCTTCAAACCACGACTGGGACTCCAGCAGGATTTATTATTGCTTCTCAAGCGATTGGTGATCTTCTTACCGCTTCCTCTGCAACAGCATGGGCAAGATTAGTTGATGTAGCAGCAGGACAACCCTTACTGTCAGGAGGTGTTGGAGTAATTCCCGCCTACGCAGGTTACACCTTCGCTGGGACGGCAGCACAGACCTACACCTTTCC
>Ga0315289_10016514_pt1 | contig 10173 bp, 11 predicted proteins | sample YL17G11_40_MG_FD_203452 | JGI IMG/M metagenome (GOLD analysis project Ga0315289, IMG submission 203452) | Sediment microbial communities from Yellowstone Lake, YNP, Wyoming, USA - YL17G11_40 | ecosystem: Environmental > Aquatic > Freshwater > Lake > Sediment | place: USA: Wyoming | collected...
TTCTTAAGTCAAAGCAAAACTGTCCCCTATAGGGGGACAGTTTAAGATTGTTTCAAGAACCGTCCCTGATAAAGATGAAAGGAAAATTCATTACCTTTGAAGGTTCGGAGGGCTGCGGCAAGAGCACGCAGTCTAAGCTTCTCTATAAGTATTTAAAGAGAAAAGGCTTTTCCGTAATCTATCTACGCGAACCGGGCGGGACCAGAATCAGCGAGAAGATAAGAAAAGTGCTCCTGGATCCCCAAAATCACATTACGCCTATATGCGAGATGTTGCTTTATATGGCCAGCCGTGCCCAGGTCGTCGAGCAGATAATCAGGCCCGCGCTTTCTCGAGGCGCAATTGTAATCTGCGACAGGTTCCTGGATTCTACCCTTGCCTATCAGGGTTTTGGGTTAGGGATAGATATCAAATTGATTAAAAATCTCGGCAATTTTGCTACCCAGGGAATAAAGCCGGATTTAACGATATTTCTTGATCTGTCTGTGAAGCAAGGCCTTGGCTATCGCAAAAAAAATTTAGACCGCATCGAAAAGCGAACGCTGGCGTATCATTTCCGGGTCAGGAGAGGTTATCTTAAATTAGCCGCCTCAGAGCCAAAACGCATAAAAATTGTCAGGGTGCAAGATAGTAAAAAATCAACTCAAGAAAAGATTAGGGAAATTATTTTAGGATTGTTAAAGCGCAACACTCAATAAACGATACGCAATACGCAATACGCAATACGCAATACGCAAAATTATGTCATTTAGAGATATTAAAGGCCACGATAAAGCTATAGAAATATTAAAAGGGCACATCAGAGAATCCCGCCTGGGCAACGGTTATCTCTTTGTTGGTCCGGAAGGCATCGGTAAAGCCATGGTAGCCAAGACGCTGGCCAAGGCCGTAAACTGCCAGGAAGAAACCTTGGATTCTTGCGATAAATGCGCCTCTTGTCTAAAGATAGAAAAGAATCAGTATCCGGATGTTTATATGGTTAATAGGTCAAATTCAGCGGCTATTAATCCTGAGCAAAATAACACAGATTCCCCTGAATCTTCTGCGATAAAAATCGAGCATATTCGCCAGTTGCAGAGGGATATTATCCTAAAGCCATACGAAGGAAGGCAGAAGGTTTTTATTATTGATAACGCCCACAATTTGACTGCCGAGGCCTCTAACGCCCTCTTGAAGATATTGGAAGAGCCGCCGCCCAAAAGTCTGATTATCCTGGTCACGGCAAAACCGACTCTACTTTTTAAAACCATAATTTCCCGTTGCAAGATTATAAAGTTTTATCCTTTAGCGAGAAAAGAGCTGACGGACTTTTTGCATAAAGATTATAGCGTAGAAACAAATCTTGCGCATTACTTAGCTTATTTCTGCGAAGGCAGATTAGGCCACGCCCTGGCTTTGAAGGGTAAGGATATACTGAGAGAGAAAAACAGGATTATTGATACCCTGGTTTCTTTAGGGCAGCCGAAATTCGAAGATTTATCCATAAAAACCAGGGAGGAAGTGCGTAGCTACCTTAATATATTGGCCACCTGGTTTAGAGATATTTATCTGATCAAAATCGGTATGCCCTATAGTGAGCTTATAAATCTTGACCGCAAAGCGGAATTGTTGCGGTCTATGCAGCAATTCTCTTTTGTGGGTTTAGAGCAGATTTTTAATTGTATCAGTAATTCAATATTTTACCTCCAGCAGAATATAAATATCAGATTGCTGTTATCTAACTTAGGAGAAGAGATAATTTATAGGGCTAATCAGGCCAGGTAAATTATCGATTAAGGTATGGAAGAAAAAACTATTTTAGTCAGATTAAGGGATAAAGGCGCCGCCTATATTTATAATGCCGCTGAGCTGGATGTCAAAGAGGGGGATTGTGTTATCGTCGAACATGACCGCGGCCTGGATTACGGTCAGATTATTCCCCCTCGGGATGCCTCCGTGGATGCCAAATCCAAGGAACCCACAAAGAAGATAATACGGGTGGCCAATGCGAACGATTTGAAGCAGATCGAAGAGAATAGGGCGAGGGCCAGAGAGGCCATGGGCTCCTGTAGTAAAAAGATAGATGAGCATAAATTGGAAATGAAGTTGGTGCATACGGAATATTCCTTTGACCGCAGCAAAGTTGTCTTCTATTTTACCGCCGATGGCAGGGTGGATTTTAGAAATCTGGTAAAAGATTTAGCCAAGATTTTTAAGGCCAGAATCGAATTGAGGCAGATAGGGGTGAGGGACGAGGCAAAGTTTTTTGGCGGAGTCGGTCCTTGCGGCAGAGAACTCTGCTGCGCAAAGTTCCTGAAGGATTTTGAGCCGGTGACCATCAAGATGGCCAAAGAGGAGGGGCTGCCTTTAAACCCGCCGAAGATTTCCGGGCTCTGCGGCAGGCTGATGTGCTGTCTTAATTATGAATACGAAACTTATAAGATTTTGTCCAAGGGTTTGCCGCACGAGGGAGAGAAGATACACATCCAACAGGGCAAGGGCAAGGTTTTAAGCGTAAATGTCTTCAAGCGCACCGCCACTGTGGAATTGGAAGACAGCACCCAAATCCAGGTTAGTTACAAATAAGCGTAGAGTGTAAAGCGTAAAGCTAAAAGTTAAGGTGTAAAGCTTAAGGTTTTTTAATATGACTAAGAAATTCTACATCACCACTCCTTTATATTATGTGAATGCCTCTCCGCACATCGGGCATTCTTATACCAATATCGCCGCCGATTGCCTGGCCAGGTATATGCGCCAGGTTTTAGGCAATGATAACGTCTGGTTCCTTACCGGTACTGATGAGCACGGTCAGAAGATACAGCGGGCGGCGGAGGAGGCAGGGGTTTCTGCCCCGGAATTTACAGATAAGATGGTGCTTCAATTTAAGGAGCTTTGGCAGAAGTTAGATATTTCTTATAACGACTTTATCCGCACCACCGAGTGCAGGCATATCGATACCGTGCAGAGGGTGTTAGAGATACTTTATAAAAAGCAGGATATCTATCAGGCAGAATATGAGGGTTGGTATTGTCTGCCCTGCGAGACCTTTTGGTCTGAATCACAGGCAGTAAATCAGCTCTGTCCGGATTGCAAAAGGACAGTAGAGAAGATTGCCGAGAACAATTTTTTCTTTAAGCTCTCCCGATATCAGGATTGGCTCATCGGCTATATAGATAACCACCCCGATTTTATCAAGCCGCAGAACAGGCGCAATGAAGTTTTAAGCTTTTTGAACTTGAACAAATTGAACGACCTTTGTATTTCCCGGCCGAAAGAACGTCTGGGTTGGGGGATATCCATACCTTTTTCGCCAGCTCATGTGACCTATGTCTGGTTTGACGCCCTGTTGAATTATATCAGTGCCGTAGGTAAATTTGACGAAAACGGTAATTACCATTCCCGATGGTGGCCGGCGGATTTGCATTTAATAGGCAAGGATATCCTCAGGCAACACGCGATATACTGGCCGATTATGCTAAAGGCATTGAATATAGAGCCGCCCGAGACCATCTTCGCCCATGGCTGGTGGATGGTGGGAGAAAGCAAGATGTCCAAATCGCGGGGCAATGTGGTATCACCTATGGATATGGCAGACAGATTCGGCATTGATGTATACAGATATTTCCTTTTGCGCGATGTGCCTTTTGGGTTAGACGGCAGTTTTTCAGAGGACGCCATTATTAAAAGACTGAACGGCGATTTGGCTAATGACTTGGGGAATCTTCTCCATAGGACGGCTACAATGGTTGAAAAGTATTTTGGGGGAGATATATCCAGGATAAACGCCGGCGATATTGCATACGATTCTGCGGGAAAAAATATATCGGAAAAGCAAAGGCGCTTACCCGCAGAGGTCTTAGCGCATCTTGACCCCGGATCCGATTTTAATTTCTCGTCTGCCTTGGAAAAGGTCTGGGAATTGATAAACCTGGCGAACAAGTATATTGAAGATACCAAGCCCTGGAATTTGGTCAAGGAGAATAAGACGGCGGAACTTTCGGCGTTCATATATTTATTGGTTGAACTGTTAAGGAAGGTTGCGCAGGCGATTTCTCCTTTTATGCCCCAGACCGCAGTTTCCATAACAGAACAGCTGGGCACAGATAAAATCAAAAAAGGAAATCCTCTATTTCCTCGTATCGAAACTAAATCCTAACCCATGACCTAAGACCTATGACCTAAGACCTAAAATATGACCTATGACCTATGACCTAATAGATACCCATTGCCATTTAGACTTTCCGGAATTCAATCAAGATAGAGCAGGGGTTATCCAGCGCGCCAAGGCCAAAGGCATAGCCTATATTATAAATATAGGCTCAAGCCTGGAAGGCTCAAGGAAATCCCTGGAATTATCCCGGCAGTACGATTTTATCTACGCCACCGTGGGGTTGCACCCTCACGAGGCAGACAGATTTGACGAAAAGGTAAAAGCCGAATTGGAAAAGCTGGCCAAACAGGATAAGGTTGTGGCTATCGGCGAGATAGGCCTGGACTATTACCGGAATTATTCCCGGATAGAAAACCAAAAGTCGTTATTTATCGCGCTGGTGAATTTGGCTTGTGACCTGGATAGGCCGGTGGTGATACACAATCGCGAGGCACAGGATGATACCTTGAAGATTTTAAGAGCGCAAAAGCCAAAAAAAGCCGTGGTGCATTGTTTCTCCGGAGATGAAAAATTTCTTAAGGAATGTTTAGATTTAGCTTTTTTTGTTTCTTTTACCTGTAATATTACCTATAGAAAAGCCGAGAATTTAAGAAGCCTGGTTAAGCTTACGCCCTTAGACAGGATTTTTTTAGAGACCGATGCGCCTTTTCTGCCGCCTGAAGGCTTCCGGGGCAAGCGCAATGAACCGATATACGTCAGTCTTCTGGCCGAAGAGATAGCCAAGGTTAAGGGAATCACATTAGAGGAAGTGGCCAGGGTTACGACGGAAAACGCAAAAGGATTTTTTGAGTTAGGTTGATAAATGCGCTCCAAGATTTCTATCGTAAAGTGTAAGAGTTATGAGCCTGCCTTGGTTTTTGAGGCGGCTAAAAAGGCCGTAGATTTACTGGGCGGCATAGCCGCTTTTATCAAACCGGCGAGCAGCGTGCTAGTGAAGCCTAATCTTCTGATGGCCAAAGATCCGGAGTTCGGGATAACTACCCATCCGGAGTTGGTGCGCGCGATAATAAAGATATTAAAAGAGGTCGACTGTAAAATTTATGTCGGTGACGGCCCCAGTGTCTGGGGTGGCCAGTTAGAAAATGTAGCTCAGGTCTATGAACGCACGGGAATAAGCAGGGTGTGTGCCCAGGAGGATGTTGCCCTCGTAAAATTCGACAAGCGGCGCTGGAGGGGCAAATTTCCTTTGACTACCTGGATAGATGAATGCGATTACTTGGTATCCCTTCCGAAATTCAAGACCCACGATTTGACGGTTTTGACCGGGGCAATAAAGAATCTTTTCGGATTAGTTTCCGACCTCTATAAGACACAGCTGCATAAGAGTTATTTTGAGTATGATGATTTTGCGAGAATCCTGGTGGATATTTATCAGGAATCCCGGCCTGCCCTGACGGTAGTCGACGGAATCGTGGCTATGGAGGGAGACGGCCCGGCTACCAGCGGTAGATTGCGTAATGCCGGCATCTTATTGGCCTCAGCTGATTGCGTGGCGTTAGACAGCGTCCTGGCTTTAATTATGGGGTTGGCTCCCGGGTATGTCTTGAGCACCAGAGAGGCAGCCAATAGAGGTTTAGGTGTGGCGGATATTAATCTTATCGATATTTTAGGCGAGAAGCTGGAAGATGTTATTACAAGTCCTTTTAAGCTGCCCGGAACCGCCATCACCAAAAAGATTCCCCGTCCGATTATCAAAATAGCTCGTAAGCTCATCAGGTTTTATCCTAAGGTAGAATACGGCAATTGCAATCTTTGCGGCGCCTGTGTCGGCGTCTGTCCCAATAAAGCGATCAGCATCAAGTCAGGCAGGCTGGTTTTTGATTATCGTAAGTGCATCTCCTGTTTTTGCTGTCAGGAGGTTTGTCCCCATTCGGCAATCAAAGTAAAAAAGAGCATTTTTGCCAGGGCGATCGGCTTATGAGTAAAAATAGCGCGTTACCGGAGTTAAGATTGAAATTAGATGAGGCCATCACCTATGGGACGCATGAGGAAGCGTTGGCGTTGGCCCAGAAGGGTTTAAATACGGCCGAGGAGAGAAATTCTCCCGGAGAAATCGCATATTTTAAGGGTCAGCTCGAATTGCTGGACGAAAATTTTACCGCAGCCATAGAGTATTTTGATGCTGCGATAGAATACAACCCCAAAGACGGGGCGGCCTATAATGACCGCGCCTTATGTATGGTGGAATTGGGCATCATCGATGAGGCATTGGAATATTTTGATAAAGGCATAGAAGTGGAGCCGGATTACGCGACGATTTACCATAATAAGGGCTGGCTTTTGAACAATATCGGCAGGCATCGGCAGGCAATAGGGTATTTGAAAAAGGCGCTGGCGCTTGAACCGGATAGGGCGGTGACCTATGATAATTTGGCAGACGCGCTCTTGCATCTGGGCGATTACCAGGGGGCATTGGACGCTTATAAAAAGGTGCTGGAATTATTAAGGCCGGGTTGTTGTGATCAGATAAAGAAGCAAGTAAAGGTACAGATAAAGGTAATTGAAGAAAAAATCCAAAGAATGTAAAGCGTAAAACTTGAAGCGCAAAACTAAGAACTAATATGGATATTAAAACTATAGCATGGGTAAATAATAAAATTAAAATTATTGATCAAACAGAACTTCCGGTAAGACTGAGATATATCTATATTGGTGACGTAAGGGCATTATGGCAGGCAATCAGGAAGATGAACATCCGCGGCGCTCCGGCGTTAGGGGCAGCGGCAGGCCTGGGCGTTTATCTGGGCGTGAGAGGGTCAAAGGCCAAAAGTTTTTCTCAATTTAAAAAAGAGCTCGATAATGTAATTCGCTATATCGGCTCTGCGCGGCCTACGGCCAGGAATCTTTTTTGGGGATTGGAAAGGATGCAGAATGTCGTTTCTATGAATAGAGACATACCGTTATCCGAAATAAAAAAGATTATCTTCAGGGAGGCGCAGAATATCATCGCAGAAGACAAAGCGTCTTGCCGCAGGATCGGCGGTTATGGCGCAGGGCTTATCCGGGATAAAGACAGGATATTGACTATTTGTAACGCCGGGATTCTGGCGACCATTGATTACGGAACGGCCTTAGGCGTAATTTATCGGGCCAATGAGCAGGGAAAACACATAAAAGTATTTGCCTGTGAAACCCGGCCCATGCTGCAAGGCGCGCGCCTGACTGCCTGGGAGCTAAGCAAAAAAGGCATTGATGTCACGCTTATCTGCGATAGTATGGCAGCTACGCTGATGAAACAGGGAAAAATCGACAAGGTAATTGCGGGCGCGGACCGGATTGCCGCCAACGGCGATGCCGCGAATAAAATCGGCACCTATAGCCTGGCGGTTTTAAGTCGTCACCATAAAATCCCTTTCTATATTGCCGCGCCGGCATCGACTTTTGACCTGACCCTGGAATCCGGCAAAAGTATTCCTATCGAGGAGCGCGGGCCCCAAGAGGTTACCGAGCTATTTTTTAAACGTCCTATCGCGCCTTCGGCAGTGAAGGTTTTTAATCCCGTCTTTGATGTGACGCCGCACGGTTTAATCACGGCCATTATTACCGATAGAGGCATTATTCGTCCGACGTATAGGAAGAATATTAGAAGAATACTATTAAACTCAAAACGCAAAGCTCAAAGCTTAAAACTTCAAGACAAAACTTAAAAGTTTTTACTTTTGAGTTAAAGTTTTGCGTTTTTAGTTTTACCTTTTGCGTTAATATGTTAATAAGCAAATTAGGCGAATTCGGTTTAATTAGAAAATTTAAAAAATTAATAAAACTTGATGCCTCGGTAATCAAAGGCAGCGGCGATGATTGCGCGGTGATGAAGTTTAATAAAGATAAATATATGCTCTTTACCTGCGATATGCTTGTTGAGGGGGTGGATTTTCTCTCCCGGCACAGGCCGCAGCTCATCGGCAGAAAGGCCCTGGCAGTATCAATCAGCGATATTGCCGCCTGCGGCGGCAGCCCGCGTTATTGCCTGGTATCTTTAGGCCTGCCCAGAGATACCTCTGTGGAAAGAGTAACCGCTATTTCCCGCGGCCTCTTTAACGCTGCCGGAAGATATAAGATAAATGTTGTCGGCGGAGATTTAAGCCGGGCGAACCGCTTAACCATAGACGTAAGCATGATCGGCTTTGTAGAAAAGAAATCCCTGGTTTTAAGAAGCGGCGCCAGAAAGGGAGACATTATATTTGTCACCGGCAGGTTAGGCGGCTCGATTCGCGGGAAGCACCTCAGGTTTATTCCGCGCCTTGAAGAAGCGCGTTTTTTAGTGAAAAACTTTAAAGTGCATGCCATGATTGATATCTCCGACGGCTTGGCGCAGGATTTAGGCCATGTCTTAGCAGAGAGCCGCGCCGGCGCGGTGATCTACGAAGATTTAATCCCGATAGACAAAGCGGCGCGCGGTTTAGAGGACGCGCTTTATATGGGAGAAGATTTTGAGTTGCTTTTTACGCTATCCCGCGCAGAGGCGAAGAGGCTCTGTGTAAAAAAAATGGCTGATTATTACAAACCCATAGGAGAGGTTGTCGAGAGAAGTTACGGCTTAAGGCTGATTGATAAAAAAGGCAAAGAAAAGATTATCCCGCCCGGAGGTTTCAGGCATTTTTAAGATATGCAAATAGTCTCTAAGTCTGCGGATGACACGCTGAGGCTGGGCAGCAAGATTGCCAGACATTTACAAAAGGGCGATATTATCTGTCTCTTCGGCGAGCTTGGTTCAGGTAAGACTGTTTTGACCAAAGGGATTGCCCGGGGCCTGGGGATAAACCAGGGCGCGGTTATCAGTCCTTCCTTTGTGCTTATCCGTCAGCATACCGGCGCCAAATTGCGATTGTGCCATTTTGACCTTTACCGCTTGAAGACAGTCAAAGATATTCTGGCCATGGGATACGAAGATTATCTTTACGGCGAGGCGGTCAGCGTCATCGAATGGGCAGAGAGACTAAGGTATCTGCTGCCTAAAGAATATCTGGGTGTGGAGTTATTCATTAAACGGGATGCGCAGAGATTGTTTAAGTTTAATGCCATCGGCAGACGTTATGAAGAACTATTAGACAAGCTCTCTGACAACTTGTTTAAATAACAATTACATAATTCTATACGCTATACGCAATACGCTATACGCAATACGCTATACGCAATACTATGAAAATCCTCGGCATCGACACGACCAGTAAATTTTTATGCTTAGGCGCTTCTGACGGCGTTAATATATACGAATATAATGTGGAGCTGGGGATAAAACAGTCGGCCCTGCTTATCCCTACCATAAAGAGGGTGCTTGCGGCCCTAAAGTGGCAGGTAGGCGAGATTGATTGTTTTGCCTGCGCATTAGGCCCGGGTTCTTTTACCGGTATGCGCGTGGGCATAAGCGCCGTAAAAGGATTGAGCTGGTCGCTCGAAAAACCAATTTTGGGAATATCCAGCCTGGATATATTAGCGATGAATGCGGTTGCACTCGATGTTTCCGTGATTGCGCCGGTAGTCGATGCCAAAAGGGGGCTGGTTTATTGCAGCGTATACCGTAAAAACGGTAATGCCCTAAAGAGGACCGCGCCATATATGCTTTTGACTGTAGATGAATGTATCCAAAAGATTAAGGGCGGCGGATTAAAGCAGAAACCCGCCGCGATTCTCGGCGATGCCGTAGCCTTATACAAAGAAGAGATGGCCAGGAAATCAAAGAATGTGCAAATCTTGGATAGGGACTATTGGTATCCTAAGGCAGGCAATATTATCAGGCTGGCCCTAGAGAGGCAAAAGGCCGGGAAGATGAGCAATGCCTTTGATATCGCGCCCATTTATCTTTATCCGAAGGAATGCCAGATAAGGAAAGTATAAATTTATTTAGTCTCTGAGTTAACGAGTTTGCGGGTTTAAAACTCGCTAACCCGCTAACCCGACAACCAAAATAACATCTCAAATGAGTATAAATAAGCAGATAGGATACAGGCCGACCTGGGCAGAGGTGAATTTGGATAACCTTGCCCACAACTTTACCCAGGTAAAAAAATTATTATCCGCCAAGG
>Ga0315289_10016516_pt1 | contig 10172 bp, 13 predicted proteins | sample YL17G11_40_MG_FD_203452 | JGI IMG/M metagenome (GOLD analysis project Ga0315289, IMG submission 203452) | Sediment microbial communities from Yellowstone Lake, YNP, Wyoming, USA - YL17G11_40 | ecosystem: Environmental > Aquatic > Freshwater > Lake > Sediment | place: USA: Wyoming | collected...
GATGCGTTGATTTTGGCCGAAGCCGCACGGTTGGGTGTGTCGGCTGTGGCTACCCTCGACCGAGATTGGCGGCGCGCGGTCGTATTCGATGTATACACGTGCCTGGATGAGACAGGAGGGTGAAAAGTGGGGCAGGTGAGCCAGGGAATTAGCGTGCCGATGTCGTCAGGGGGTTCCGGTTTCTACACACGTTACGGCAAGCGCATCCTGGACCTGGCGCTGGCAGTTCTGTTGCTGGTCTTCCTTCTTCCGGCGCTCGCACTGGTGGCGCTGCTGGTGCGTATCAAACTCGGCTCACCGGTGCTTTTTCGCCAGCAGCGCCCCGGTTTGCACGGTAAGCCGTTCACCCCCTACAAGTTCCGCACCATGACGGATGCCCATGACGCCCAGGGCCGTCTGCTGCCCGACGCCGAGCGGCTGACACGCTTTGGCCGCTTCCTACGCAGCACCAGCCTGGACGAACTGCCGGAATTGTTCAACGTCCTCAAGGGCGAGATGAGCCTGGTCGGGCCGCGTCCCTTGCTGATGCAATACCTGGATCGTTACACGCCAGAGCAGATGCGCCGCCACGAGGTGAGGCCCGGCATCACCGGTTGGGCGCAGGTCAACGGCCGCCAGAGTATCCTGTTTAGTAAAAGGCTCGAGTTGGATGTCTGGTATGTAGATCATGTGAACCTCTGGCTTGATCTCAAAATCCTATTGATGACCATTCCGAAAGTGCTCCGCTCCAGTGGGATAGTATTGGGGCAGGATGTTGCCGAAGTGGACGACCTTGGTCTGTCACAGGGGGCAGCTTTTCAGTCTAATATAGAGGGTCGGTCTTAACATAAGCGTTGTGTTGGAGCCCGTGCTCGACCGGCACGGATACAATGCAGCAGGTTGGCATTGATGACGATATAGATCAGCGTATTCCGGTTCTGCACTGAGCGGAAGTTGCGCACCTTGGGGCGTTCGATGCCCAGGGCGACTGCCTGACTATTGATACGTTCATAGGCCGTTCGTTGGCCATAGATGGTCGTGGTATGAGATGCTGTGGGTACAGCCCTTATCCTACCAAGAGTTGCCCTTTTTGCCAGTACGCCGTATCAGATTATGTTAAGATCGACCCTCTAATATAGTGAGGCAAAGGAATTATGAACTACAAGATTGGTGATTTTGCTTTGAGACATCTAGAGCCGGGTGATCTCGAGGCGCTCTATGATCAAAAAAATGACCCTGAAATCGCCGCAATGCTCGGTGGGTTTTCGAACGGGTATTCGATGGCAGACTTGAATGACTGGCTGGAGTACCACCGGCAGTGTAAGGATGAGGTGCTTTGGGCTATTGCGGAAACGGAAAGCAACTGGTGTGTTGGGCATGTCGGCTTGTATCAAATTGATCACCGCATCGGCATAGCAGAATTCGCGATTATGATCGGAGATCGGGCAGCCTGGGGCAAGGGGCTTGGACGGGCATGTACAAAAGTTGCCTTGAGTCACGGTTTCCGCGAGTTGAACCTAAATCGAATCTACTTGACCGTGCTTTCGACAAATGAGCGCGCCATCCAACTCTACCAGTCTTTGGGATTTCAAGAGGAGGGTAGACTCCGACAAGCGCAATTCAAAAATGGGCGATACATTGATGTGTTAATCATGGGACTGCTAAGATCGGAGCACTTGTCTAATGTTTCTGGCTGAGCGTTGGGAGCACGGCTCTGAGTTTCATTGGTTATCATATCTGCCGAACGCCTCCTCCGCCGTTGTGCCATGGAGCAAGAACGGGCAGTTTTGCGGTTCTGGTCGAGATGCATTTCGGATCTTGATCTTGCACGGCTTAGCAGCGCGTGGCTGGAAGCGGTTATGGGTTCCCAGTTACTTTTGCCAGGAGGTCGTAGCTTCATTATTATCTACAGGGGTTGAGGTCAGGACTTTTAGTGATGGACCAGTGGACGCGGCACCCGATTTCGACAAGATCGGCTTTGAACCGGGCGATGTATTGCTACGGATAAACTTTTTTGGCCTTCGCTCTGTGCGGTCCACGAGTGAACCTGACCGGAAGTGTGTCGAGGTGATTGAGGACCATACCCATGACCCGTGGTCTGACTGGACTTTTGCGAGTAATGCGGATTGGTGTATGGCTTCTTTGAGAAAAACACTTCCTATTCCAGATGGTGGAGTTCTGTGGTCACCCGCTGGGCATCCTGTGCCGCCCGCGATGCCTGTTACTCCTGAACGCTATGATGCTTCACTAGAGAAACTGGTGGCCATGGTGCTTAAGCGATTGTACCTGGAGGGCCATCTGATCGAAAAGGACACCTTTCGTCGCCTCGCCATTTCAGGCGAGAGCCATATTGCTTCTGGTCAAGTGTCCGGGATGCCGGCATGGACGATGAACCTGCTTAGAACTTTTCCTGTGGAGACGTGGCGGGAACTCAGAGGTCGCAATCATCGGATCTTGTCTGCTGGTCTGGTGGGCGTAACTTGGGTGACAGTGCTCCAGCCGCAGGATAGTCTGGGGGTGTGTCCGTTTTCTGGTATCCTTGTTTTTGACTCACCGGGCCGCTGTGAGTTTGTGCGCCAGCGATTGATAGCATCTGGCGTATATCCTGCGGTTCTGTGGCCGCTCGACAAACCGGTTGTTTCTGGTATTCCTAAGGAACATGTAGATTTCAGCCACAGGATGCTGTCTATTCACTGTGATATGCGATACAATGAGAGTGACATGGAGCACGTCGCAGCATTAGTTCGCAAGTTCGGGGGTTTAGTAGGATAGAGCGCCTCCGTGGCCTGGAGCGGCTTGATATAGGTTTGATTGCCGGTCGGGTGTGCAAGCTACTCAACTGTGAGGGAATGGGATTAAAGGACGTTATGCTGGCAATTGTTTGCCATTTCGCACAGAACTTATTGAACGCCTGCTCTAATCGGAGGGTAATGGCATGAAGGCCGAGAAGTTGTTGACAGTAGATGACGCGACTGAATGGCGGGCTATCTCGCCCGCTAGTTTCAGTGTATTTGGTAGTGTTGAGTACGCCAGGATCTCCCAAGAGCATACCGGTCACCTCGCTCACCTGTTTGTAGTGGAGACAGAAGATTCCTGGATAGCCTATCCTTTTTACCTGCGCTCCGTCAACTCGCTGCCATTTTTGTCAGATATATCAGAGATTCTGTGGGACACATTTACCCCCGAGTTTACTGGACCTGTGGACTGCAGATCAAACAGCCCATCTGTTGGGGCTGGTTTTGCAGACAGATACTCAAAATACTGTAGAGAGCAGCGTATTGTGGCCGAGTTTGCACACTTACACCCTTGGACCTGGCGAACTGAGTTTCTCGAACCATCTTGTGTGGAGTTTGATCGAGAAATTGTCTATGTGGACTTGACACTGTCTGAAGACCAGCTTTGGCTTGATTCTTTCACGTATGCTTGCCGTAAGAACATAAAACGAGGGTGTAAGGAGAACGTAAGAGTGTTCCAGGCAACGAGCCCCGGTGATATTAAGGAATTCCACCATATCTATATTCACACGATGGAGCGAAACCAGGCCGTGGAAAGATATTACTTCCCTTTGGACTATTTTGTGGCTTTCTTCGAGCAAATGCCGGGCAACGCCCGATTCACTTTAGCAGAGTGCAAAGATCAGATAGTCGCTGGAACTCTTTATCTTCACGATGATGTTAATGTGTATTCTTATTTGGGGGGCGCTGATCATGCCTTTCAAAACGTACGCCCCACTAATGGAGTGATCTACGAGACTATTCGCTGGGCCCAGAGCCAAGGAAAGAGGCGGTTCATCCTGGGTGGTGGTTACGAGCCGGATGATGGCATCTTTCGCTTTAAAGCTAGCTTCTCACCTTTGCGTGCCAAGTTTCACGTTTATAAACGTGTCCACTTACCTGATGAGTACGCAGTTCTATGCAGTGCCTGGTCCGCTTACTATCACAGCGATGCAAACCTCAACGGCTACTTTCCAGCGTATCGCTCTACCTTAACAGGTGCGGAGCAAAAACTATGACTCACATCCCGATGTCTTCGCCTGATCTCACTGCGGCTGAGATTGAGGCCGTAGTCAACGTATTGCGCACGCCTTACCTGAGTATCGGCCCACAGGTCAAGGCTTTCGAGCAGGCCGTTGCGTCCTACGTCGGGACGGCGCACGCCATCGCCGTCTCCAGCGGCACGGCCGGCCTGCACCTGGCCGTCATCGCCGCCGGCGTGGGCGAGGGGGACCTGGTCATCACTACTCCCTTCTCTTTCGTCGCCTCCGCCAACTGCGTCCTCTACGAGCGGGCGATTCCCATCTTTGTGGACATTGACCTCCACGCGCTCAACCTGGACCCGGCGCTGGTGGCCGCCGCAGCCGACGACCTGGCCCGTGGCGGCGCTCCCGCAAAGAAATGGCTCCCCCCCGCCCTGCGGGAATCTCCAATCTCCGATCTCCGATTGCCAATCAAGGCGGTGCTGCCCGTGGACGCCTTCGGCCAGCCGGCGGACTATGATGCGATCGGCGAGGTGGCCAGGCGGCATGGGCTGGTGGTCATCGAGGATTCCTGCGAGGCCACCGGCGCCGAATACAAGAGCCGTAAGGCCGGTACGTTGGGCGACGTAGCCGTCTTCGCCTTCTACCCCAACAAGCAGATGACGACCGGCGAGGGTGGGGTGATCGTCACCGAGCGGGACGAGTGGGACGCGTTGTTTCGCTCGTTGCGGAATCAGGGGCGGGACGTGTTCGACGCCTGGCTCAACCACTCCCGCCTGGGCTACAACTACCGGTTGGACGAGATGAGTGCCGCGCTGGGGCTGGCGCAACTGGGGCGCATCGAGGAGTTGCTGGCCAAACGGGAGCGCGTGGCCGGGATGTACAACGAGCGGCTGCGACAAGTGGACGGCGTCACGATTCCCTACGTGGCGCCGACGACCACGCGCACGTCCTGGTTCGTCTACGTTGTCCGGTTGGCGCCGGAGGTAGACCGGAAGCGCGTGATGGCAGCGCTGGAGGAGCAGGGTGTGCCCTCGCGGCCCTACTTCACCCCTGTCCACCTGCAACCGTTCTACGTGCACAAGTTCGGCTACCGGCGGGGCGACTTTCCGGTCACGGAAGCGGCGGGGGACACCTGCCTGGCACTGCCGTTCTCCGGTGTGATGACAGAGGCGCAAGTAGATTATGTATGTCAGGTATTGAAAGAGGCAGTGGCCCGTACATGAAATTGCAGCCTGCCATCCTGATGGACATGACGTGCTGACGGTGGTATACTTTGTGACTAAGTAGGTAGTAGAAAGTTCCTGGCACGAAAATCGGCACCTGTCGGCCAAAAAAGTGGAGGGAACTTACTGTAACCTACTTAGCAGTAGAAGTTATGGGATTTGCTTGGTGCCGAGGCACAGAAGGAGGCCGGTATGACTACGCTGACTGCTCATGCCGTAAAAACGCATACGATTGTTGGTCTAGTGGCCCAAGAGTTGCATGTTTCAGAGGACGACTTGTTGAAGCAAGGGGTGCACGCTTTGCTGGAGCATCAACTGCGCGAGGTCAAAGCCCAGATTTTCGAGATCACAGGCCGCTATGGTGTATCCTCTGTAGAGGAGATGGAGACCCGTTATCGAGAAGGCACGCTGGAAGAGGCAGATTCCTGGCGGGACTTTCAGCGCCTGGACCATCTAGAATACAAGCGGGATCGCCTGTTGCAGCTCATCGAGGCTTTAGCATGAGCCTGGTGGACGTAGGACAGTTACGCGAGATCGCCGAGGTTGAGTTTGCGGATATTGTGATCGAGGCGTTTGTGTCTGACATCAATGAGCTGCGTATTATTATCAGCGATGGCAGTTTCGTAGACATCTGGTTCTCGTTGAAACTTCCGGGGCGATATAGCTATCACTGGGAGCGACGAGCGATTGACGGAAGAATCTATCGCCATGACAATGCACCCCACAAGCGTTGGCGAGCGGTCGCGACCTTTCCGCGTCATTTTCACGATGGTAGCGAAAGCAATGTGACGGAGAGCCACATCAGTGAAACTCTCCTGGAAGCAGTCCGAGAGTTCCTGACTTTTGTACGGGACAGGATGGACTAGGCCAAGAAATAGGTGAGTAAGTGCCCCCTACGTGGCGCCAATGACCACGCGCATGTCCTGGTTCGTCTACGTTGTCCGCCTGGCGGCGGACATAGACCGGAAGCGCGTGATGGCGGCGCTGGAGGAGCAGGGTGTGCCCTCGCGGCCCTACTTCACCCCTGTCCACCTGCAACCGTTCTACGTGCACAAGTTCGGCTACCGGCGGGGCGACTTTCCGGCCACAGAAGCGGCGGGAGACACCTACCTGGCGCTGCCCTTCTCCGGTGTGATGACAGAGGAACAGGTGGATTACGTGTGTCAGGCGTTCGAGACAGCGATCCGTACCTGATGCCGCAAGAAGAGTGTTCCCATTCTCTGCTGTCTACTGTGTTATTTTGGTGGACATAGGGCGTCTATGGTGGTATACTTGTGGCCACTGACCTGAACCCGGAGGAAGGAAGATGAGTACCCAGGTAACAAGAGTCTACATCAGACAGTTTTCGGAGATCGTGAGAGGACTTGACGAGGAGAAGCTGAAAGAAATCATCACTTTCGCCCGCAGAGTCAAGGAGGAGGTAGAAAAGCCAAAGCCGCCCCTCAGCGCGGAGGAAATCCTCGCTCTGGCGTCTGAACGGGCTGCTGAGCTGCGCCGTCAGCCACGCCCGGTGGTAGAGGCTCAATATCGAACCATACTCCAGGCTCTGGAGGCAGAGGTTAACGCCAAAGGTATTGAGGTTGAGGAATACCCCTGTGGAGACTGAAGGGGTGTCATGTGGTGGAGAAAAAGAAACCGATACGCCGCCGCGTGCAGTGTTCGATGCGAACATCTACGTGGCTGCCTATTTGAGCAAGAATCCTCGCAGCCCTAACAAAGAACTGTTTCGACGCTGGCGCTCCCACGAATTTGTGCTTCTGGTCTCCAGGGCAATCTTGGAGGAAATTGTCGAGAAATTTGGCACACTGGGTATTGATCCGCGGTTGACTGTCGAGCTTGTAGCTCATATTATGGCTGATGCCGAGTACATAAACGTCACGGCGGAAGACGTTCAGCAGGTGATCATAGGTGACCCAGATGACGACCATGTCCTAGCCTGCGCTGTAGTGGGAAGAGCGGATTACCTTGTGACGTACGACCCGCATTTTGACTGTCTGGAGGGTGAGTACCAAGGTATCCAGATTCTTGACGGTCTTCACTTTCTTTACATTGTACGGGGCGATGTAAGGCATGGCGTCAAATAAGCAAAGTTGCGTATGGACCACCGCCCGGTAACACGTGGACTGCCCACGATCCGCAACCGTTACTTCTTCATCGCGGACGTGTTGCTGATGCCGCTGGCCGCGGGGCTTAGTTTCCTGCTGCGACTGGACCTGGTGGGCTTGCAGCCCTACGTGCGCACCCTGCTGGTCTTTGCCGTGCTGGCGGCAGTCGTCAAGCCAGTGATCTTTTACTTGTTCGGCCTCTACCGCCGCTTTTGGCGCTACGCCAGCGCCAGTGAATTGGTCAACGTGGCGCTGGCAACGCTGACCGGTACGGCAGTGGTGACGGTGCTGATGTATTCGCTGGCTTCGCTCCTGGTGAAATTCCAACCGTTGCCGCGCTCGATCCCCTTCCTCGACTGGCTGGTCAGCCTGCCCCTGGTCGGCGGGACGCGCTTTGCCGTGCGGCTGGCCACCGACTGGTCGCTCGCCCGGCTGTGGTCCAGGAACTGGTTGAAGGACCATCAGGGCCGGCGTGTGCTGGTGATGGGGGCCGGCGACGCCGGGGCGATGATCGTGCGCGAGATGCAGGCCAACCCGGGCCTGGGATTCGTGCCAGTTGGGCTGTTGGATGACAACCGTACCAAGGTCGGTATGACAGTCCACGGCGTGCTCGTGCAGGGCACGCGGGAAGATATCCTACGCCTGGTCCGCGAGGAGCGGATAGACGAGGTGATCATCGCCATGCCCACCGCCCCGGGGCGGGCCATCCGCGACGTGGTGAACATTTGCCAGCAGGCCGGCGTGGCGTGCAAGACGATGCCGGGTATCTACGAACTGATCTCCGGCCAGGTGAGCGTCAGGCAGGTGCGCGAGGTGCGCATCGAGGACCTCCTGCGGCGCGAACCGGTGCAGGTGGACGGGACGGAAGCCGGGCGCTATCTCTCCGGGGCGGTGGTGCTGGTCACCGGGGCCGGTGGCTCGATCGGGGCGGAGTTGTGCCGGCAGATTGCGCCGTACCACCCCAGGCAATTGCTCCTCCTGGGCCACGGTGAAAACAGCATCTACCATATCTTACTCGAGTTGCAGGAAAGGTTCCCCCGGCTGGACGTGCAGTCGCTCATTGCCGATGTGCGGGACGATGAGCGGCTGAGAGCGATCTTGACCCAATACCGGCCCGAGGTGGTCTTTCACGCCGCGGCCCACAAGCACGTGCCCCTCATGGAGACGAACGTGGCCGAGGCGGTGATGAACAACGTGTTCGGCACCCGCTGCCTGCTGCAGGCTGCCGAAGCCAGCGGCGTGGCGCGCTTCGTGCTGGTCTCCACCGACAAGGCGGTCAACCCGGTGAACGTGATGGGAGCGACCAAGCGCATCGCCGAGCTGCTGGTGCAGGACGTGGCCCGGCGTACCGGGCGGGCCTACGTGGACGTGCGCTTTGGGAACGTGCTGGGCAGCCGGGGCAGTGTGGTGCCGCTGTTCCAGCGGCAGATCGCGGCCGGCGGGCCGGTCACGGTGACCCACCCGGAGATGCGCCGGTTCTTCATGACCATTCCCGAGGCGGTGCAATTGATCATCCAGGCGGCGGCGCTGGGGCAGGGGGACGAGATTTTCGTGCTGGACATGGGGGAGCCGGTGCGGATGGTGGACCTGGCGGCAGAGTTGATCCGCCTGTCTGGGTTGGAGCCTGGGCGCGACATCGAGATCGTCTTCACCAGCCCCCGGCCCGGGGAGAAGATGAGCGAGGCATTGTTCGCCAACGGCGAGGAGCCCCGTCCCACGCAGCACAAGGAAATTCTCGTCGCAGGTGGCAACAATACCTGGGACAGCCAGACGTTGGCGCGCCACCTGGAGGAATTGGAAGCGCTGGCGAAAGAGGGGGACGTCCCCAGCATCATCGCCAAGATGCAGGAGATCGTGCCGGAGTATAGACAACTGGTCCCTCCGCAGTGAGTGATTGGATTGCTGCGGCTTACGAGAAGTTATATACTTGTGCCGGTGTTGCGCTATGAGTAGTGTGCGCCAGACGACCTTCGACGTGACCACCTGCCGGGCGAACCTGCAGGCCCGGCAGGAACGGGAGTATCAGGCGCGGGAGAAGCGGCGTCAGGCGGCCCTTGAGACTGTGCGGGGCGCGCTTTGCACCGTCCTCCCTCGCTTCCCTGGCGTGCGGAGGGCGTATCTGTTCGGTTCGGTGCTACGGCCTGGAGGCATGCGGCCTACCTCGGACGTTGACGTGGCCATCGAGGGGCGCCTGGGTGCTGAGGACTATTTTGCGCTGTGGCGTGAGTTGGAGAGGGCGGCGGCCGGTTGGCTGATTGAGGTGGTGGAACTGGAGCGGGACCTGCGTTTCGCTGACCGGGTGCGCGAGGAAGGGGCAATTATCTATGAGCGCTCAGATTCGGACGTTGAAGGCGGACGTTGCGTCGGATGTGAAGGCCATAACTGAGATTTATGCGGCACTCCATCGCTATGATGCCGAGCCGATGGGCGACGAACAAGCGATCATCGTGGCTTACCATTTGCATAACTTGTACTGCGCCTTCGAGAGCATCTTTCAGCGCATTGCTGAGGTCTTCGGAAACCAACTGTCCGACCAGGCTGGCTGGCACGCCGAGTTATTGCGACGGATGACATTGGACATTGAGGGGCTGCGCCCACGGCTGCTCAGCGAGCAGGCTTATGACAGTCTGGACGAGTTGCGCCGCTTCCGGCACCTCTTTCGCAGTGCCTACCGGCTGCGTTTGGACGCAGAGCGCCTTGCATTGGTGCGCCGGAAAGCGCAGACACTGGAACGAATCTACCGGGCTGACGTTGAGCGGTTCCTGGCTTTCCTGGACAACCTGATCAAGAGTGGAGAATAGCACCACTGTGCTCACCCTGGCCCTGGCCCAGATGGACGTCCCGGCCGGCCAGCCGGAGGCCAACCTGGCCCGCGTGCGGGAGTTA
>Ga0315289_10016517_pt1 | contig 10172 bp, 7 predicted proteins | sample YL17G11_40_MG_FD_203452 | JGI IMG/M metagenome (GOLD analysis project Ga0315289, IMG submission 203452) | Sediment microbial communities from Yellowstone Lake, YNP, Wyoming, USA - YL17G11_40 | ecosystem: Environmental > Aquatic > Freshwater > Lake > Sediment | place: USA: Wyoming | collected...
GCGCAACGGCAATGGCCTGGGCCATGTCCACCTTTGTCCATACCTTCGGTGTCCCGGGTTCCTCTTCGGCTGCTGTCTTTATGGCCGGCGCTTCCTCCGTCACGGGAGGGGGGCCGGGTGGGAGAGGCGGTGGGGATACGGCCGGCAGATCCGGGGGTCGCCCGGGGGGCCTCTCCACGGGGGCGGGTTCCTTCGGCTTCTCTCTCGTGACTTTCAGGGCCCTGGAGACAACCTGGGCCGAGAGGAGGCACGACTCATTGAACTCGATGGCAAGCTTCAGTTCCTGGTCAGAGAAATCCGAGAGGATGGCATCGATGGTGGTCTCCCCGAGGGCGATCATCCCTTCCCAGGCCGAATCCCCTTTCAGGGAACCGTACTCTGCAAGGATATACCGCCCCTTCTGGATGACGAGGGAGATGACCTCCTGCCTCCAGGAGATGGTGATATCACCGGTATACCGGACCTCTGCAAGCTCCTGGATGAGGGAATTGAGCGCCACCCCTTTGATGACAGAACGAAATTTCCCCCGGGGAAGCTGCATTGTAAATAGCTGGTGTGTGAACTTAAATAATGTTATTGTTCCGACCCCTCGCTGTCGACCCTGTTTTTCAACTTTGGAGCCAGATCAAACAGAAAATTGGGTAGATCTCGACTTCCAGGGAGAGGGGGTTCGCCCCGGGCCGCCGCAACGGGCGCCGGTCTTCTGCGTCCTGGGTATCTTAATCATTTCGAAAGATGAAGATAGGGTATAAGTGAGGTCAAAAAGGGAATTCACCCATTGCACTATCCATGGGGGGCGAAGGGGGGGAAAAGAATAAGTTTATTACCAAACGAAACAGTTATCATTAAATTAAGGGAAACAATCCAGTCTCATCCGACAAGAGCAGGTTGTTCGGATGGAATCCCGGTGGGTATCAACTGTAATGCATGCCAGCGACCACGGAATGATGGTGATGAGGGTGACTGTTTTATGAGCGTCTGTCAGATCTCACCACAGGGCCATGGAATGTACCGGGATGACGACCCTCGGGTTTTCAGGGATGAGTTGGGCCAGGGAGACCAGCAATGTATACCATACTCGTAGTGGATGACAGTCCGTTCATCGTCGACGTCTTCGTGACCATGCTCGAGAGGGGGGGATACCGGGCCATCGCCTCGTACAGCGGCCTCGAGTGCCTGGATATCCTCAAGAATATCAAGCCCGATCTGATCCTCCTCGATATCATGATGGAGCCCATCGACGGGTGGGAGACCCTGGAGCAGATCAAGAGGAACCCCGAGACCAAGGACATCCCGGTGCTCATGCTCACCGCAAAGCAGCTCTCTCCTGAGGAGGCCCAGACCTACGGGATGTACATCGAGGACTACGTCCTGAAACCCATCACCCACCGGGAACTCTACGATACCATCGAGCATGTCCTCAAGCGGAGGAACACCATCAAGCTCGATGTCGAGGAGGCGAAGAAGGCCGGGTTCGACCAGGGTATCATCGACGAGTACTCGAGGCTCGCAAAGAGCGTGGACGTGAACAACCGGCTCCTCAAGATCCTCGAGACGACGTACAACATCTATGACACCAACCAGCAGGTCTCGTCCAAGATCTCCCAGGCCATGAAGAGCATGTCCGACAGCATCAAGACCCAGGAGGGCCGGCTCAGCCAGATCCGGACCGAGCTGGACCGTGTCCTCAACGAGAAATAGATATCCGTTCCGCTTTTATGGGTTTAACTCTCCTGGAGCTCCTCCTTCCCGACGAGGACGACCGCTGCGGTGAGGACCGCGATCACAGCGACCGTCACGAGGGTCTCGGTGGGGTTGATGGCCTCGACACCGAGGATGAGCACCCGCCGTACCATGGCCGTGAGCCCGGCGACGAGGATGGGCCGGACGAGCACCCTGCTCGTCTTGAAGTATGCCGTGATCGTCTCCAGGATCTCGACGATGATGATGGTGAGGAGGATCGCATGGAGGACCTGGAGGAGGGAGCTCGTGAGATCGCCCGGGCCCAGGAGAGCGAGAAACTGGATGCCGGCTGCCACGAAGGACACCAGGGCGAGGACGGCGAGGATCACCGCCGTGATGAAGTAGATGAGCTTGGTCAGAAGTGCGATGATTCCGGTCATCTTCTGGATTGAATGGTCGATTTCCATCCCTGGCATTCCTGCTCCTGATGAGCCTGGAAGATCCTCTCCCCGACTACCCTGAATTCATTGCTACCCGATTGTATAAAATGAGTAGCCCTGCCTGAGGGGTTTCTGTGGGTATCCCCAGCAAAGTTCATCTTTTAGGGGAGTGCACGGAAAGTACGAGCTCAAAATTCTCATTTTAGGTGAGAATATTTATATACTTTTCTCGCGTTGTAATAATGCCAAGAGGGGCGAGGGTGCGGGGGCTCGTAGCTCAGCTAGGTAGAGCGCCTGGCTTTTAACCAGGTGGCCGGGGGTTCAAATCCCCCCGAGCCCGCTCCCACAGGATGCACCTGTGGCTGAGAGCGGTGATGGATCTGAATCGGAACTCGAATCTTGCTTTACGGGATGGGGAAATCTTCTCTCCTGGGAGGGTCTCTTGACCACATTCAATGTTCTCGAGCATATGATGGTTCCGGACCATCGTATCATGGAAGAGGGGGAAATAAAGTCGCTCCTCTCGACATATCATCTCACACTGGAACAGCTGCCAAAGATCTACCATGACGACCCGGCAGTGAAGGCCATCAAGGCCAAGCCCGGGGATGTCATCAGGATCGTCCGCGAGAGCCAGACGGCAGGGAGAGCCGAGTCCTACCGTCTCGTGATCAAGCGGCCGAAGAAGTGACGGGGGTTGGTACTCTGATCGACAGGAGCGTTCTCTCGAGAATTTACTTCTCCAAGGAGCATGTATCGCGCCACCAGCTCGACTCCTTCAACAATTTTCTCGAGCATAATCTCCAGAAGGTGGTGAACGAGCAGAAGATCATCCAGACCGACATCGATTCCCGGGGGAAGAGCCGGGAACCGGTATGGGTCGAACTGGGGACCATCAGCGTCGAGAAACCGGTTGTCCGGGAGGCGGACGGGTCCCAGGGGAGCCTTTTTCCCAGCGAGGCGAGGCTGCGGAACCTCACCTACGCGGCTCCCATCTATCTCACCATGACCCTCAGGCACGGGGAGACGCGGCAGGACCCGGTGGTCGCGAACATCGGCCAGCTGCCGGTCATGGTCGCCTCCCGGAAGTGCAACCTCTTCGGGCTCTCGGACGACGAGCGGGTCGCCCACGGTGAAGACCCCCTCGATCCAGGCGGTTACTTTATCATCAACGGGACCGAGCGGGTCCTCATGACTCTCGAGGACCTGGCCTCGAACAAGATCATGACCGAGTTCACGGAGCGGTACAACGAGCGGATCTACGTGGCGAAGGTCTTCTCCCAGTTCCGCGGCTACCGTGCCCTGGTCGTGGTGGAGAGGAACCGGAAGAACCTCCTCGAGGTCTCCTTCCCCTCGGTCGCCGGCCACCTCCGGTTCGTGGACCTCATGAAGGCCCTCGGGCTTGCATCGGACCACGGCATCGTGGAGGCTGTCTCCACCGACGAGGAGATCCTCACCTTCATGATGCAGAACCTGGAGGAGAGCGAATGCGACTCGGTGGAGAGCGGGATCATGTACGTGGGGAAGAAGCTCGCCCCCAACCAGACCCGGGACTACCAGAAGAAGCGGGCCGAGTTCGTCCTCGACAACTATCTCCTTCCGCACCTGAACTACCTTATGCCCGTGAACATGAAGGAGGGCGATCCCGGCTACCGGCAGACTGTCGACAGCGTCCGCCTGGCGAAGGCCCACTTCCTGGGCCGGATGGCGGAGTCCTGCTTCGACCTCGTCCTTAAAAGGCGGAGGATCGATGACAAGGACCATTACGCGAACAAGAGGCTCAAGCTCGCCGGGGACCTCATGGAGGACCTCTTCCGCATCTCCCTGAACCGGCTCACCCGGGACATCAAGTACCAGCTCGAACGGGCATCCATGCGCCACCGCGATCTCTCCATCGCAACCGCCGTTCGGGCCGATGTCCTCACCGAGCGGCTCCTCCATCCCCTCGCCACGGGGAACTGGGTCGGCGGGAGGACCGGCGTATCCCAGCTCCTCGACCGGGTGGACCACATGTCCGTCCTCTCCCACCTGCGCAGGGTCATCTCCCCCCTCTCCCGGTCCCAGCCCCACTTCGAGGCACGCGACCTGCACCCCACCCAGTGGGGCAGGATCTGCCCGAGCGAGACCCCCGAGGGCCCGAACTGCGGCCTCGTGAAGAACTTCGCCCAGATGGTGGAGATCAGCCGCGGGGTGACCGACGACTCCGAGGTCCCGAGGCTCCTCTACACCCTCGGCGTCGAGCAGATCAGGAGGGAGACAGCATGAAGAAGTCACGGGTATTCGTGGACGGGGCCCTCATCGGCCTCGTCGAGAACCCGAGGGATCTCGTCTCCGGCCTCCGGAAGATGCGGAGGAAGGGTGAGATCCCGACCGAGATCAACGTCTCCTTCAAGGAGTACAACGGGGATGTCATCATCCACACCGACCGCGGGCGGGCGAGGAGGCCCCTGATCGTCCTCGAGAAGGGGAAGCCCCTCATCACCCCGGACGACACCGAGAAGCTGAAGGACGGACTTATCCCCTTCAATGACCTGGTGAAGCGGGGCCTGATCGAGTTCATCGATGCCGAGGAGGAGGAGGACCTCTATATCGCCATCCACGAATCCGAGATCACCCCCGAGCACACCCACCTCGAGATCGATCCCTCCCTCATCCTTGGCATCGCCGCAGCCCATGTCCCCTTCCCCGAGCACAATGCAAGCCCCCGGGTCACGATGGGGGCAGGCATGGTAAAGCAGGCCCTCGGTTTCGCCGCGGCGAACATGAAGCTCCGGCCTGACACCCGGGGGCACCTCCTCCACTATGCCCAGCGGCCCATCGTCCACACGAGCACCTCGGACTCCATCGGTTCCGATGACCGCCCGGCAGGGCAGAACTTCGTGGTCGCCATCCTCTCCTACGAGGGGTACAACATTGAGGATGCCCTCATCTTCAACCGGGCCGCAATCGACCGTGGCCTCGGCCGGTCCCACTTCTTCAGGACCTACGAGGGCGAGGAGCGCAGGTACCCCGGCGGGCAGGTGGACAAGATCCAGATCCCGGACGAGGAGGTGACCGGCGCCCACGGTGCCGAGTTCTACCAGCACCTCGACGCCGACGGGATCATCAATCCCGAGACGATAGTCTTCGAGAAAGACGTCCTGATCGGGAAGACCTCCCCGCCCAGGTTCCTCGAGGAGCCCTCCGGGGAACTCATCTCTGTCGAGAAGCGGAGGGACACCTCGGTCACCATGCGGTCCAACGAGCGGGGCATCATCGACACGGTCATCATCACCGAAGGCGAGAACAGCTCACGCCTGGTGAAGGTGCGGACAAGGGACCTCCGGGTCCCCGAGGTCGGGGACAAGTTCGCCTCGCGCCACGGGCAGAAGGGGGTCATCGGCCTCATCGCGCCCCAGGAGGATATGCCTTTCACCGAGAGCGGCATCACCCCGGACATCGTGATCAACCCCCATGCCATCCCGAGCAGGATGACCATCGGGCACATGCTCGAGATGCTCGGCGGGAAGGTGGGATCCATGGAGGGGCGGCGGATCAATGCTACCGCCTTCTCCGGGGAGTCCGAGACCAACCTCAGGGCATCACTGAAGCAGCTTGGGTTCTCCCATACCGGCCGCGAGGTGATGTATGACGGGATCACGGGGAGATCTTTTGCCACCGATATCTATGTCGGGATCATCTACTACCAGAAGCTCTACCACATGGTCTCCTCGAAGATGCACGCCCGCTCACGGGGCCCGGTTCAGGTCCTCACCCGCCAGCCCACCGAGGGGCGCGCGAGGGAGGGCGGCCTCCGGTTCGGGGAGATGGAGCGCGATGTCATGATCGGGCACGGGGCCGCCATGGCCCTGAAGGAGCGGCTCCTCGACGAGTCAGATAAGGTCACCCAGTACGTCTGCGCCCACTGCGGGATGATCGCCATGCTCGACCGGAAGCAGAACATCACCCGGTGCCTGGCGTGCGGGGGCGAGACCGATATCTACCCTGTCGAGATGAGCTATGCCTTCAAGCTCCTCCTGGACGAGATGAAGTCCATGGGTATCGCCCCCAGGCTGAAACTGGAGGACATGGTGTAGGAGGTGCGTGATGCCGAGTCCAAAACGAATAGGCAAGATTGAGTTCGGTCTCCTCTCGCCAAAGGAGATCAGGAAGATGAGTGTCCGGAAGATCATCTGGGCGGACACCTACGACGAGGACGGGTATCCCTACCCCCAGGGGCTCATGGACCTCGCGCTCGGGGTTATCGACCCCGGCCTCAGGTGCAAGACCTGCGACCAGAAGGCGAGCGACTGCCCCGGCCACTTCGGCCACATCGAGCTTGCAAAGCCCGTCATCCACGTCGGGTACACGAGGCTCATCCGGAAGCTCCTGCGGGTTACCTGCCGGGCATGCAGCCGGCTCCTCCTCGAACCGGTCGAGATCGAGAAGGTCCTGGCAGCCGAGGAGGAATCGCCCGGCGCTGATATCCTGAAGGAGAAGGACATCAAGAAGGAGCGCCTCTGCCCCCACTGCGGCGAGCAGCAGCTCAAGATCAACTTCGAGAAGCCCACCGCCTTCTCGGAGATCTGGACCGAGGACGGGAAGAGGAATGAGCACAAGCTCACCCCCTCCGATGTTCGGGCACGCCTCGAGAAGATCCCGGACGAGGATCTCCGGCTCCTCGGGATCAACCCCGACGTCGCCCGCCCCGAGTGGACCATCCTCACGGTCCTCCCCGTCCCGCCCGTCACCATGCGCCCCTCCATCATCCTGGAGAACGGGCAGCGCTCGGAGGACGACCTCACCCACAAGCTCGTGGACATCATCCGGATCAACCAGCGTTTCAAGGAGAACCAGGATGCAGGAGCCCCCCATCTGATCATCGAGGACCTCTGGGAGCTCCTCCAGTACCATGTCACCACCTACCTCGATAACGAGGTGGCCGGCTGCCCGCCTGCCCGGCACCGGAGCGGGAGGCCGTTAAAGACCCTCTCCCAGCGGCTGAAGGGCAAGGATGGCAGGTTCAGGGGCTCGCTCTCCGGGAAACGGGTGAACTTCTCTGCGAGAACTGTCATCTCGCCGGACCCCAACATCCGGGTCACCGAGGTCGGGGTGCCCCTCGCCATCGTCCGGGAGATGACGATCCCTGTCCGGGTGACGGCATTCAACAAGGACGAGCTGCGTGAGTACATCCTGAGAGGGCCGGCACGCGCCACCATCAGCTCACCCGTGGGAGCGAACTATGTCATCCGGCCGGACAACCGGAGGCTCCGGCTCTCGGATGCCAACCTGGAGACCGTGGTGGCCATGGTCGAGCCGGGGTGGACCGTGGAACGGCAGCTCAGGGACGGGGACATCGTCCTCTTCAACCGGCAGCCCTCCCTCCACCGTATGTCCATCATGGCCCACCGGGTGCGGGTGATGGAGGGGAAGACCTTCCGGCTGAACCCCGCAGTCTGCCCGCCCTACAACGCGGACTTTGACGGGGACGAGATGAACCTCCACGTGCCCCAGACCGAGGAGGCGAAGGCCGAGGCCCAGATCCTCCTCGCGGTCGAGGAGAACATCCTCTCCCCGCGCTTCGGCGGCCCCATCATCGGCGGGATCCACGACCATGTCTCGGGGATCTTTATGCTCACCCATGGCCTCCGGCACTACACCAAGGACCAGGCTATCTACCTCCTCAAGCACTTCCCCATGGAGCGGATGCCGGAGCCGGAGAAGGTGGAGGACGGGAAGGAGCTCTGGTCCAACAAGCAGGTCTTCTCCTGCATCCTGCCCCCGGAACTGAATATGGTCTTCAAGGCCTCGTCATGCGCAAGCTGCGACACCTGCAAGAGGGAGGAGTGCGAGCGGGACGCCTACGTGAAGATCTTCGATGGTACGCTTGTATCGGGCACCATCGACAAGAAGGGGATCGGGGCCTTCGACGGCCAGATCCTTAACCGCATCATCCGGCAGTACGGGATGAAGAAGGCTGCCGAGTTCATCGACGATATGACGAAGCTCGCCATCCGGGCCATCATGCTCGACGGCTTCTCCTTCGGGATTGACGACGAGGACCTCTCCCGCACCGAGCACGGGCAGATCAAGGAGGTCCTTACGACTGCTGCGACGGATGTGGACCGGAGGATCAAGATCTTCCAGGACGGACAGCTCGAACCCATGCCCGGGCGGACCCTCGATGAGACCCTGGAGATGCAGATCATGCAGGTCCTGGGGAAGGCCAGGGACCGTACGGGTGAGATCGCAGGGAGGCACCTCGGGCTCGAGAACAGCGCCGTGGTCATGGCGGTCTCGGGTGCCCGGGGTTCCATGCTCAACCTTACCCAGATGGCAGGGTGCATCGGGCAGCAGTCTGTCCGTGGGGAACGGATCGTCCGCGGGTACGACGACCGCACCCTCCCCCATTTCGTGAAGGGGGACCGCGGGGCGGCAGCCCACGGCTTCATCAAGAACAGCTACAAGAGCGGCCTCTCCCCGACGGAGTTCTTCTTCCATGCCATCGGCGGGCGGGAGGGGCTTGTCGATACTGCCGTCCGCACTTCCCAGAGCGGGTACCTGCAGCGGCGGATGATCAACGCCCTCCAGGACCTGAAAGTGGCCTACGACGGCACGGTCAGGACCACCGGCGGGCGGATCATCCAGTTCCGGTACGGCGAGGACGGGACCGACCCGTCGAAGTCCTCCTTCGGGAGCCCCGTGGACGTGAAGGGGATCATCGAGAGCGAGCTGAAGGAGGAGGTCTAGATGAAGGAGTCCCTTGAGAAACGGATCGATGCCACAGACCTCCCTGACCGGACCCGGGAGGAGATGAAGAAGTTCCTTGGCGACAGGTCCGTCACGGAGAAGCAGTTCACCCGCATCCTGGACCGGATCGTCCGTGAGTACCAGAGCACCCGGATCGAGGCCTGCGAGGCGGTGGGGATCGTGGCCGCCCAGTCCATCGGGGAACCGGGGACGCAGATGACCATGCGGACCTTCCACTATGCGGGGGTCGCAGAGATCAACGTCACCCTCGGCCTCCCACGGCTCATCGAGATCATGGATGCCCGGAGGGCGCCCTCCACCCCCACCATGACCATCCACCTGAAGCGGGAGTACGCCTCTGACCGCGACCGCGCCCGCGAGGTGAGCTGGCAGGTCGAGGCGGCGCCCCTCGCCGAGTTCGGGGACATCACCATCGACATGGAGAAGATGCTCGTCGTGGTCCAGCTGAACACCGCGGTCACCGAGAAGCGGAAGATCGGGGTGGAGCGGATCATCGAGCTCGCCCCCAAGAAGATCAAGGACCGGCGCCACTACCGGGACTTCGAGTGCGAGGTGGAGGAGGAGGCAGCCCGGCTCCTCTTCCTCCCCAAGGACCGGGAGAGCTACCAGAACCTCTTCCAGCTCGCCGAGCATGTGAGGAACGTCATCGTCCAGGGGATCGATGACATCGAACGGGTTGTTGTCCGGAAGGAGGAGGGGGAGTATATCCTCTATACCGAGGGCTCCAACCTGAAGGATGTTTTCGAGGTGGAGGGTGTCGACACCTCCCGCACGAGAACCAACAACATCAGCGAGATCGCCGACGTCCTCGGCATCGAGGCGGCGCGGAACTCCATCATCTACGAGGCCCTCTCGACCCTCGCCGAGCAGGGTATCCTCGTCGATGTCCGGCACATCATGCTCGTCGCTGACATGATGTGCATGGACGGCGAGGTGAAGCAGATCGGCCGCCACGGAATAGCCGGCGAGAAGGAGTCGGTCCTCTCCCGCGCGGCCTTCGAGGTGACGGTGAACCATCTCCTCGACGCGGCCGTGGCGAACGAGGTGGACGAGCTGAACGGTGTCACCGAGAACATCATCGTCGGCCAACCCATCCAGCTGGGGACTGGCGACGTGAAACTGATCGCAAAACCCATCCACTAGGAGAATCGCAATGGATTTCAACATTTCACTGAGGAGAGCATTAAAGACCGGGAAGGTCTTCCTGGGACAGAACAGCACAAGAGCATGCATCACCGAGGGAAAGGCGAGACTTGTCGTCGTGGCATCCAACTGCCCCGGGGACTTTCGGAAGTTCCT
>Ga0315289_10016519_pt1 | contig 10172 bp, 10 predicted proteins | sample YL17G11_40_MG_FD_203452 | JGI IMG/M metagenome (GOLD analysis project Ga0315289, IMG submission 203452) | Sediment microbial communities from Yellowstone Lake, YNP, Wyoming, USA - YL17G11_40 | ecosystem: Environmental > Aquatic > Freshwater > Lake > Sediment | place: USA: Wyoming | collected...
TGGCGCGAGGCGGCCTAAACCGCTACCTGTTCGAAATGGTCAATATCCGCGAACAGTGCAGCTGGGTAACGACGGAACGCGACGCGGCGACCCGGAAGGCCTACGCGCTGATTAACGGCGCGTTGGCGCGCGTGAAGTTCCAGAAGCCTCTCGAGATGCGCCGCATTGATGTCACGAAGCGTGTCATGATCGTGGGCGGCGGCATCGCGGGAATTGAAGCAGCTCTGCAAATTGCCGATGCGGGTTTTGAGGTGATTCTGGTCGAGAAAGAAGAATCCATTGGCGGCCACATGGCCAAATTTGACAAGACTTTCCCCACGCTGGATTGCGCCGCCTGCATCTTGACTCCGAAGATGGTGTCCGTAGGAAAGCATCCGAACATCCGATTGCTGACCTACGCAGAAATCGAGGAGGTTCAAGGCTATGTAGGCAATTTCAAGATCAAAGTCCGAAAGAAGGCGCGCTTTGTAGATACCACTCTGTGCAACAGTTGTGGCTCGTGCTACGATGCTTGTCCCAGCTTTCCTTTTCCGCAGGAGTGCAAGCTCATCATCGGCGAGAAGACATTCAAAGAGGGAACGCGGTTGAAAACAGGCATGTCAATTCTGCCTGAATCCGAGCATGAGTTGCCAATCGTCTCTAACGCCAAAGCCGGATCCGCGCCAGTCTCTCAGCCCATGGAAAGTGTGATGAAATAGAATGACTCTCGGAGAAGTAATAAAGATCCTTGACTGCCGAGTATTATCCAGAGAAGCAGACCTTGATTCCAAGGTCAGGACGGGGTGCGGCTGTGATCTCATGAGTGATGTATTAGCCTTTATCAAGCCTGGGGCGATGCTACTGACAGGACTGAACAATCCCCAAGCGATCCGCACTGCCGAGATGGCGGAGATAAAGATTATCTGCTTTGTCAGAGGAAAACAGCCCACACCGGAGATGACCGCCCTTGCCAAGGAAAGCGGAATCACTTTGTTGACAACTCCTCTGCCTTTGTTTGAAGCCTGCGGGAAATTGTATATGAACGGGCTGGACGGTATGACGCGCTATGACGAAGGAGCCTGAAGAGAGGTCTCCCGCCCCGGGAGAAAAGGATATCACCAAGGTTCAGGAGTTGGTGTATGAGATGAAGGTGAACCAGGTTATGGCCACAGATATCATTACTGTGAGTCCCCATAACCTGATGAGTGAGCTTCGAGTCCTGTTGCGTGAGAAGCGTATTTCCGGTGTCCCTGTGGTCGAAGGAACGACACTGGTAGGTCTGGTCAGTATTGAAGATTTCATCAAATGCCTATCTGAAGGCAAAATGAACAACCTCGTGAAAGATAGGATGAGCTGTAATGTGATGACTATGTACGATGATGAGCCGTTGGTTCGTGCGGTGGAAGAATTTGACCGGCGCGGGTATGGCCGGTTTCCGGTGATTAGTCGGGAAACCGGAGCATTGGTGGGCGTAATCACGAAGGGGGACATCATTCGGGGTCTGCTGAAAAGGATAGAAATAGACTACCATGAAGAGGAGATTCATCACTATCGGGCCAGCCATTTCTTCGAGGACATCATCGCTGACAAAACGACTCTCATCTTCCAGTACAAGGTGACAGGCAAGGATTTCAGCAGAGCGGGGAGAACCTCCAGCGGGCTCAAGAGGACATTAAGAAGGATGGGAATCCCTCCGAAGATCATCCGACGCGTCGCGATTGCCACCTATGAGGCGGAGATGAACATCGTTGTTTTTACCGATGGAGGTGAGATTACCGCTCAAGTAACCCCTCGAGAAATTCGAGTGGAGGCCGTGGATAGCGGCCCCGGCATCCCTGACATCAAGAAAGCCATGGAGCCGGGATTTTCGACCGCGCCCGATTGGGTCAGGAATTTGGGTTTTGGCGCAGGGATGGGTTTGACTAACATACGGAAATGTGCCGACACGATGCGTCTGGAATCCACCGTGGGTAAGGGAACCCGCCTTGAGATTGCTGTTCAACTAAACGGGGCTGTGAAACATGATCTTAGCAACCATCATTGAAAAATTAGGTCTTGAAGTGAAGAATGCGGGCGGCGATCTCACGAATGAGGTTACCGGTGTCTATGTCAGTGACCTGTTGAGTGATGTGATGGCGAATTCAAAAGAGGGCCAACTCTGGGTGACCCTTCAAGTTCATCCCAATATCGTCGCGGTAGCCACTCTCAAGGATCTGGCAGGCATTATCCTGGTGAACGGCCGAGAACCCGAGAGGGAGACCCTCGCGAGAGCAGAGGAAGAGAAGATTCCCCTGATGACGACTCGATTGCCGGCATTTCAATTGGCAGGGAAGTTGTATGGGTTAATCGGGGAATGCTAAGGGAATTCCGAGCCGACCTGCACATCCATACTTGCCTGTCTCCGTGCGGAGACTTGGAGATGTCGCCGGCAGCGATCGTGAGAGAAGCCGTGAAGAAAGGAATCAATCTTATTGCCATTTGTGATCATAATTCTTCGGAGAATTCCGGAGCCGTCATCAAAGCATCGGAGGGAGAAAGGCTGACAGTCCTTCCGGGAATCGAGGTGACATCGAAAGAAGAAGTCCATGTTTGTGCCCTATTCGACCAGGTGGACAATGCCCTTGAGCTGCAAGCCTTGATCTACGAAAATCTGGAGGGAGAAAACGACGACAAGGTCTTTGGAATGCAGGTGATGGTGAACGCAGAAGGAGAAGTGCTGGATTTCAATCACAGGCTTTTGATTGGGGCCACCAGACTTTCTGTTGAGAAGATTGTTGATTCTATTCATTCCCTGAGAGGATTGGCAATCGCTGCGCACATTGACCGGGAGGGATTCGGGATTATCGGACAATTGGGATTTATTCCACCTGAACTGGAATTTGACGCTCTGGAAATTTCTCCTCGTATGAAACTTGATGAAGCCCGATTGAGATTCAGTGAATACAAAAAATACCCTTTCCTGTGTTCCTCGGATGCTCACTATTTGGATGATATTGGCAAGGGAATCTCCCCCTTTCTGCTGGAGGACGCATCGCTTAAGGAACTGAGAATGGCATTAAGAGGAGAGGGGAATCGAAGGATTAGCTGTGGCGGGTGAGGCCAGCGCAAATGGAAGACCTTTCCCTGCATATACTGGACATCGTCGAGAATTCCATAGACGCCGGCGCTAAGAGAATTCAGATTGAGATCTGTGAGGATTTGAAGCACGACCTGCTCAGCATCGAAATCAGGGATGACGGAAAAGGCATGGATGAAGAAACAGTGAAAAAGGCTCTCAATCCGTTTTTCACGACCAAGACGGTTCGTAAAGTGGGACTTGGATTGTCTCTGTTTCGAGAAGCAGCAAAGCAGGCAAATGGAGACCTGGCGATTCAGTCAGAAGTGGGGCGAGGAACAAGGCTGAAGGCGACCTTTCAACACAGCCATATTGACCGAAAGCCTCTGGGAGACATGTCAAAAACGATGATGACCTTGATTATCAGTCATCCGGAGATACGATTCAAGTATGTGCACGGACGCGATGGCCGAAAATACGAGTTGGATACCGAGAAATTCAAGGCCAATAGCGACTTGTCAGCGCTGGGTGCTATTGAACTGATGAACCTCATCAAGAAGAACTTGCAGGAAATGCAATAGACCATGGAAGAATGCCCCCCGATGCGCCACCGGGCGGGACGCTCCGACATCACAACCAATCTGGGATAGAAAGATGGATCTACAGAAAGTTGATGGAATCATTGAGAAATATGGGAGCACACCCAACGCTCTCATCGAGGTCCTTTTAGATGTGCAAGAGGAATGCCGCTATCTGCCGGAGGAGGCTTTGGTCAGAATCTCTGAGCATCTGAACATCTCCCTCAGTCGAATCTATCATGTCGCCACCTTCTTCAAGGCGTTCAGTCTGATCCCTCGGGGAAAATACTGCATCAGCGTCTGCTTGGGAACGGCTTGTCATGTGGGTGGTGGCGTGAAGATTCTGGAAAAACTGGAGAGGGATTTGTCGGTTCCCCGGGGAGGGACCAGTGCGGATATGAATTTCAGCCTGGATGAAGTCCACTGTCTGGGATGTTGTGGGTTGGCTCCGGTCGTCACCGTGAATGAGGATCTGTACGGCAAAGTGACTCTGTCCAAAATCCCCGGAATGATGAAGAAATATACCAAATAGCCGAAGGGGTAAAGATGCCCAAGCTAAAGATCGAAGACTTACAGAAGATCAGCGAAGAGGTTCGGCGGACCACCATACTTCGGGAAGGGGCGGGCCGGGCTCGCGTTACCGTTCACATGGGAACATGCGGCATCGCCGCGGGTGCCCGAAAAATCATGGACGCCCTGCTGAAGATTATCGAAGAGAAGAATGTGAAGGATATTATCCTGACGACTTCGGGGTGTGCCGGATTCTGCAGTCGGGAACCCATGGCAACGGTTGAGCTGCAGGGCGAAGCACCCGTGAAATATGTGGACCTGACCGAAGAAAAAATCCGCAAGATCTTTGTTGACCATGTTCTGAACGGGCATATCGTCGCCGATTATGCCCTCGCCATTGGAAGCGAGCGGACTCACTGAAAGGAGATATGAGTCTTGAAACCCTATCGAGTGAACTTGATGGTGTGTGCCGGCACGGGATGTGTCGCGAATCACTCCTTTGAGATAAAAAAGGCTCTGGAGAGCGAGATCAAGAAGAGAGGCCTGGAGCACGAAGTTCAAGTCGTGCCGACCGGATGCAACGGCTTCTGCGCCGAGGGTCCTCTGATGGTTGTGCAACCGGACGGGATTTTCTACCGCCGGTTGACGGAGAAGGATATTCCTTTCCTGGTCGAAGAACACTTCCTCAAGGGACGACCTGTTCAGAAACTGATGTATATTCCCGGCGAGGCGAAGTCCCCCGTTCCTAAGATGAGCGACATTGATTTCTTCAAAAACCAACTGTTGATCGCCCTGAGAAACCGGGGGCTGATTGACCCGGAGAAGATTGATGAGGCGATCGGCCGGGGAGCCTATTCCGCTTTGGCCAAAGTCCTGACTTCGATGACTCCCCAGGAAGTTATCCAGGTGATAAATGCCTCGGGGCTCCGCGGCCGAGGCGGAGGTGGTTTCCCCACGGGAATCAAGTGGGAATCCTGCCGGAAAGCCAAGGGCGAACCGAGATATGTGATCTGCAATGCGGACGAGGGAGACCCAGGCGCCTTCATGGACAGGAGCATCATTGAAGGGGATCCTCATGCCGTTCTTGAAGGGATGCTCATCGGCGCCTTTGCCGTCGGATCCAGTGAAGGCTATATCTACATCCGACAGGAATACCCGCTGGCCCGAGAGAGATTGGTTATCGCCATCAATCAGGCGAGGGAATACGGCCTACTTGGGGACGATATCTTTGGCACGGGTTTCAAGTTCGATATCAAGATCGCCCGGGGAGCCGGTGCCTTTGTCTGCGGTGAGTCCACTGCGCTCATGGCTTCCGTTGAAGGACGCGTCGGAGAACCACGGGCCAAATACATTCATACCGTGGAACATGGCCTGTGGAACCGCCCCACCTGTCTGAACAATGTGGAAACCTGGGCCACCGTGCCGGTGATTATCTCAAGGGGAGCAGAATGGTTTACCTCCATCGGGACAGGAGATGTCAGTGAAAGTCCCTGGGGAGGAAGCAAAGGCACGAAGGTGTTCTCCCTCACGGGCAAGATTTTCAATACGGGATTGGTGGAAGTCCCTATGGGAATCACCCTCCGCGACATCATCTTCAGCATTGGAGGTGGCATCCCTCATGGGAAAAAATTCAAATCGGTACAAACCGGCGGTCCCTCGGGTGGATTTCTCCCCGCCGAGCTTTTGGATTTGCAGGTAGATTATGAGCAGTTGACCGAAGCCGGATCCATGATGGGCTCCGGGGGAATGGTCGTGATGGACGAGGACAACTGCATGGTGGATATGGCCAAGTATTTCCTGGCCTTTACCCAAGACGAATCCTGTGGCAAATGTATCCCTTGTCGAGAGGGCACCCTGAGAATGCTGCAGATCCTTCAGAGAATCACCGAAGGGAAGGGCACAGAAGAAGACCTGCAGACCTTGGAGGAGCTGTCCTACTATGTCATTGATTCCTCTCTGTGCGCCTTGGGTGCCTCAGCTCCCAACCCCGTTTTGACAAGTCTGCGCTACTTCCGGGAAGAATATGAGACCCATGTGAGGGAGAAGAAGTGCCCGGCTCGTGTCTGCCGCCAACTGAATGTCTACACCATTGATCCCGAGCTGTGTGTCACCAAGGGACATGGATGCGGAGTCTGCCGGGCGCAATGCCCCGAGAAAGCGATTACCGGCGAAAAGAACAAAGCTCATGTGGTTCTTCAGGATGCCTGCAAGAAATGTGGGGTCTGTTTTGATGTCTGCAAGTTTGACGCAGTCCAAATCTCCTAAGGAGGATAGATGATTTCTGTTGAGATTGACGGCAAGGAAATTCAGGTCGAAGAGGATACGACGATCCTGAACGCCGCCAAGTCGTTGGATATAAGAATTCCCACTCTCTGTTACAACGAGCTCATCGAACCGTATGCCGTGTGCAGAATCTGTACGGTTGAAGTGATCCGCGGAAAACGCACTCGGCTGGTTACAGCCTGCAATTATCCTCTGCGAGAGTCGGTGAAAATCCGGACGAATTCAGAGAGGGTTTTAAAGCTGCGGAGGATGAATCTTGAGCTGCTGATGGCCCGAGCACCCGCGGCGAAAATCATCCAGGAGATGGCCGCTGAGATGGGGATTGAGAGAACCCGATTCCCGATAGACAACCCAAAGGAAAAATGTATTCTCTGTGGATTATGCGTCCAAATGTGCCAGGATGTGGTCGGAGCTTATGCCATCGGCTTTGCCGATCGGGGCTCGACACGAGAGGTCTCCACGCCATACGAGCGAACGCCCGAGACCTGTATTCTGTGCGGAGCCTGTGCTCATGTCTGTCCAACGGGTCATATCCGGATGACGGATGCCGAGGAACGCATCATTCACTCGAAGCTCAGCCTCGGCCCGAATGCGGCTATCACGATTCCCTTCCGTCAAGCCATTCCGAATGTCCCTCGGATTCATGCGGAAGATTGCATTCACTTCAAAACAGGTGAATGTATGCTGTGCTCCAAGGTTTGTCCGAAGGATTGCATCCACTACGATGACAAAGATGAAGTTGAGGAATTCGAGATTGGGGCGGTCATCGTCGCAACGGGATTCGACGATTTCGATCCAACTCCGATGAAGCAATTCGGATACGGCAAATATCCCAATGTGCTCAGCGCGATCGAATTCGAGCAGATGAATAATGCGGGCAGCCCCACGGGGGGGAAAATCGTGATGGAAAACGGTGAGGAGCCTCGGTCTGTTGCCATCCTGCATTGCATTGGAAGCCGCGACGAAAATTACCATAAGTATTGCAGCCGCGTCTGCTGCATGTATGCACTGAAGTTTGCCCACCTTTTTAAGGAAAAGAGCAATGCCGAGGTGTATCAGCTCTATATAGACATGCGGGCCTTTGGCAAGGGCTATGAGGAGTTTTACCAGCGAATCCTCGATGAAGGGGTGAATGTGATTCGCGGGAAGGGAACGGAAGTCGTTCCCAATCGGTGGGGCGCGGGCGAGGGAGATCTCTTGGTGAAGTGTGAGGACACCCTCATTGGCAAGTACCGCGAGATTCCGGTGGACATGATAGTCCTGTGCACGGCATTGGAGGCTCGCAGCGACGCGGCGGACATCGCCCGCAAATTGAACATCTCCATGGGAGCCGATGGCTGGTTTATTGAATCCCATCCCAAGCTCGCCCCCGTCTCCACAACCACCGAAGGCATCTATTTGGCCGGTGTGTGTCAAAGTCCAAAAGACATTCCCGACGCTGTGGCCCAAGGCAGTGCCGCCGCGGCTCAAGGAATGAAAATGCTGGCTCAGGGGCAGATACTCATGGACGCGGCCTATGCCGAGATTGCCGAGGAGTTTTGCAGTGGTTGCCGCATCTGCAACGGCTTGTGCCCCTATAATGCCATCACTTTCGATGAAACGAAAAAAGTAAGTAATGTGAATTCCGCGATGTGCAAGGCGTGCGGCACTTGCGTCGCCGCCTGCCCCACCGGTGCGATTGAGGGTCGCCATTTCACCGACGAGCAGATCTACGCGCAAATCGAAGGCATTTTGGTCTAAGTTCAAATAGCCGATCCATAATATTTCGTGAGCAAGATCACGAAGTTCGGATATCCACCTCTGAATCACAAACAGAAAAGGTGATGTGAACACAAATATGGAGAACATCGAGGTCATCATCCAAAAACATCAAGGCCGCCCAAGTGCCTTGATCCCGATCCTACTGGACATCCAGCATGAGTGCCGCTACCTTCCGGAGGACGCCCTCCTATTTGTTTCACAGAAGCTGAGCATTCCTCTCAGTCGAATCTACAGCCTGGCCACTTTTTACAACGCCTTCAGCTTGAAACCGAGGGGAAGACATAGCGTCAGCGTGTGTCTTGGAACGGCCTGCCATGTTCAGGGAAGCACCCTGATCCTTGAAAAGGTAGAGCGGGACTTGGATGTCAAACGGGGTGAGACCACTAAAGATCTGAACTTCGATTTGGAAGAAGTTTATTGTCTAGGCTGCTGTGGCCTGGCCCCGGTGATGACCGTGGATAGAGACATCTACGGCAAGATGACCCTGACCAAGGTGCACTCGATTCTAAAAAAGTACACCGGTTCAACCACCGATCAGACGGCCCAAAGGCAGACTCAGGAGGTGGCATAAATGGCCAATTATCGCGTGAACCTGATGGTGTGCAGCGGAACCGGATGCGTCGCCAACAATTCGTTCAAGATTCGGCAGGCGCTGGAGCGCGAGATCGCCAAACGGGGATTGGAGAATGAGATCCAAGTGGTGGCCACGGGCTGCAACGGCTTCTGTGCTCAGGGGCCTCTCATGGTGGTTCAGCCGGAGGGGATATTCTATTGCCAGATGACCGAAAACGACATCCCTCTCTTGGTGGAAGAGCACTTTATCAAGGGAAGGCCGGTTCAGAAATTCATGTTCACTCCACCCGAGGCTGCTGCTCCTGTCCCCAAGATGAGCGACATAGACTTCTTCGGCTTACAGAGATTGATCGCCCTGCGGAATCGCGGGCTTATCGATCCGGAGAAAATAGACGACTATATCGGTCGCGAAGGATATACCGCCCTGGCCAAAGTCCTCACTTCAATGACCCCCGAAGGAGTGATCAAGGAGATCAAGGACTCGGGCCTGCGCGGACGAGGAGGAGGCGGGTTCTATGCGGGGGAGAAATGGGCGCGCACCCGAGCTTCCGAGGGAGACCTCAAGTATGTGGTGTGCAATGCGGACGAAGGAGATCCGGGCGCGTTCATGGATCGCAGCATTATCGAGTCTGATCCTCACGCGGTCTTGGAAGGGATGCTGATCGGCGCCTATGCCATCGGAGCTCGAAAAGGGATCGTATATATCCGCCAGGAATATCCACTGGCCAGAGAGAGACTACAGATAGCCATTGGCCAAGCCCTCGACTATGGGCTTTTGGGGGAAAGGATCTTCGATACCGATTTCAGCTTTGATATTGAGATAGCGCTTGGAGCCGGAGCGTTTGTCTGTGGTGAGGAGACCGCCCTGATCGCCTCGGTAGAGGGACGGCTGGGCGAACCACGGCCGCGACCTCCGTACCCTGCGGTAAAGGGATTATGGGGGAAGCCCACCAACATCAACAATGTCGAGACTTGGGCTAATGTCCCCATAACCATCAATCGAGGGGCCGAATGGTTCTCATCCATCGGAACCGAGACCAGCAAGGGCACCAAAGTCTTCTCTCTCGTGGGAAAGATCAACAACACCGGCCTGGTAGAGGTTCCCATGGGGATCACGCTCTACGACATCATCTATAAGATCGGAGGAGGAATCCCGAACGGGAAAAAGTTTAAGGCGGTGCAGACGGGCGGTCCCTCGGGAGGATGCATTCCCGCCTCGATGCTGCCTCTTGCCATTGAAGAGGTAAGGTTGAGACCCCCGTCTCACAGCCGACTCCCGAGCGATCTTTTGTCTCTCCCCATTGATTATGAGAGCCTGACCGAAGCCGGTTCGATGATGGGCTCGGGCGGGATGGTGGTGATGGACGAGGGGAATTGTATGGTGGACGTGGCCCGCTATTTCCTGGCCTTCACCAAAGACGAGTCGTGTGGAA
>Ga0315289_10016520_pt1 | contig 10171 bp, 9 predicted proteins | sample YL17G11_40_MG_FD_203452 | JGI IMG/M metagenome (GOLD analysis project Ga0315289, IMG submission 203452) | Sediment microbial communities from Yellowstone Lake, YNP, Wyoming, USA - YL17G11_40 | ecosystem: Environmental > Aquatic > Freshwater > Lake > Sediment | place: USA: Wyoming | collected...
AAGGTTATTCTATTTATCCCTTTTTTTACAAGGTCTTCGCAAAAACTTTTATAACTTAATAATCTTCCGTTGGTGCTCAATCCTATTTCTTTATATCCCAAATCTCGAGCCTGTTTTATTAAATAAAAAATGTCTTTTCTTATAGAAGGTTCTCCGCCCGTAAATTCGACCTTACTGTACCCCTCCTTTCTTCCTTTTACTAAATCTTTAATTATCTCGTCTGTTGCCCTATCAGGATAAAAATTGGCCTTAGGGCGGGTTGAACACATAATACAATTGTTGTTGCAGGAGAAACCTGTCATTACCAGCCAAATTGGTTTGGATAGTTTTTTCGTATTCATTTTATTTTTTTACCGGTTTAAATTCCTCCCAGCCGAAAATTTGGGGGTATTCTTTCCAGGAACCTTCGCAAACTTTATAATATTTACATTTAAGACAATTGGGGCCTTTGGCTTTTCCTTTTGTCCTCCGGTATTCGCCATAATCTTGAATAGACCAATTAGCATCATAAACCGCTCCGTCAGGAATAATCTTTTCAGCAATATAATCCTCGTAACCTTGCATAAAACAATAAGGGATAGCTTCAGTCATCACATTCACTCCGGCGTTTATCCCAATTTGAAGACCTTTTTTAACATAAGGTATTACTTCAGACTTCCGAGGAACAATTTCATCTATCAATTTCCTATTCTCTAAAATAATACGATTGATATGAATAAAAGCAAATTGAAATTGGTTAACTCCTAAATTTACTAAGAGTTTTGCGATCTGAGGAAGATACTTATAATTAGGTTTAGTAATCACTGTATTCATAAGAACACGTTGATCTAAAGATTTAAGGTTTTTTATACCAGTAGTGGTTTGCTCGAAGCTTCCGGAAACAGTAGTTAAGCTATCGTGAAGTTCGGCATTATGACCATGTAAAGCCAAAGCAAATTCACTGACTCCCTTTTTAATTAAATTCTCGCAGAACTTTTTATAGGCAAACATTCGGCCATTGCTTTGAATTTGAATCACCTTAAAACCCAATTTTTTTGCATATTCAACAAGTCCTGGTAAGTCTTTTCTGATTGTTGGTTCACCACCGGTAAAAACAACGCCTTGATGTTTTTTTCGGGCCTCTTTTAAAATTCTCTTAATTTCTTTAGTGGTTTTATCAGGATATTCCTCTCTTTTATTTCCTTGGACGCAAAACCGACAGTGATTATTGCATTGAAAACCTAATTTTATATCTACTCTCTGCATAAATCTATTTATTTAAATAATCCCCAGCATTGAGGATCTGGCAGAAATTGAGGATTATCCAGATAAGAGTCCTTCCAGTAGCCATAACTTACACACTTAGCTCCTCCTTGACATTCATCAAAATAAATACAACTTTGACAACGAGTATTTATGTTCTTTGGATTTCTTAACTTTTTCAACTCTTTAGATTTATAGAATATTTCTTCTAATGATTGTTGTAAAACATTGCCGACATAAATCGGCAATCTCCGGCAAGGATAAACATCACCGTTCGGTAAAATCGTCAAAGACGAATATCCGGCTACACAGGTATTTGCTCTATAACCTTCTTGAGCTAAAATTCCGTCCTCACATCCTATCTCTAATGCCAACTTTGATTTCAAACTTTTTAATTTTTGCCTTGTTTTTAAAATATAAAGATATAAATCTTTTGTTTCCTGAGGAGAAAGCATCATTTTTTTCATCTGCTCACCTCTCCCAATAGGAATAAATCTTCTTAATCCTAAACTATTTATTTTTAATTTTTCAGCTAATTTAATCAAAAACGGAATATCTTTTAAATTTTGCTTAGTAATTGTTATTGAAATCCCAGTATTAATTTTATTTTTGACCAGCAATTTTGCCGCTTTGATTATCTTTTCAAAGGTCCCTCTGCCTCGAATTTCGTCATTTTTCTTCTCCATCCCTTCTAAACTTACTTGAGCATAATCAATCTTAAATCTCTTGAGTTTAACTATCTTCTCATCGTTAAGCAATATGCCGTTGGTAAGGATTCCATACCTACTTTTCTTCCTGTTTTGGTAACATTTCTCTAAAAATTCAAAAAAATCATCTTTGAGCAATGGTTCGCCACCAGTAATAGAAATTCTTGTTTTTTCTGCAGGTATTTTCCATTTTTTAATGAGTTTTAAATAATTGTCAAGAATCTTAAAAAGCTTGTTTAATGAAAGTTCATTTTTCAAAAATTTTTCATCAAAATAGCAATGTTTACAAGCTAAATTACATCTCTCAGTAATATGCCATTGAAGATGAAAAGAATTTGGCTGATATCGAGATTTAGTAGACATTTTTCAATAATAACATATTGCCTCATCTTTGAAAAATATTTGACTAAATTATTAATTTATTGCTAATAAATTAATAGCCTCTTGATAAGTCTAAAATAATATTATATACTGCAACCACAATGTTAAGAAATTAACATTGAAAAAAAAGAAAGGAGGTTCTTTAAAAATGAGAAAAGGTATGTTTATAGGAGTTATGATGATTTTACTCTTGATGGGGCCTTTCTATCAAATGGCAAAGGCTGCCGAATTAGAAAAAGCAGAAAGACCAGAATGGAAAATTGGTTATAAGTGGAGCTACAAGATAACACATTCGGCTTTTCCAGACAAAGTATTTGAAATTGAAAAAGAAGTTATTAGAAAAGAAGAGTTTAAAAAAGTTTCTTGCTATGTAGTAAGCTTAAATTCAACAGAAGAGGATTATATTACAGAGGATCTTAATGAAAAAGTAGCCTTTAGGACAGAAGAAGAGTCAAGGTATCTCTCGCGCGAATTCATTCCAGAACAAAGGGTCTTTGATTGGCCGTTGGAGGTTGGAAAGAAATGGAAGGCTGCCTATGAGGTGAGATGGAAGACTGACAAGGGATATATGAAGGATAAATTCAATGGAGTCTTTAAAGTAGCAGGGGTAGAAAAGATTAAAGTTCTGGCTGGGGAATTTGAGACTTTCAAAATAGTCTTAGAAGTTAGTCAGGAAAAAAAATTGGTTGTCTTTCAAGAATGGTGGTATTCCCCAGAGCTATCTTTTATAGTTAAGGAAAAGATTTACTGGCCAGATGGAGGAGTTGAGGAGCGTCAGCTCATCGATTTCGATTCATAGATTCCCAAATCCGTTAAGGTTATCTACACCTTAACGGGTTTTAAATTTTTTTATCTGCGCTATAATAGAATAAGAAGACAGAAGGAAGCAGGGAAAAGAAGTAATGGAATCTCTTAATTTCACAGGTCTCTAGCATTTGACGTCTTCTTTATGTTTAAGATATAATAAAATAAGAAAGAAACAAATGAACAAAAAAAGGAATATTATAATTATAATAATATTATTATTGTCGGTTGGTTTAATTTTCTATTTCTCTACTGACTGGATAAAAAATCGTCAAGAAGCCATTGAATTATCTTTAAAGAATACTAAACTAGGTGAATTTTACCTTTGGTCGCGAGATTATGAAAAAGCTCGAGAATATTTTAACAAGGCTCTGGAGTTAGACCAAAATAGTGCTCAGGCTTACGATGGTCTGGGACAGATTTTTCTTTCGGAGAGAAATTTAGAAAAAGCCAAAGAATGTTTTAATAAGGTTATCAAATTAGACCCAAACAATGTTTCGGCTTATGATAACCTGGGTTGGGTTTTCATACATGAAGAAAATTTAGAAAAAGCTAGAGAATATTTTAATAAGGTTCTTGAGTTAGATCCAAATGGCGCTAGGGGTTATGATGGTCTGGGTTGGGTTTTTATAAAAGAAGAAAATTCTGAAGAAGCTAGAGAATACTTTAGTAAAGCCCTTGAATTAGATCCTCAGAAATTTTCCGCTTCTAATGGCTTAGGTTGGTCATTTTTTCATTTAGGTGATTATAAAAATGCTAAAGAATATTTTAATCAGACCCTTAAATTAATTTCAAATTACGAGAACCTTCCTCCTGGTTCTTCACGTTCTTCATACCATGGTTTAGCCAGTGTTTATTATGAAGAAGGGAACTATGATAGGGCAAAGGAAATGATTAACAAAGCTTTAGAATTGAGTTTAGAATCAAAATATGTTAGCAACGAGGATTCTTTGAATTTGGATACAATGTATTTCTTGAAGAGTATAATTGAGGAAAAGATAAAATAGATTAAATAATAAAATAATATAAACGATTATTTGTGAGTCTCTGGATTTTAAAAAATACCTTCCTTGGCGCAGGAAAGTATTTTTCTAAAACACATAGACTGATTTTAGTCACTTTTTCGTTATTAGCGCCTTAATCATCATAGAATTGCATTTATCTGAAAATTGCAAATTGTTTCTAAATTCTTTAAAAATCTCGTTTCTATCTTTATATTCATTAATTTTCTTCTTTCCCTTTTGTTCATTACAAAAGGTTATTGAATCATCGTCTTTTACTGTGAATAACTCTAAGCATTCTTTGCAATTCGTTGGAATTTTATATTTCTCAATTAATTTATCATAACCAGACCCAAATAGACATCTTGGGAGCGGTTTTGTTATCCTAAAGTAGATATTATTTTTGTTTAAACTTGAAACAAAAAGAGCGATTTTTTTACCAGTCCTTAGGTTTAGGTCTTTTTTAGAAAAAGTGAAAGACAATAAGAATACTCTAATTTTTCCTTTATAATTATTTCTGTGTCGGGTTATTGCATTAGTTAACTCTTTAAAGTCAGTTTTACTTGGTTCTATTTGAATGAAAGGATTTTTGTTTAATTTCTCATTATTTTCTGTTTTGGATAATTCAAATTCATTGGAGATTAAAGAAAAATATGTTGATGAGTCCCTTTCTTTTATGAAGGGCTTTATTCGAATAAAATCTTTGCGGACAATATACCTAAAGAAGTTATTTAATTGCCTCTCAAAAAAATCACAACTTTTAGAAGCAGGAATGGAAAAATCTTTATTTTCCCTAAAATTATCCAGAGGGCATTTTGCATAACAAAAATAAAAATATTTACATTTACGGCACCTTTTATTAAAGAAGCTCTTCTTTAAAAGATTTATTTTATTCCAGTCTATAATAAATTTATCTTTTTTAAAATCGTATTTCGCAAACAGTAACTCTTTAAATTCGGGAATCATTAAGTCGCTTTTTCCTGAATATCCTATACACGCATTTACTCTACCTTCACTGTCAATAGTAAAAGTACCAAAACCTGCTCCACAGGTAACTGGTTTTCTGCGTCCCAAAACACCAAACAATATATTTTCAATCTCTATTCCCAGCTCAGAACCCAACTCAATAATTTTTATTAAAAATTTTCCATACTCTTTGTGATTCATAGGAACAATGTTATTCTCCTTCGCCCTACCCCTTTCTTGAAGGGGAGCAAACCCGATTTTCTTTACGCCCAAATTATTGAAATAAGCCAAAAGAGCCTCCTCTTTGCCAAGCGTAGAAGTTGAAACAACTATTTTTATAACAAATTTCTTTTTTTTTCGAACTAAATATTTTATTGTTTCTTCAACAAAAGGGCTACTTGAGCCCCCATTTTTTAACGGTCTCTGTTTATCTTGTATTGACGGCGGACCGTCACAGGATATTTGCAGAACATCAATGTTTTCTATTAAATAGTCAAGAGTAGGCTTTGATATAACACCATTAGTTGAGAGAAAAATAAATGGGCCCGAACATTTTTTCTTGTAATAGCTAATCACCCTTTTTAATAAATTAAAATCTAGAGTTGGCTCTCCGCCAGGTAGAAATTTTAGAGTAAATTTTCTTTTGGAATGGTTAGCCACAAAATCAATCGCTTTTTTTGCCAAATCAAATGGAATTTTGTGTTTGTATTTTCCAGCGTTTGCAAAGCAATATTTGCAAGACAAATTGCAATCTGTGGTTAGACCAAAACATAGATTACTGAAATGGGTTTTTTCAGTTTTTGTGGAGAAAACACCTCTTTTAACAAAAAATCCCAAATCAATTAAAATCCTTGGAACCAAAATGTTATGATTTTTTATATAATTTTGATATATGAATGAATCAAGGCAATACAGTTTCTTTGTGTAACCAGAAAAAAGAATTTGTTTTTCATTAACTCGAAATAGATTTACTAGATCAGGAGTTTTTTCAAAACCCCCCAAATCAAGATTTATTAAAATGTGTCTGCTGAATTTTTTAGTCTCTAATTTGTTGGTACTTAGATTCAAACTTTTTATAATGTGCATATACTTACTCAGATTAATAGTATTATCGGTAAAAATAATTTAATTTTTATGCAAAAAAATTTCATTAAGACGATTAAAAAAAATTCTACATCTATTTTTTATCTCTTCCTCTGATAAGTTAATGGGGTGTATTCCATAAGGATGCTTTTCTAATCTATTGGAAGGATAATTTACGGAAGGATAATTTAAATCCTCTTCATATATTATTTTAGAAAATTTTAGAAAATCTTCAAATGTTTTTCTATGACAGATTAACCCAAAATTTTCTGGGTTTACATGGATCCTTGAACCTGGCTCTGCATTAAGAGGCATACATACTTTAAAGGTAAGAGAAGACATCGATCGGGGATAGTTTTGAGATAATTTTTTAACATAATTAACTCCTCTTTCAATATCTTCCATAGTTTCTCCAGGCATCCCAATAATAGAGTCTAACCGTACTTTAATATCCATATTTTCAGTAATATTAAGCATTTTTTCTAATTGAGAATTACTAAAAAACGGTTTAATAAAATTTTTTCTAGCTAAAAATTTCCTGAAACTTTCACTAAAAGTTACAATATCCAACTCTATTTCAGTTCTTTTAAATATTTTATTCATTAATTCTAAAAGATTTTTTGATGGAAGATGCCATAAAATGTTAGTAATTTTTAAATCTCTTTTCCCCATTTCACGAAATAATTTAATTTGATACGAATTATCTCCAATCAATGGATCAAAATCTAATACTAAAAGATTTGAATAGTTGTTTAATATGTTTATATCATTAATAACGTTTTTTATTGGTCTAAATATAACATTTTTTCTTTTAAATAGCCTTTTTTGGTTTTCTTTACAACCACTACAATAAATACAATTATGTATACAACCTTTTCCTAACCAAACAAACTGTGCATTTTTCGAAAAAGCCTCTCGTGTATTTTCTAATATGTTTTCCAGGTTATGTTCCCAAAAAAAATCTTTGAGATCAGATTCTTGTTGTACATATGTTATAGGAGTTCTAATTATTTTATTATTTCTTTTAATTGTAACATTAATAAGTTTCTCATTTTTAAGAATATTTAGTAAAGGGAGTTCTCCATCTCCCCTCACAATAATATCAATATCACTATTTTCTAATATTTCTTTATCAAAAAAACTTGCAGTATGACCTCCAGCAATGATTTTTACATCTTTATTTAGAGATCTAATTTGTTTTGCAGTTTTTATAGCACTATATAATCTGTCATACCATTTTAAAGATATTACAACGTATTTAGGTTCATATTCATGGAACTTTTCTTCAATTATTTTCTCAGGTTCTTTTCCATAAGTAGACACAGCAATAATTTTAACCTTCATTTTTTTCTGTGTTAAAAAAGATGCCAACTGAATAAGACTAACGTTAAAAGGCTCTCCAACCTTTGAAAAGTAATTTCTTGAAAGAGATAAGAACAAAGCATCTATCATATAAAACCTAACAACTCCTTTTAAAAAATGAACCTCCGGCTTTTTTCTAAGCAGTGAGGTAAGATAAATAAATACTTAAACATCTATCTGGTTACCCAAAGTTTCCACAAGGAACATAACCATAGGAACAGTAATTACAACAGCTAGTATGACTATCATGGGAACCATGGGAACCATGGGAGCCATGGGAACTATGGGAGCCATGGGAACTATGGGAACCGTGAGAACTGTGAGAATGATGGGAGCCGTGGGAACTATGGGAGCTGTGAGAACTGTGAGAATGATGGGAACCATGGGAGCCATGGGAGCTATGGGAGCCGTGAGAACTATGGGAAGAATGGGAACTGTGGGAACTATGGGAACTGTGGGAACTATGGGAGCTATGGGAACATTTCCAGTCCTGCGCGCTTACTTCCTTAGCTACCATTGAACCAGCCACTGCTGCCCCTAAGACAAGAAGCATTGTTCCTGCTTTAACAATGTCTTTTTTATTAACATTTCCTTCTTCAGAACTTAAAAACGCTTTGATATCCTTTTTAATTTGAGGGAATCTCTTCATTTAAATATCAATACTTTTAGAGCGGTGAATTTTTCAATATCATTTATAGATTCGGGTTTTTCTACACTAAAGACCAAAATATGGTCTCCTTTTTTTGCTTCAGCAAAACTTATAGACGTTTCCTCTTTTTTATCTTGGTCATATATCGTCCACTCTGTCGATTCATTCAATTCAATAATCTTTTCTACAGGGTTTTCACTTACCCCAATAATGTTGGCTGTGTTTATTTTTGCAACAAAACTCTCAATGTTTTGATAATCAATACTCTCAATCGTCCCATCAAGAATATTAAGAGGAGGACCTTCCTCTTCTTGCTTGATAGGAAACTGCCGATTTAATAAGACAGAGCCAACCAAAATAACGATGATTATCCCTGCTAAAATGAGCAGAATTTTTTTATTTTTTGTCATAATTTTATATTAAGTTATATATCTTAGACATTTAAATTATTTTACCAAATTAAATAATGTCAAGCAAGTCTATTTATTTTTATCAATCCATTTTTTAAACACTTTTAAACTTTCAGGATCTTCAAATTTCTGAAATAAGTAATCCAAGATACCTTTATTGACTTGACAGCGGAAATTATTTGGAGTTTGAGGAAAAATATTCTTTCCTTCTGAATAGTTAAAGACCGGACAGACACCGCAATAAGGAAGATAAACGCAGTCACTACATCCGCTAAGTCCTTCTAAAGTAGAAGCAAGACATAAAGATTTAGTTATTGGCGAAGAAATAATTTCTTCATAACTATTTTTGTAAACGTTGCCAATTTTAAATGTTTCATCACCCATCTGACCAAGCATTCTCCCTTCATCGCAAGTATAAATATCTCCATTATAATGATAGGCTATCTGCCCAATGCCAGCGCCACAAGGAGAACGAAGGTCTAAAAAATTAGGATCATTATCAGTAAATACTTTTTGGACAATTATTGCAGCCGTCCTTTCCCTTATATTTACTCCTCTGGTGTTTAATTTTATGATATAGTCCAACACCTTCTTATAAAACTCAAGAAATTCTTCGGCTGTGTATCCAATTACTTTTTGAAGACCCTTTGCCATCCCAAAAGGATTAAGAGGTCTCAAATGAATATCTATGGCCCCTAATTTTACATATTCATCGACAATTTCTTTCCAAAGAGGAAGAGAATACCGAGTCGTAGTTGCTAAAGCGTTTACTCTATATCCTAAGCCCTTATATTTATTTTCTACTTTTTTAATTTCCTGGACTGTAAGGGAATGGCCATTTTTTTTATTAATCATTGGCCTATTCTTATTATGAAGCTTTTCCGGTCCATCTAAAGAACTGCAAAGAGAAATTTTTTTACTGTAGAGCCATTCTAATTTTTTATCGTCTAAAAGAGTAAAGGCGGAAACTAAACTGAATCTCAATCTTTTTTTTGCCTTTTTATTTTTCCCAAGCGCATAATCTACGATAAATTTAACTACTTCAAAATTTGCCAATGGCTCTCCTCCTTGAAACTCAATAATAATCTCAGGAGAAGTAGTCTGAAAAATCATATCTACCACTTTTCTGGCCGTCTTTTTCGTCATATCTAAGTCAGTCCTAGCCATACTTTTTGAGGAAGCATGACAATATATACAAGAATGGTCACATCTTAGAGTAACAACAATAATATGTAAGCCAGGACCTTGATTTAAATATTCATGGCGCTGAGCATATCTTTGAGTCATTCTCGCCTGACAATTTTCACAATTCCAGGACTCAGAAGTAAAATGTTTTTTGTCTAATTCTTTATAGATAATACTGTTTCCCATTAATTTTCCCTGATTGAACTTATTAAATTCTTTTTCTTTAAGAAAAATAAAATCACCAAGGTCATTGGTCAAAAGATATCTCTTTCCTAATTTTTTGAAGCGGAAAAGCCCGGTTGAATTAATTTTTGATTTATTATGATTATGCATTTTTCATTAACCCCAAAACATAATTGCAAAATTCTTCTTTTATCACAT
>Ga0315289_10016522_pt1 | contig 10170 bp, 8 predicted proteins | sample YL17G11_40_MG_FD_203452 | JGI IMG/M metagenome (GOLD analysis project Ga0315289, IMG submission 203452) | Sediment microbial communities from Yellowstone Lake, YNP, Wyoming, USA - YL17G11_40 | ecosystem: Environmental > Aquatic > Freshwater > Lake > Sediment | place: USA: Wyoming | collected...
ATCACAGCAGCTTGGCAGAATTCTTTATGTACGTCCAGTCCCACATACACCATGGTCTCTTGCCTCATCGTTTGTCACCACATACGATATAGGCGAGAGGCCTCTTCTACATACCATCCCTATGGTTCTTTCGTAGAACGAGCGGTGTGCATACTATCGCCTTTGAACCCGAGATTGCACGTTGTGAAGATCAGTTGGTCATTCTAGGCACCGCAAGAAAGGGGCTTATGTCCTTTACCCATTCATGCCGCAACCGAAATCGACCCCAGGCGCGATGTTCTAGTCGCTCATTAGCCCGAGCGTGATGCCGCAGTGGCATATCCTCCGGCGGGACCGAGCAACCACCCACCCTGATTCTCGGTAGGTGTATACCCCCCTATGCCCCTCCCTCCTCCCCCATGATAGGAGGTTATAGAGGGGTTATAGATGGTACTAATGCAGTCATTTGTGCAATATCTGGTCTGCTCTAGTCTCCTTAATAGCGAAAGGTTTTAGTCCATAAACATCTATACCTAAGCGTACATAGCCCTGGAGGCCTGAGGCACTTGAAGAACGAACTGCAGTATGTGATCTCTGTAAGACTCGAAGAACTAGCCAACGAGCTAAGCAAGAGAAACTCGGTTCATGGCAACTTGGTGGATGCAAGACTCGACGGCGATGTCCTTTCCCTCTTCCTCAAGCCGCTCGATAGGGACACCGGTGAGAGTGAATCGGATGCCGCGACCTCCGTCGAGTCTCAAACAGAAGCTCGGACCACCTTGATTTCGAAGTCATCTACACGAAGAATGCGAGGGAGACGAAGACGAAACAGGATGAAGACGCGAGGCTGGAACATCGTTGGTCAAGTCGTCAACAAGTATAGCCAGAAAGCGAATGTCTATGAACCATTCGTCGAGGCCCTAGACAACGTAGCACTTTCAAGAGCGGAGCAGAGGTCCTCCGTCTCCAAGATTCTACGATCCAATGGCAACGTCCCCTCGCAGGACTCAATTGACTACTTCCTTGACAGTACCGTGAAGTATCTGGCCGAGAAGGGTGGGCGCCATGAGTAAGGGACCCGTCAGAAGTCGCAAAGGTAGTATACGCGGAGGACCTGCTAAGGAGAAATCGGTTCAACGCGACCTGACCAATCGTGATTTGACACTCTACGCACTTCATCTGGTTGGCGGGGATGCTTCGTACGTGGCGACAGAGGACGTAGCGGTCAAGGTCTACGAGCTATACCCGGAGCGGTTTTGCCTCATAAAGTATCCACAATACCCAGATGTTGAAATCGTCCGAATGGCCCTTATCCACATGAGAGTCGAGAAGCGCGAACAGCTCGTGGAAGGCGACCAAAGGAAGGGTTGGCGTGTCACAAATGCAGGCCTGTCCTGGTTGGCAGTGAACCGTAACGCAATAGAGATGGCACTCTCGAAGAAACATCCGAGTGAGCGAAGGGTCGCCAAAGGTAAGGTCCTAACGAGGAGCAAGATACGCGCCGTCTATCTCAAGCGCCTCCTTGGATCCCGTGCATACATCAAATGGCGCGAAGGTGTCGAACCGACCGTGTATGATTTCTATGATCTCGTTAGAGTCGATCAGTATACTCCGGAGAGCGTCTATCAGAAGCACCTCGCCGATATGGTCGATGCCCTCGGAGACTCACCTCAGTTCGTTGAATTCTTGAGATTACTGGACCGGTGGTTCGGACAGACATATAGAAGATGGGGAACAGAAGGTGGAAAACGGACAGATATACGCGACAAGTGACGTCGCGAGGGACATTATCCAGAACTCGGAGTATTTCACGAGCGCTGGCAAAGCTGTGAACGAGTACGTGTGGAACTCCCTGGACTATGGCAGACCCAATACCCGGGTCGAAGTCCATGTGATTCACAGAAAAGGAAAGCTCAAGGTGAGGAAAGGGCGGACGGTCCGGTTCAAGGGGCTCGTCATTGAAGAGAAAAAGAATGGCGGCGGCATGTCACGGGATGACCTTATGCGATTCTTCCAGATGCATGCAGAAACCCTTGCCCGAAAGATGGGGCGGCGGGTCCGCGGTCGATATGGTACCGGGAAGTCCGCTGCCTTCGGAATCGGAAACACGCTGTATGTGGACACGGTCAAAGATGGAAAGCACAACATTGTATGCCTTACCCGCGAAGACCTCGTGTCCGGATCGACCAGAATACCGGTCCAGTCTCTTCTGACCGACCAACCCTCTACTAGGCCCGATGGCACGATGATAATCATCGACAGGCTGAAATTCAAGCGCCTGAAGGTTCTCTCGATGAAGAACTTTCTCGTAAGGTCTATCAATAGGCATCTGAACAACCACGATGTATTCGTCGGTCACGATAAGCTGGTCTACAAGACTCCGGAACATGAGCAACATTGGTCCTTTGACTGCCCGTCTGAATACCGCAAATGGCTAGGCGACTGCAATCTAGTCATGATGCTAGCGAAAAAGGAGCTCGATGAAGAAGAGAGGGGGTTGGCGATATTGTCCAACAGCTACCTTTTGGAAGTCCTTCCTCTCGAGAGCGCCGGAACCGCTTGGTCCGGAAGAGTCTTCGGAGAGATCGACAGCCCGTTGCTGGATTCGCAAGATGATATCCCGACTTTCGACAACACGCGCAGTCGACTGAACAGAGATAATGAGAGAGTACAGGTCTTGCTTACATGGGTCAAGGAATGCACTAAGAAGGTGACCAAGGAGCTAGAAGGCCAACTTAAGGCGATGATGGACAAGAAGAAATCTGAGAAGCTGCAAGAGACCGCGGAGGATGTTGAAAGTCTGTTGAACCGTGATTTCGCGGAAATCGTCCGAGAGCTCGAATCCGGCCCTAGAGTGTCTGGTGTCGGAGATATTCCAGGCGGCATGGGACCAGCGGATGATGACAAGGTTCTCGTCAGCAACCCCGATGGTGACAAAGGCTACTCGATTACCGAAGACGGAAGGGTTCCGGTGCTCGTATCGGAAGGTGTAGGCTCTGGGCCGGTTCAGCCAGATCCTGGAGAGCCAAAGCGCGCAGAAATCACGGATGATGGCGCCAAGGCCGACGAAAAATCATCGGGAAAACAGAAGCAGAAGCCTCGAGGTGGCTTTCGTATCGAGTACGACCACCTCGGGAAAGAGGCGCAGAGGGCCCTATTCATCCCGGAGAGGATGGTCATCCAGATAAACCTCGACTTCCCTGAACTCTCGGTCTTCGGAGACGATGTGGAGGATTTCCGATTCAAATCACTGTTTGCTGAGATCGCCATCTCTGAGTACGCGGTTGCGACGGTGAGCTACAAGGTGGAGAACCACTCTGTCGACGTCGACGATAGCGCCGCGAGCGCCCTTTACGAATGCAGGCGGACTTTCAACAGACTGGGCAGAAATCTCGGACCGCTACTGCAGAAATGGATGGGCGCGAGTGTCGCAGCAGTTCCCACATGAACTGTTATCGGTATAGGTTCAGGGCACAGGCTTCCCGGCACACAGCTCTTCGCATGGAACAGCATTTGAACCATCTTCTTGGGCCGTTTCTATCAGGCATTTCGTCAGTGAATCGAATGCAACTCTTTACCAAGCGTGGTCCACCAAAGATGCGGATGCTTCACGATAGACGGTCGCGAGGAAGGCGAAGACAAAATCAGAGCTCGCAAGAGAGATGGAGTTAACTCCTGAGTAGTCTTGGAAGTGCCCATGCAAGAAGCGGCCGTGGTAACCGAAGGCTTAACTCGAGGGTTATCCATATACATGACGGGATAGGATATCCTGGCGCAGGGGAACAGGAGCAACCCTGAGTCTGGGGCCAAACATGGGAATGTGTCCATGGCGAAGTTGCACACTTCTGAGCAGCGGTCCAGGATAATGGCTTCCGTGAGGCAGTCAGGGACGTCCCTGGAGAAAGCTCTCGAACGAATTCTGGACAATCTCGGACTTCGCTACGATACGAATGTCAGAGGCCTCCCTGGCAGCCCTGATTTCGCTAACAGGGACGAGAGGTGGGCTGTTTTTGCACACGGCTGCTTCTGGCACGCGCATACGGGATGCAGACTGGCTACTACTCCGAAATCGAACAAATCCTTCTGGCAGAACAAGCTCAGGAGGAACAGGAAGCGCGACGAGGAGAAGGAGAGATCACTCAGAAACAGGGGTTTCTCGGTGCTCACCGTCTGGCAATGCGAGCTGGAGGACGAATCGTCCCTCAAGAAAAGGATCGGATCCTTTCTCAAGAAGCACGAACTCTCCCGCAGAGAGAGTCACCGCTATACGAAATCGAAACTGAGCGTGGAGCGGAGGTTGCTATCGGACAATGGCGAGGTTCATACGACCATCGTCCGAAATCGAGTTACTGGGAGAAAGTCGGTTACTTCGGCCCATGAAGCGTTCGATTACAGCTATCTCAGGTCCAAGAGCCGTCCGATCTGGAATCGATACGATGGCGCACCTGTTCGTATAGTCGACATGTTTTGCGGGTGCGGCGGCCTATCGCTAGGGGCGGTCGAAGCATGTCGCGTTGTCGGACGAAACTGGTATATAGTAGCGGCGATAGACACGGAGTCGGACTGTCTGGAAGTCTTCGAGCGCAACCTGCCATCGGTCAGGACTTACAATCGGGATGTGGCTGAACTGGTCAATGGCAAAACCGGTCTTGATCCCACTCTTGAGGAAAGGGGATTCCTCGATGAGATAGGTGGGGTGGACATCCTCCTGGCGGGTCCGCCGTGTCAGGGCTATTCCGACCTCAACAATCTCACGAGGAGAAACGACGAGCGGAACCTCCTGTATGAGCGAGTGGCTCGATTCGTCGAGATAGCGAAGCCGAAGAACGTGTTGATCGAGAACGTTCCCGCCGTCCGTCACGGCAAGGAGAATGCATTGCAGACAGCAGTGTCGACGCTTGAGAAGTGTGGCTATTATGTCGATACCGGCATTGTGGATTTCGCGGATTTGGGGGTTCCCCAGAGACGGAAGCGTCATCTCTTACTCGCATCAAGGAAGAAGGATAATCGTATCGACACTGTCGTAGGGAAGTTCCGTGTGGATAGGCCCAGGACTGTCAGGTGGGCCATCGAGGACCTGAGACACAAGAAGGGCTCGGGAGTCTTCGATTCGTCCTCGAAGCACAGCGAGGAGAACCTGAAGCGTATGAAGTACCTCGTCAACAAAGGAGTGTACAGACTCCCGGACCGCATGCGACCGGATTGTCACAAGGACGGGAATCACACTTATGCTTCTGTCTATGGCCGCCTGAACTGGGACGAACCCGCACAGACGATTACTGGCGGATTCATCTCCCCTGGTCAAGGAAGGTTCGTTCACCCATCACTCCCGAGGACGCTGACTCCCCACGAGGCGGCTCGTCTGCAGTTCTTCCCAGACTTTTTCGACTTCTCAAACGTCGAGAAAAGGACCGCTCTGGCGGAGATGATTGGGAACGCCGTGCCGATGAAGCTCTCGTACGCATTCTGTGTGGAATTCCTCACTGGACCAAGCGGCATCAAGCAGTAAACCCCCAAATTCATGACACAAAGGATAAGACCAAGTACGCACGTACGAAAGACTGCCTGGCCTGTCTGGGAGTAGATCAAATCATGGAGGAACTATCCTTTTCTGTGGACTCTCACCTACTGAGGGAGTTAGGGGAGCGGCTTGTCGGGAAGCCCTACATTGCGCTGGCCGAGCTTATCAAGAACAGTTATGATGCGGACGCCACCAAAGTGACGGTAATCTTAGACCCCAAGGGTGACAGAATTGAAGTAACCGACAACGGACACGGGATGGACTTTGAGGAATTCCGGGATTTCTGGATGAGAATTGGGTCTCCTCACAAGGATCGACATCCTCTTTCGAGAGGGTTCAAGCGCAATGTGACTGGATCCAAGGGAGTAGGCAGACTGTCGGTCCAATTCCTTGCAGAGAGACTCGTTCTCGAAACAGTCTCCGACAAGAACAGGAAGCTGACATTGAAATCCGAAGTAAAGTGGAAGGACGCGATAATGGCCGGGGAATTGACCAACGCGAAAGTGAGATACGAGATTAAGGAGTCGGATTCAGGATTTGAGAATGGGACTTCGATTATCCTCACTGGTCTCAAGCAGGATTGGGATAAGAAACAAGTGAAGCGGCTCGCACGAGAAATCTGGTTTCTTACTCCTCCATTCAAAGGAGCATCGGGCATTCCGCTTTCTCAGCAATTTGATGTCGCTCTGAGATCTCCTGCAAAGGAATATGTAGACACGTTCAATGGACAGATGAACGCTATAATGGACATCTGGAACGCACGAATTGTGGGCAAGAATGTGAAAGGTGATGTCCATTTTTCACTTGAGTTCGCGGGGGAGGAGCCAAATCCGATGAATTTCGAGATAAAGAAGCCACGGCTCAAGTACTGTGAGTTCGAGATTAGGATATACAATCTCGTGAGCCGGCAGCCTCGAGGAGTCGGGGTCGAATTGGCTAGGGAGTATCTCAATGAATGGGGTGGTGTACATGTGTACGACAAGGAATTCCACCTCCCTTTCTACGGCTCTCCTTCCAATGATTGGCTCGGAATCGAAATGGTCCATTCTCACAGAAGAAGTGCCTCGCAGCTACTGCCTGAGCAGCTCCAAGTTCCCGATGGACTTTCGTTCATTCCCACGAACTCCCGGATACTGGGAGTGGCGAGAATCGATACACGAAAGGAGAAGGATTTGTCGATCTCCATCACGCGAGACAGACTCCAAGAAACCAAGACGTACGAAGACCTTGTGATCACACTTAGATGGGTTCTCGATTATTATGCAATGAGAGAGGCGGAGAGGGTATTCTCTGGTAAGGAATCGGCACGCCTCACGAAGAGGCCTCTGGAACGAATGAACCGTATTCGAGAGATTTTGGAAGGAGTAGCATCATTTATCCCCAAGGAAGAAGTCCGCGCCATTGAGAACGAAATGGACGAAGTGGTCCAGGAGGCTAGAGACGTTGAGCGACAGAACATCGGTAAGCTGGCTGCATTGGGGTCTTTTGCTAGTGCCGGTATAATGACTCTTGCCTACCGACACGAAATTGGAAGGCAGTTCCAGTCTCTTGACGGTATTATCAGTAGACTGCGTTCGGTGAAGCCGAAAGACCATGCAATTGAAACAGATCTCAACAGACTTGGACAGGATCTGTCGGATTGGTCGGAAAGAGCCAAAGCCACGAATGCTCTCTTCCAACATCTAGGCACGCCGGCGAATCTTGAGAAGCGCATGCGCTTTGAAGCGTCGAGTCTGGTGAAAAATCTCGCAGAACAGCTCAAGGTCTTCTCAAGAGGAATCCGTATTGAAACTGGGCGAATGAAGTCAGGTGTACTGCTACCATTCGGCAGTCTCGCAGAGTGGAGCACCATCTTTCAAAACGTTTTCATGAATGCCTTCAACGCCCTCACGGATTCCGAGAAAAAGGTAATTGACGTCAGTTCAAGAAGACTGGATGGAATTGTCGAAATACTTGTTCAAAACACTGGGCCCGAGGTCGACTTGGCCGAATCGGAGGAGCTTTTCAAGCCTTTCGTTAGAAAAATGAAGATCTCACCAGAAAGAGAACAGCTTGGCTACGGAGGAAGTGGATTGGGTCTTACGATAGTTAGACTGATTGCAGACAGTCTGGCATGCACGGTCGCCTTCGTCAAGCCACAAAAGGGATTCAACACGGCTTTCTCGATAACGTGGGTGGAATCAGAATGACAAGGAAGAAGATCGTCGTATTGGATGATGAAAAAGGAATCGCGGCACAGTATGAGAAGACACTCAATTCGACCGATATCGTGTCGTGCAATTTCGAGGCCATTGCTAATTCGCGTATCGGCGACATTCTTGCGGAATTAACAGGACGGCAGTCAAGTGCCAGAAAGGGACAGAAATGGAGTGCATCTGGCCTCGAAGTCGACAAAGCAGACGTTTTGATAATTGACTATGATTTGACCATCTTCAAGGAGCCCAACGCATCCTTCCTTTCAGGTGAGATAATGGCTTACATGGCTCGATGTTTCTCCTCATGTAAGACGATTGTCGGCATGAACCGATATGGGAGGAATTTCTTTGACCTGTCCTTGAGCTGGAACCCAGATTCATATACAGATGTAAATATCGGGAGCGAACAGCTCGTCAATCCAGGATTGTGGGGGGAAAAGTGGGGACCTTTCAGACCGTGGCGCTGGCCGGACCTCTCAAAGTCTCCTGAGGCTTTTCTCAAAATGACAAATGATGCGAACGAGAACTCAAAGAAGCCAATCGTACAGACGATTGGGATTTCGAACATCATGAGTTCCATGCCGAATTCTGCTCTGCGATTCCTCGGCGGAAATCCTACGAAGGCAACATTCAACGGATTCGTCATGAGCTCAGGGAACGGCTTGAGAGCAAAGGATATGCCTGAGGGGGGAAAGCGAACAAGGAAGCCATACATGCCACAGGAAGCGGTCTCACGAATAGCAGCAGCACGAATATCCAAATGGCTTGAAAGAGCGATCCTTCAAGGCCAGGACATCTTAGTGGACGCGCCCCATCTAGTTAATAGATACCCAAGTCTTTTGCGAGGGGACCATGGCAAGCTCAAGACATGGAACAAGACCACGAAACTCGCGGATGCCAGCGAACTGGGGATCGACTATGAACGAATCAAGGATCATCGATTCGAGCAGGACCATTGGATTTCGAGACCAGTGTGGTTTTGGCATGGAGTAATGAATTGCAGAGAAATCAAGGAAGTCGTTGAGCCATGGAAGAAGGAGACGACCAGGTTCGTGTTCTGTGAAGACACGTCCTCGTTTGCGCCCAGAAATGTCTGCAGAGAGTTCGTCGCGAATCTTGAGTCTCCATATGTCACGCGGTTCGTCAGAATGCCTGACCAGTCCGTGGTTTATGATCCGCTGATCAATCTGTTTCTCAGAAAGAATGAGGGTGCAGATGCAGAAACATAAGAAGAAGGGCGCGAATCCAAACATCGCGCAGTCCCAACTCCTTCCGAGATACATCATTGAACTCAGCCGTCTGTCCGATCATAAATGGCGCCAAGTTATCCAGTCTTGGGCACGCGCAGGAAACTGTAGTACTGGGGCACCTCATTCCACGCCCAAGAACGTCTATGATTACATGTTGGCGAGGCATCGAATGACACCAAGAGATGTCGAGGAACTATGCAAGGAGGCAGAGTCCACTTCCATGATATCACTGGATAGAGGCAATGAGAAAGGATACTTCTGGTTGCCGCCCATGGCAAAGGCCAGCAAGTTCATCGCGATTCTCTATCCGGAAATCGATCTTAACGGGGGTTCATACAGATTGAGAATCGAGATGGTTACCATCGGCTCCGACTCTGGGATGACCGTCGAGAAGGCAATCGAATATCGCTTTGAGAGTCCTGGTCCTGGCTCTATTCACGATTACCACCATGCGCAGCTGACCTCTGTGAACTCAAAGGATGGGGTTGGCGCCCCCAATTGGCTGCCAGACGGAATTCCCTGCATGCCAGTTCCAGCCAGAAACCCAATAACGGGCCTCTTCGCCGCTATACTCAGCCTCTACGGGATCGATGTGTTCGAGGAGTTCCTCTCGATGATTGATGTTCCGAAAGACTACAGGAATGAGTTCATGATGTTCGTCAGACCGAGTCGGAATATCAGGGCTTTCGAGGTAGTCTGCCACGGCTAACATCGGTTCGTAGATGTGGGTCGCGACAATCATGATTCCGTTGACAGCCAGGACCTTCTTCTATGTCAAGCCTTGTTCTCATAAGTGGCCTGAATCATGCAGATCCATCGATGTGCCCTGCACGCGGCAGCAGTCTTTATGATCAGGAATGGACGTGGCTCTTTGCGATGATGATCCCTGCCGGAAGCGACGGCGAACCGCGGCCGGACCTGCTAATCAAGAAGACCGAGCAGCTGGTCTTGAAACACGGGGAGTACGTCAGGAGTCGATGGGACGTGCAGTATCATCGGTGAAGAAGGCGTCTTGATTCTGGGAAAGGATCATAGGAAGGAAAAGCGGTGTAAGAGAAATCCAATGATCGGTAATAATCCAGCATTATCAGTTCAGATTCAATGGGATGTGAACCTGATGGCTAGCATCACAGTCAATTGAGTCGCGATGGTTAATTCCTACTAGTTCACCCGATTGATTGAGAGGCGCTGGCTATGGTGTCGAGCACGAAACTTCGCATCAATG
>Ga0315289_10016523_pt1 | contig 10170 bp, 7 predicted proteins | sample YL17G11_40_MG_FD_203452 | JGI IMG/M metagenome (GOLD analysis project Ga0315289, IMG submission 203452) | Sediment microbial communities from Yellowstone Lake, YNP, Wyoming, USA - YL17G11_40 | ecosystem: Environmental > Aquatic > Freshwater > Lake > Sediment | place: USA: Wyoming | collected...
TTTCCTGGACATCGCCCTGTGGGTCCCCGTGAACCAGCGGCCGCTCATGGTGCGTGGCAGCCGCAAGGAGCTGGATGCGCGCGAGTCGCGCTGGATTGACGAAATGGTGGGGCGCCTCCGGCCGGGTGTGAGCCTGGAGCAGGCGCAAGGACAACTGGCCACCATCGCCGGCCGCCTGGCCGGGGCCTACCCCAAGACCAATGCGGGCTGGTCGGTTGCCGTGAGCTCGGAGGCGGCCCGCCGGCGCCGCGCGCCGTTCTCTCGCTGGCAGGGGCCGCCGTGGGGATCCTCCTGTCCGTGGGGCTCACCAAGCTGCTGCCCCTGCTGATGCCCCAGGCCGTTCGGGTGATCCGCGCGGACCTGGGCCTGGACGCGCGCGTCGTCTCCTTCACGCTGCTGGCGTCTCTGGTCGCCGCCGTGCTGTTCGGCATCATCCCCGCGCTACGTGCCTCGCGACCGGATCTGGCGCCGGCGCTCAAGGGTGAGGCGACCGTCGGTGGTGATTCCCGCGGGCGTCTCCCGGTGCGCAACGTTCTGGTAGTAGCGCAGGTGGCCGTGTCGCTGGTGCTGCTGGGCTCCGCGGGCCTGCTGCTCAAGAGTTTCCTGCACACCATGGCGCTCCGCCCCGGCTTCGACGCGCACAAGCAGATGGTCCACTTCATGGTGGTTCCGAGCTTCCACGGCTACCGGGGCGAACGGCTCAACGCCTTCTATGAGGAGTTCCGCCGGCGCTTGCAGTCCCTTCCCGGAGTCAAGCAGGCGACCTACGCCGCGCGCGTGCCCCTGCAAGACGTCGGCAGCGCCCGGTGGCGGTCATCAACGAGAGCATGGCCCGGCGCTTCTGGCCGGGCGAGGATCCCATCGGGCGTGCCTTCCTGATGGGAAAGGACCGCACCGAGGTCCGCATCATCGGCATCGCCGAAGACACCAGGATCCGCAGGCTGCATTAGACCCAAGAGCCCTACCTGTTCCTCTCCCTGGCCCAAAGCCCCCAGAGCGAGGCCACCTACGCCCTGGAGACCGCCGGCGACCCGCGCGCCATGCTCGGCGCGGTGAAGGCGGAGGTGCGGAACATGGAGAAGAGCATGTCGATCCTGGGAGTGGGAACGCTCGCGGAGCTCATGGATCGCGCGCTCTACGATGAACGCCTGGCCGCCTGGGTGGTGGGAAGTCTCGCGGGGCTGGGCCTGGTGCTGGGGGCCATTGGGCTTTATGGCGTGGTCGCCCTGGCCACCGGGCGGCGCACCCGGGAAGTGGGCATCCGCATGGCGCTGGAGGCGACGCATCGTAACGTCCTGGACCTGGTGATTCGGCAGGGCGTGGGGCTCGCTCTGGTGGGGATCGTCGTCGGCCTGGGAGGCAGCCTGGCGGCGACGCGCTGGATTGCCAGCCGGCTCTATGGCGTCAGCCTCATCCAGGCGCTCCGTTACGAGTAGCGACGTTCAGCGGCCGGGCTCCGCCTTATTCGTATCGCAAGGCCGCGGACGGCTCGACCCGCGTGGCCCGCCGCGCCGGGATCCAGGTAGCCACCAGCGCCACCACTGCCAGCGCCGCCGCGGCGGCGGCGAACACCGCCGGATCGGTGGCGGTCACCCCAAACAGCAGGCCCCGCATGACGCGGCCCAGGAACAGCGCACCCACGAGGCCGGCTCCCAAGCCGGCCAGCGCCAGCGTCATCCCCTGCCGCAACACCAGCCGCAGCACGTCGCCGCGCTCCGCCCCCAGCGCCAGACGCACCCCGATCTCGTGCGTGCGCCGCTCCACCGAGAAGGACATCACCGCATAAACACCCACCGTAGCCAGCGCCAGCGCCAGCCCCGCGAAGATCCCCAGCAGCACCGTGGCCAGCCGCTGCGGCGCAATCGAGTTGAACAGCCACCGTTCCAGCGCCGTCACCTCGGAAACCGGCTGGCCTTTGTCCACGGCGGCCACCGCCGCGCGTAAGGACGGCGCGAACCGCTCCGGCTCCGCCGGCGTGCGCACCACCACGGTCACCGCGGGGAAGGGGCGTTGCAGGTAGGACTCGAAATACTCCGCTTCCGCCGGCTGCGCCAGCGCCGTGTGCCGCACGTCGCCCACCACCCCCACCACCGTGATCCACGGCAGCGCGGGACGATCCGGCGCCGGAGGCCGGTGACTCAAGCCCAGGCCGAAGCGCTGGCCGATGGGGTCCAGGCCCGGCCAGAAGCGCCGCGCCATGGTCTCGTTGACCAGCGCCACCCGCTCCGCGCCCTCGAGGTCCCGCGCGCTGAGCAGCCGGCCCCGCTTGAGCGGGATCTGCATGGCGCGGAAGTAACCCGGGCTGGCCGCTCGGAACCACACCACCGGCGCCTCGTCCGGGCGCGGCTCGGGCTGTCCTTGGATGTGGATGGCGGTGCCCGTGTTGTATCCACCCAGGGGCAAGGCGGTCACGATCCCGGCAGCCTGGACGCCCGGCAGGGTCTCCAGCCGGCTCGCCAACTCCCGATGAAAGGCCGCGCGCCTTTCCCCCGTGGCGTACCGGGCCGCCGGCAGGCTCAGCCCGGCGGTCAGCACGCCCTTGGCCTCGAACCCGGGATTAACACCCTGGAGGCGCCAGAATCCCTTCAGCAGCAGCCCCGCTCCGATCGCCAGCACCGCCGCCAGCGCCACCTCGACCACCACCAGCAGGCTGCGCACGCGGTGGTGTTGCGCGCCGCCGGTGGCGCTCCGGCCGCCTTCCTTGAGCGCCTCCTGGAGGCTCGTCCTCGAGAGCGAAACCGCCGGCGCCAGCCCGAAGAGCACGCCCGTCGCCACCGACAGCAGCAGCGTGAAACCCAGCACCTGGCCGTCGATACGGGTCTCCGCGACCAGCGGATAGTTCGCCGGCGTCACCGCGACCAGCAGCTTCACGCCCCAATACGCCGCCAGCAATCCCAACCCTCCGCCCAGGAGCCCCAGCAGCGAACTCTCGGTCAGCAACTGCCGCATCAGCCGCCACCGCCCGGCGCCCAGCGTGGCGCGAACGGCGATTTCCCTCTGCCGCGTGGTCGCGCGCGCCAGCAGCAGATTGGCCACGTTGGCGCAGGCCACCAGCAGCACCAGGCCCACCGCCCCCGTCAGCACCAGCAGGCTGAGCCGCACCTCCCGCACCAGGAACTCGCGGACTCCCCACAGCCGGATCCCCCGCCCGCCCCAGCGGAAGAAATTCGGATCCAGGCGGTCCACGATGAGATTGGTCTCCGCCTGGGCCTGCCCTGCCGTCACACCCCGCGCCAGCCGCGCGAAAGCCCCGTGACTGAACCTTCGCCCTGGCCCCGTGCGGCTGCCGTCCAGCGCAATAGGCGTGTAGAGCTGGGCCGTCAGGTTCGCCGCCCGGAATCCTGGCGGCAGGACCCCCACCGCGGTGTAGCCTTCACCGTCCAGAGTGACCATGCGGCCGACCACGCCCGGTTCGGAGCCGTATCGCCGCTGCCACAGCTCGTGGCTCAGCATGACGACGCGCGGCGCGCCCGGCTGGTCATCCGCCTCGACGAAGTCCCGCCCCAAGGCCGGCCGCACGCCTAGCAAGCGGAAGAAGCTGGCGCTCACACGCAAGCGCGGCACATGCTCGGCTTCCGCGGTCGCCCCGTTGGTCAGCGTCACCGCCGCGGGAGCATAGGCCGCCATGGTTTCGCACGACCGCGCCTGCGCGCGCCACTCCACGAAGTCCGGGTACAGGAAGAAGTGAAACGGAATGCCCTGGCGCGGGCTGTTAGCCCAGATCCACACCAGCCGATCCGGCTCCCGGTAAGGCAGCGGGCGCAGCAGCACCGTGTTCACCACGCTGAAGATGGCGGTATTGGCGCCGATCCCCAGGGCCAGGGTGAGCACGGCCACCGCCGTGAAGGCCGGGCTGCGGCCCAGCCTCCGCAGGGCGTAGCGCAGGTCCTGGAGCAAGGTGGTCATCTGAGCATCCTACTCCCCGCCTGGCGAGATTTGGCGCTCCCGGGGCACTGCCTCCCACGGCACAAAGGAGATATAGTTATGTAGTTGGCTGTGACCGATCATTGGAACCATAGGAGGCGCCTGATGTCCAAAGTGTTTTCCTGCGGGGCGGCTGCCCTGCTCGCTGCAATCCTGGCCGTCTGCCCGCTTTGGGCCCAGAAGCCCCCGGCTGCCGACGGCCAGCTTCGCATCATCGCCTTCGGCGCGCACCCTGACGACTGCGACAGCCGCGTGGGCGGCGTTGCCGCCAAGTGGGCCGCCCTGGGCCACCTGGTCAAGTTCGTCTCGGTGACCAACGGCGACGCCGGCCACCAGAGCCAGGGCGGGGGCGCGCTGGCCATGCGGCGCCGCGCCGAAGCCCGCGAGGCCGGCCGCCGCCTGGGCATCGCCGAGTACGAAACGCTCGATAACCATGACGGGGAGTTGCTGCCCAGCCTCGAGGCGCGCACCCAGATCATTCGCCGCATCCGCCAATGGAAGGCCGACCTGGTCCTGTCGCCCCGTCCCAACGACTACCATCCCGATCACCGCTACACCGGCATACTGGTTCAAGACGCCGCGTACATGGTGGTGGTTCCCAACATCTGCCCGGATACGCCCCCCCTGCGCAAGAACCCCCTGTTCATGTACTTCCAGGACGGCTTCCAGCGCCCCAATCCCTTCCGCCCCGACGTGGCCGTCTCGATCGACGACGTCCTCGAGAAGAAACTCGCCGCCCTCGACGCGCACGACTCGCAGATGTACGAGTGGCTGCCCTGGGTGGCCGGCAACCTGGACCAGGTGCCCAAGGATCCGGCCGCGCGCCGCGAGTGGCTCCGCCAGTCTCGTCCCGGCCGCCCGCCGGGTGAGGCCATGCGCGAGGCCCTGCGCAAGTGGTACGGCGCCCAAGCCGACTCCGTCCGCCTCGTCGAAGCCTTCGAGGTCTGCGAGTACGGCAGCCGGCCCTCCGAGCAGGACCTCCGCCGGCTGTTTCCCTTCTTCCCGGCCAAGTAGCCGCGGCGGGATGACCATGACAACGAGCCGAAGAGGTTTCCTGGGCGGCGCCATCGTCTACCAGGTGGCGGGTTCGGCCCCGCAGATGAAAGCCGCCGGGCCCAACGATCAGATCAGGCTGGGCTTCATCGGCGTCGGCATCCGCGGCACGCAACTGCTTCAGGGTTTCAAGGCCGTGCCCGGCGTGCGCATCGTCGCCGCGGCCGATTGTTATGACGGCTTCCTGGCCCGGACCAGGGAGCTGGCCGGCGGCGCCGTCGCCACCACCAAGAACTACCACGAGGTCCTCAACCGCAAGGACGTCGATGCTGTGGTCATCGCCACCCCCGACCACTGGCACCGCCGGATGACCCTGGACGCCCTGGCCGCGCAGAAGCCGGTCTACATCGAGAAGCCTCTGACCTGGAGCCTCGAGCAGGGCCAGGAGATCATGGCCGCGGCGGCGCGGCCGGCACGGTCATTATGGGCACCGAGGGTACGCTGCTCTTCGAGGGCCGCGGGAAGCTGGTGCTTCACCCCGAGCCGGTTTCCTCGGAGGCGCAGAGGTACGCCACCATCTGCTGGCCGGAGGCCATGCGCAAGCAGTATCTGGAATCGTTCAAGACGCCGCCTTCGGCGCCCCCACCGGCGAAGGAGATCCCCCTCGATCGCAAGCCCGCCCACCACGAGTACTTCGTCCTCTCGTTGCGCAACGGCACGCCCAGCAGGGAGGACGCCGCCGGCGCCGCGCACCTGGCCAATCGGGCCTACCGCAAGGGCCGCCGCATGAAGTGGGACCTCGCCCGCGGCGAAGTGACCGAGGGGTGACGGGGCGCCCGCTACAATGAAGTAGTTGCGGCTCTTCAACCGGCTTAGACTCCTCGGAAGCTACCGGCGGCGGCGCGACCGGCTCCGCGCGCTGCCCGTCGAGTACATCGTCGAGACCACGGCCAAGTGCAACCTCTACTGCCCCATGTGCCCCCGCGCCAGCCTCCCCCAGCCCAAGCAGGACCTGCCGGAGGAGCTCTTCGACCGCCTGATCGCCGAGGCCGCCGCGACCGCCGAGCACATGATGCTGATCGGCTTGGGCGAGCCGCTGCTCGATCCGAAGATCTACGACCGCATCGAGCAGTGCGCCCGCCAGGGCATCTCGACGCTGCTTTCGACCAACGGCGTGCTGCTCGATGAGGCCGCCACGGACCGCCTCCTGCGCTCCTCCCTCGAACAGCTCACTCTATCGACCGACGGCGCGCGCAAGGAGACCTTCGAGTTCTACCGCCAGGGCGCCCGCTTCGAGCAGGTGCGCGACAACTTCGTGCGCTTCTGTCACGCCAAGCACGAGCGCCGCTCCCGGCTCCAGGTGGTGGTGCAACTGGTGCGCCTGGCGGCGAACGCCGCCGAGGTCGAGGAGTTCGTGCGCTTCTGGCGCGCCGTGCCCGGGGTGGACCAGGTCCGCATCAAGGAAGACGAGACCAACCTGATGCAGCCCCAAGCGAGCCACGACCCGCGGGACTGGCAGCACCCTTGCCACTACCTGTGGCGCGGCCCGCTGTACGTCAAGTACAACGGCGACGTCTACCCCTGCTGCCAGAGCTACCTGCTGGGCGGGCGCTCGGTGGGCCGCATCGGGGCGCAACCGCTCGCCGAGATTTGGAATTCCGAGGAAGTGCGGCGCATGCGGCGCCTGCACGCGCTGCGGCGGTCCGGTGAGATTGACATCTGCGCGCGCTGCCTGATCACCATCCCGCACCCGCTGCTGGTGGCCGGCAGCCTGCTGCTCGACGGCCGCACCGTGCGACGCGCCCTGCCGGTTATCGAGCGCCTGGCCCTGCGGCGCCCGGGGCGCTGGTTACAGCCGCCGCAGAAGAAAGCTTAACCAGCGGGTTCCTCAGGTGGTGCTCGGCGTGGTAGCCGGGCCGCACCCGCTCGACGATCTGCGCCGCCGGCCGCTCCAGCACCCGGAAGAACGGCTGGGGATACAGCCCGATCCAGAAGGCCCCGGCCACCAGCGGTGCGAACACCGCGATCTCGCGCCACGACAGATCCGTCAGGCCCTTGGTCTTCTCCGTCGTCTCGCCCAGCATGGTGCGCTGGAACAGCCAGATCAGGTAGGCCGCGCCCAGCGCGATGCCTGTCACCACCCAGAAGGCCCAGTTGAAGGACATCTGGTAGGCGCCCTGCAAAATGGTGATCTCGCCGATGAACCCGTTCAGCCCCGGCATGCCCATCGAGCTGAGCACCGCGATGAAGAAAACCACGGTGAACACCGGCATCACCTTGAGCAACCCGCCGTACTCGGCGATCTCGCGCGTGTGCCGCCGCTCGTAGGCCACCCCCACAATCAAGAACAGCATCCCCGTCGAGATCCCGTGGTTGATCTGCTGGAGAATCGACCCGGCGATCCCCGCCGGGTTCAAGGCGAAGATGCCCAGCGTGCAGAAGCCCAGGTGGCTCACCGACGAGTAGGCGATCAGCTTCTTCCAGTCCTTCTGCATCAGGCACACCAGCGCCCCGTAGACGATGGCGATGATCGACAGCAGCGCCATCGCGTTGACGATGCCGGGGTCCTTGGCCGCGTCCGGCAGCAGCGGCAGCGAGAAGCGCAGGAAACCGTACGTCCCCATCTTCAGCAGGACGCCGGCCAGAATGACCGACCCAGCCGTGGGGGCCTCCGTGTGCGCGTCCGGCAACCAGGTGTGCAGCGGGAACATGGGCACTTTCACGGCGAAGCCCAGGAAGAAGGCCCAGAACACCCACCACTCGATGCCCGCCGGCAGGCTGGTGTGCATCAGCGCGGCGAGGTCGAACGTGTACACCCGCGTCTGGCTGTAGTGCTCGAAGTACAGCGCCAGAATGCCCAGGAACATCACCACCGACCCCAGCAGCGTGTACACGATGAACTTGAAGGCCGCGTAGATCCGCCGGTGGCTGCCCCAGATGGCGATGATGAAGTACATCGGCACCAGCACCAGCTCCCAGAAGACGAAGAACAGCAGGAAGTCCAGCGCCATGAACACGCCCAGCATGGCGAACTGGAGAACCAGGAAGTTGGCGTAGTACTCTTTGAGCCGGTGCTCGATGGCCTTCCAACTCGCGAGGATCGACAGGAAGCCCAGCAGCCCCGTCAACAGCACCAGCAGCAGGCTGTATCCGTCTATCCCCAGGTGATACGACGCCCCGAGCGAGGGGATCCAGTCCGCCTTCTCGACGAACTGGTAGTCCTTGCCGCTGTCGAAGCGGAACGCCAGCGGAAGGCACACCAGGAAGCCCAGCAAGCTGGCGATGTTGGCCCACCAGCGAACGGCGTTGGGCTTCGAGGAGGGTATTAGCAGCAGGACCAGCAACCCCGCCAGCGGTGTCCACAAGACGATCGACAGGATGTGATCCATACCAGGCGGCAGTCCACCATCTTAGCAAAGCGGCCGAGGCTGCCTCTGTGCGCGCTGGAGTGTGGCTGAAGTCTACTGCACCGCGATGGTGACGCCCGGCTGGCTGGAGACTCCGCCCACCAGCACCTCGACCGGCACCGCGGGACCCGGTGAGACGCCCTCCGGGATCCGGACGTTGATTTGCATCACGCCGGCCACAAGCCCCGGCGCCCCGCCCCTGTAAAGCACGTCAGCCTCAAGGCCCCCGATGCGCACCACCACCGGCAACCGCGGTACGGGCAGCGGAACTGCGCCGGGCTTCCCGTCCACACCAGCGGGGTTGGTCTGCCCCTCGCCCGTCAGGTAGAGCATGATGATCTTGCCTCGCCCGCCAGACTGATTCGCGGAGTTGTAGCTCCAATCTTCGTTGAGCGCCGCGGCTTGCCCCCGGCCGGTGTCGGTGGCGGTGAAGATGCCGGGCGCGGCCGGCGCCACATTGAGTGTCACCGCATCGGACCACACGCCCATGTAATCCACCCGCATCTGCACCGTGGACTTCCCAGCCACAGAGTAAGGCACGACGGCGTTGACCTGATCGGCACGCGCGTACGTCAGCGGCGCCTCGACGCCATCGAAGTACACACGCGTGTTTGCAAGCGTCGTGGCCACGAGGCCAGCCGGGGTCAGGCGCAGTCCCGCTCCGGAGGCGGTCCCCATCCGCAGCCCATAGATGCTGACAATCTCGCCCGCCGACACCGCCCCGCCGCGGCCACTGGCGGCGTTGACCACCCCTGCCGCGGAGACCTGGGGCACCGAGGCCGGGTCCACCAGGAGCGTGGCATCCAGTGACCCTCGGCCGCGGGTGGTCATGGCGAACGGCTTCGACATCATCTTGGCGAAACCAGAATGGATCGGCGCCGGGGCCGTTTCTTCCGCCCGGCGGGCGAAGAAGCTGGCCAGCGCCAGAGCATCTTCACTCAGCAGGGAGGGTGAAACCACCAGCGTAGCCACCTTGAAGCGCCGGGGAGCGGTCCCATAGGCTGGAGCCCTGGCGCCGGCCACTTTGACGATGTCCGCCAGGCGAACCCGGGTCACCGACCCGGAATAAAGCTGGCGGTTGCATTGCTGCAAGACGGCAGTGACGTCCTGCTCGGCAAGAACGATGTGCTCCTGCACCTCTTCGGCTGGCGCCAGTCCCATCAAGTACAGATCCAGATCCGTGAACACCGCGGCTTCCGTCCGCGGGACCAGCCGCACCCCGCCCGCCTCCGACAAAACCTGGCACGCGAAGTCCCCGCCCTCGTTGGTGGGCGGAATCGAAAACCCCATGATCCCCGAAGCCAGGCTCGACAGCGGCCAGTGGGGCTTGGCGCTGGCCAGCGGCGGCACATTCAGGAAGTTGATCCACTGGTGCCCCAGCTCGTGCTGGTAAGCCGTTTCCGCTCCGTCGAAGAACGTGAAGTTGGGGAAAACGGTAATGCCCTTGAGCCGGCCCGTGCTGCCGTAGTTGGCGGACTGGTTGAAGATCGTCGCTCCGATTCCCTGGACATCGTTGCTGACGGTCATGTGACCGCGATTGGAGAAGTACACGCGGCCGTAGGTCACAATGTTCAGGAAATCGTAGCCATCGGGGAAGGTCCTGTAGAACTTCTTGGCCATCTCGCCGTAGTTGAGCTGTGCCGCGTCATCCTTCAACCACGCCGCATCCGCGATGTTGGCCACGTAGGCGGTGTACTGAACGTCCGCGGCCGGCCGGCCCACCGCCATGCGCACCACCTCGTCGCTCGCCACCGGGGCAAAGATGTTGAGCCGCCAGGGCAGGCCGCAGGGCAAAATGTAGGTCGGAACAGCCTGAACAAAGCCCACAAACCGGCTGAACAGGTCG
>Ga0315289_10016525_pt1 | contig 10169 bp, 10 predicted proteins | sample YL17G11_40_MG_FD_203452 | JGI IMG/M metagenome (GOLD analysis project Ga0315289, IMG submission 203452) | Sediment microbial communities from Yellowstone Lake, YNP, Wyoming, USA - YL17G11_40 | ecosystem: Environmental > Aquatic > Freshwater > Lake > Sediment | place: USA: Wyoming | collected...
AATAAAGAGAAGAGAATAAACTATAGCAAACGAAATAAATAAATTGACATCATGCGTATGCATCCATACGGATCACCCTCCCCCTGGCCCCCTCCCATCAAGGGAGGGGGAAATTTATGAAGTCCCCCTCTCCCCTTGTGGGAGAGGGTTAGGGTGAGGGGGAAATTAAGTAGAATAGCGAATGCCTGAATTTTATTCTGAAACAATCGAAGTGACCCGAGACGAAAAAACGAAAATTCCGGTTTCATTTGTTTGGAGAGGTAAGGAATATAAAATAAAAGAGGTGATCGCCTCGTGGCCCGACTACAGTTTTCCAAAATCCGGAGCTAAGAGAAAGAGATGGTGGCAGAGACGACATAGGAATTATTATCGGGTATTGACGGACGAAGACTTTGTCTTCGAGCTATATTTCGACCGAGGCTCCAAAGAACCAGAGTGGATTTTGTATGCCAAGTTAGAATGATCACCGCAACCCGTCTATTATCATACAGCGGACAAATTTGATTCTGATATGCGGACACTTTTAGTAACCATAGTTCTTAGCTATCTTTTAGGCTCGATTCCTTCAGCCATAATCATCAGCAGAGTATTTAAAGGAATAGATATAAGAGACTACGGATCGAAAAATCCCGGTTTCACCAATGTCTATCGGGTGCTGGGAACCTTACCTGCCGTCATCGTCTTGATTATGGATATTGGAAAAGGAGTAGCAGCTGTGCTTTTGGTAACACAAATATCTTTTGCTCCGGTGACACTAAATTTAGTTAGTTTAAAAATCTTAGCAGGGATTTCGGTCATTTTGGGCCACGTATTTCCCATATTTGCTGGATTTAAAGGCGGCAAGGGAATAGCCACCGGACTGGGTGCTCTTTTTTCTTTGATCCCTTTGGAGATCGCTTTAGCATTGGTCATATTCGTTGCCATAGTTATAATTACCCGATATACCTCCCTTGGCTCCCTTTCTGCCGCAAGTTTTATATTTCTTGCTTTGCTATTCGAAAAATATTATCTTAAAAAAAGCGTGCCCACGGAACTTTTGGGCATGATCTTTTTTCTTTTGGTTTTTATTTTTTATACTCATAGAACAAACATCAAAAGATTGTTAAGTGGAACAGAAAACAAGTTTGGTCGAAAAGGAATTCAAACAGGTTATAGTGAACGACTTAAATAATTTCGCATACTTTCACCCTTTCCTATATCATATCCTTTCCTATCGAGGGAGAGGATATAAGAGAGTGAGTTCCCTCTCCCCTTGTGGGAGAGGGGGAATCAGGATATTGTAAAGAAAAGTTTGCGCATCAGTATCAGATAAATCTATGGCAAAGATCGCAGTCTTAGGTGCGGGAAGCTGGGGCATAGCCATTTCTGTGCTTCTTTTTTCTAATGGACATCAGGTCACTTTATGGGAATTTGACCATCACGAAATGTCGAAACTAAAAAAAGAGAGAGAAAATAAACAAAAATTGCCCGGCATTATAATTCCCAAAGAGATTGAAATTACCGATGACCTAATTTCTGCCGCTTTCGGAGCCGAGATGTTGGCTTTGGCATTGCCCTCTCACACCGTAAGGGAGGTGGGAAGAAAATTAGCTAAGCTCGATTTTTCGGACCCCATAGTAATCAACTTAGCTAAAGGCATTGAAAATGATACCCTTTGTCGTATGTCGGAAATTTTAAGAGAAGAGTTGCCATCAAATCTTTCTGATAAGATCGCCACTTTATCTGGACCCAGCCATGCGGAAGAAGTAGCAGTTAAAATTCCGACTACCGTAGTGGTGGCAGGCTTTCAAGAGGAGATTGCCAAAAAGATACAACAGATTTTTATGAACCAGTATTTCAGAGTCTATACCAACAGTGATATCGTGGGGGTGGAGCTGGGAGGGTCTTTGAAAAACGTGATCGCCATTGCTGCCGGAATCTGTGATGGAATGGGATTAGGAGATAACAGCAGGGGAGCTTTAATCACTAGAGGTTTGGCTGAGATAATAAGATTAGGTGAGAAATTAGGAGCGAAAAGAGAAACCTTTGCTGGTCTTTCAGGGCTGGGCGATCTGGTAACCACCTGCATCAGCAAATACTCCAGAAATAGATTTGTAGGAGAACAAATCGCCAAGGGCAAAACCTTAAGCCAGGTTCTGAAAGAGATGACCATGGTGGCAGAAGGGGTTAAGACCACCAAATCAGCTTATCAGCTTTCCATAAGACATAAAGTGGAGATGCCCATAACCGAACAGGTTTATAAGGTTTTGTTTGAGGATAAGGAACCTAAACGGGCCATAGCTGAACTTATGACCAGAGATCCAAAATCCGAAATTTGGGGTTGACAAGGATAAGAAAATTTATATCTTAGAATAAGAGATAATTAAGGTAGGAACAGATAAAAAATGGGATCGAAAAATTTAACTCCCAAATCCGAAAAAGCCCGCTTCGCGGGACCTGACCACAAGCTTTATTACTCCATAAGCGAAGTGGCGGAGATGACCGGACTCGAACCCTATGTTTTAAGATTCTGGGAAAAGGAGTTTCCGCTTCTTAAACCCAAAAAGAATCGAGCCGGGAATCGTTCCTATCAACAGAAAGACATCGACCTGATTAATCAAATTAAGCATCTTCTGTATGATGAGGGATACACCATTGATGGCGCAAAATCCAAGCTCAAAACCCTACGGTATGGGGATGAGGAAGCTAAATTGGTTACAGAGAAGATGCGGCTTAAAAATCTTTTGATGGAGGTCAGGAAGGAGATTTCCGAGCTTTTGAAAATTGTGTCTAGTTCAGAAAAGTTGTAAGTTTCTTAAAACTTATCGGGGCGTGGCGCAGCCTGGGTAGCGCACTTGCTTGGGGTGCAAGTGGTCGTCCGTTCAAATCGGATCGCCCCGATTTTTTTTAATATAAACGCATTAAATGAACTGTCATTGCGAGGAGCGAAGCGACGAAGCAATCACAACGGTCAGAGATTGTTTCGCTATCGCTCGCAATGACAATGTAAAATCTTTTAGTGCGTTTGTTATAGCTAATAGTTCATGCTTAAAACATTCCTGGTGCTTATCCCCGCATACAATGCCGGTTTGACCATCTCAGAGATAATAGAAAAAGTTTCCGAATTCATAGAGAAAAGTGACATTGTGGTGATCGACGACGGCTCCGAAGACCAGACTTTTAGAATTGCTCAAAGGACTGGAGTGGTGGTTCTAAAACACGAAAGAAACAAAGGTAAGGGGGAGGCTTTAAAGACCGGATTCAAATATGCACAAAAGAAAAATTATGATGCCCTCTTTACCATAGATGCAGACCTGCAACATGACCCATCCTCTATCAAAGATTTTCAACAAAAAGCAAAAGAAAATTTTGATGGTATCTTAATCGGCACAAGGGGCATTCATTTAAAAAGGATGCCCCTTGCCAGATGGCTGAGCAATAATTTAACCTCAATGATCCTGTCGATCTTATCCGGTCAAACCATTAGAGATAGTCAATCCGGTTATAGGTTAATTTCGACCCAGGTTTTGAAAAAGGTTAAGCTGAAAGCGAAAAAATATGATTTGGAATCGGAGATTTTAGTCAAAGCCGGCAGAAAGGGATTCAAGATAGATGCGATCCCTATAAAAACTATCTATCCCGGAGGTAAAAGTTTTATCAATCCTTTTGTAGACACAGGGAGATTTATCAAGTTGATGTGGAGAACTCTGTGGTGGTGATGGCAGGTCATAGGTGATAGGTCAAAGGTGGAAGGCAATAGGTAGGTTGAAGATGGTTTTGAAATGCGCAAATTGATGGTAATAAATTAGCGAAGTCAAATATGTTTTAGTTATAGTGTAGTTGCCCAATTTATTGGGCGATTTTTAAGGTTCGAGGAATCGAGCTACTACAATGACAAAGGAGAAAAATTGTTAGCCTTACTTACCAACGACGATGGAATCAACGCCCAGGGTCTTTTGACCCTGAAGAGGGAAATTTCCAAAATCAGCCAGGTCTGGGTGGTGGCACCGGATAGGGAGCAGAGTGCCACCAGTCATTCTTTAACTCTGCATTATCCTCTGCGCATCACCAAAATAGCGGATAAATTCTACAGCGTGGACGGCACCCCCACGGATGCGGTGATGCTGGCGGTTTACGGCATCCTGAAAAAAAGACCGGATATAGTCATCTCCGGTATCAATCACGGACCGAATTTGGGCGATGACGTCTCTTACTCCGGAACGGTGGCGGCCGCAATGGAAGGGACTATATTAAATGTTCCCTCTATAGCAGTCTCCATCGCTAACTGGAACCCCAAGCATTTCGACTCCGCCGCAAAGTTTGTAAGAAAGTTAGCTTTATTCGTTTTAAAAAATGGTCTCCCCAAGAATACTTATCTGAATGTGAATATTCCTGACCGAAAAGAGACCATAAAGAAGTATAAAATCACCCATCTGGGGAAAAGGGTATATAACGACGTGGTGATTGAGAAGATGGATCCTCGCGGTAAGAAATACCTCTGGATCGGCGAGCAGTCGCCCACCTGGGAAAAGGAAAAGGATTCTGATTTTTCTGCCGTAAAAAAAGGATGTGTCTCCATCACTCCACTTCATTTAGACATGACTAACTATAAAGCTATTGATCAGATTAAAAATTGGAGGATTTGTTAGAAGTGTTTTTTGGTTTGCTTTAGCTTACCATCAAACCCTTTCATCAAACTTGAGCAGAAAAACCATCCGTTTTTAAAAGTCCAAGTTTCTGGTTTCATTTGCCTAAAATTTTTGGTGGGAGTAGCATTTTTATATTGACAATTAATTATGGGCATACTAATTTTATACAACTTTGTTTTAGCTTGTATATTTTTTATATACTATGGATTCTAAGAATTTAAAAATGAATAAGAAGTATTCAACCTTTGACGTAAGGAGACTTAGCCCGGACTATTTGGAGTTTCTTCAACTAATACGAGATGCCAAATCATTTTTCAAGGGCAAGCACCAAAAAGATGTAGACATTGAAGATGAAGAGACTGAAAGGTGCCTAAAAGAGGGGAAAAATCTAATTAATATAGAAAAGATGGAAATTGATGAGAAACTCTTGAACGAGCTTTTCTGTGACTTTTTCCCAATTTTAAGAAAATACAAGACTTTTGATGATGCGGAAATCCAGGATTTGGAACAAAAGAAAGAGAAAATTGGTCTTGGAAAGCTGGTGCGGTTAGTTCTGGTTGGGGATTTAGAAAATCCGAAAGCGCTTGCTTTAGAGCTTAATTTGAATCCGGATTTGCTTTTGTTTTTTGGCTTGAATTTGGGACAAACCTTTCTTGAACTTTATGCTCAAAAACTGAAAGACAAATTTGACCAGGAAAACTGGTTTAAGGGTAGCTGTCCTGTTTGTGGAAGTTTTCCTGCTATGGAAAAGCTAAGACGAGAAGATGGTAAAAGAATTTTGTGGTGTGGTTTTTGTGGAACCCAGTGGCACTACAAAAGAATCATGTGTCCTTTTTGTGGCAATGAAGATCATAACAGCTTAAGATATTTTTTCGCCGAGGGGGATTCGTCTCAAGCGGAAAACCCCTTTAGGGTGGATGTGTGTGACCAATGCAAGAAGTATATAAAAACAATCGATGAAAGAAAGCTGCCCGAAAACAAAATTTTAGATTTTTCCCTAGAGAACATAAACACTCTTTATTTAGACATTTTAGCCCAGAAGGAGGGATACGAAAGCTCCACTTATTGGATGGTAGCCACACCGGAGAAAGGTCCTGTTTGATGGTTCATGTGAAAAAAATCACAAACTGGAAGGTCTTTGAACATGTATGGTATTACAGAAATAATTGAGGAGGTGAGATGATATGAAAAAATCTAAGATTTACGTTTTCTTCCTGCTTCTTTTAGTAGTTGGATTCGTTTGGGTATTTGCACAAACTTCTAAAAAAGAAGCTCCAAAACAAGAAGAACCCACAGCTTTCCAGACCAGATGCTCGATTTGTCATTCCCTGAAGGAAGTCAGGACAGGAATGGAAAAAATCATGAAGGAGATGCACCAGAAGGCGGGGGTAGAAATAAGCGATTCGTCTCTCAAGGAGATCGAGGCAACCTTTACCTTGCTGCCCATGGAAGATCCTCATAAGGGACTCTTTCAGGAAAAGTGCGGCAAATGCCATTCCTTGGATAAGGTGGTCAAAGCTCATCAGACCAAAGATGAAGCTGAGATGAAAAAAATCATCGAGAAAATGGCGACCAAGAAAGGATCCGGAATTTCAAAGGAGGAGATAGATAAGATAAATCAATCCATGTTTATCCTAAACGAGATTTATGAACCGGATGTCGAATTGAAAAAAGAAGAGAAAAAGTAAATATCAAATCAAAAAGGAGGTGAATAAAGCACATGAAAATCTCAAGAAGAGGTTTTTTAAAAATCTCTGGAGGGGCCACAGGTGGAGCAGTTTTGGGCACTTTCGGGGTGCATCTGCAGACTTCTAAAGCGTATGCAGAAGGTCTGAAAACCCAATATGCCAAGGAAAGCACCACCATCTGCCCTTATTGCGCGGTAGGATGTGGACAGATCGTTTCGGTTAGCAACGGGAAGATAATCAACATAGAGGGAGACCCAGATCATCCTATCAATCAGGGATCACTCTGCAGTAAAGGAGAAGCTTTAATCCAGGTGGCAAACAATGAAAAGAGGATGACCAAAGTTTTGTATCGAGCACCTTACAGCGATAAATGGGAGGAAAAAACCTGGGATTGGGCAATGCCCGAGATCGCCAAAAGAATAAAGAAGACCAGAGATGAGAACTTCATCGAAAAGGATGATAAGGATCGGGTAGTTAATCGCACCGAAGCCTTTGGTGGCTTGGGAGGAGCCGCGTTAGATAACGAAGAGTGCTATCTCTGGTCCAAGCTGGCGCGTGCCTTGGGTATAGTCTATATAGAGAATCAGGCGCGGATATGACACTCTCCCACAGTCGCCAGTTTGGCGGAAACTTATGGCAGAGGGGCGATGACCAATCACTGGATCGATATCAAGAATGCTGATTGCGTCCTGATCATTGGTTCCAATGCGGCGGAAAACCATCCCATCTCCTTTAGATGGGTTACCAAAGCGATGGAAAACGGTGCCAAGCTGATCAGCGTCGATCCTCGCTTCACCCGCACGTCCTCCCGAGCAGACATTTACGCACCGATAAGACCCGGAACGGATATCGCTTTTATCAACGGGGTGATGTACTATCTCATAGAGAACAATCTCTATAACAAGGAATATCTGGTCGATCACACCACATCCAGCTATCTAGTGGATCCGTCTTTCGGATTCAACGATGGGCTTTTCACCGGCTATGATCCCACCAAAAGAATGTATGCCAAAGACACCTGGAAATATCAGTTGGATGAAGCTGGCATTCCCAAAAAGGACCCCACCCTTTCAGATCCTCAATGTGTGTTTCAGCTTTTCAAGAAGCACCTCTCCCGCTACACCCTGGAGAAAGTATCCAACATCACTGGATGTCCACCGGAGTTGATCGTGGAGGTAGCGAAGACTTATGGAGCAACTGGTGCCAAAGATAAATCTGGAACCATCCTGTATGCCATGGGAACTACTCAGCACACTGTAGGGACGCAGAACGTGCGCGCCTATGCCATACTCCAACTCCTTTTAGGAAATGTGGGAAATGCTGGTGGTGGAATCAATGCCCTAAGAGGGGAGTCCAATGTACAGGGTTCCACAGATTATGGCCTCTTATTTCATATTCTTACCGGCTATCTCAAAACCCCCAGAGTGGAGAACCAGACTCTGGCTCAGTATCTGGAAGCGACTACACCCAAGTTCAATGACCCCAAGAGCGTCAACTGGTGGTCCAACACCCCCAAATATATGGTCAGTTTACTTAAAGCTTGGTGGGGAGACAGAGCTCAAAAGGATAATGAATTCTGCTATCAAAATCTTCCTAAATTGAGCGCCAACTGCGACCACATAGCCATGTTTGAAGCCATGTATGACGGGAAGATAAAGGGTCTGATTGCCATGGGTCAGAACCCAGCAGTGGGAGGACCCAACGTTAATAAGGAAAAAAAAGCGCTTCAAATGCTGGACTGGCTGGTAGCCGCAGATATATGGGAGACCGAAACTGCAGATTTCTGGGCTGATCCTCAAGTGGATCCCAAGAAGATAAAAACAGAAGTTTTCATGTTACCTGCCGCCGCCTCCATGGAGAAGGAGGGGAGCATCACCAACAGCGGTCGCTGGATGCAATGGAGATATGCCGCGGTTCATCCTCCGGGAGATGCAAAATCTGACTTGTGGATTCTCGATCGGATTTACCAGGAGGTAAAGAAGCTCTATGCGGCTGATGGAGGTGTCTTCCCTGATCCTATTTTGAGTCTGGCATGGAACTACGGAACAGGTGAGGAGCCGGATGTCCATATGGTGGCTAAGGAGATCAACGGATATGACCTCGCCACCGGTAAGCTGATGGCGAAGTTTGCTGATTTAAAAGACGATGGCACCACCTCTTCAGGCAACTGGATATTCTGCGCCAGTTACACCGAGGATGGTAACATGGCGGCTCGGCGTGACCCCACCGATGCTCCCAACAACATCGGGCTTTATCCCAAGTGGTCCTGGTGTTGGCCCGTGAACCGAAGAATAATTTACAATCGAGCTTCCTGCGATCTTCAAGGTAACCCCTATGCTCCTCATAAGTGGGTGATTAAATGGAATGCCGAGGAGAAGAAATGGGTGGGGGATGTGCCGGATGGGGCAGCGGCTCCTGGAGAGAAGTACTCTTTCATTATGCGGACTGAGGGGCACGCCCGCCTCTTTGGTTTTGGTCTGGCAGATGGTCCTTTCCCCGAGCACTACGAACCTCTGGAAAGCCCGGTGAAGAATTTCATGTCCTCTCAGCAGAACAATCCTACCATTAAGATCTGGGCTGGAGAAATGAACATGGTGGGAACGCCGGATAAGTTCCCTATTATCGCTACCACCTATCGGGTCACCGAGCACTGGCAGGCAGGCCAGATGACCAGAAACAATCCCTGGCTGGTGGAGCTTATGCCGGATATGTTCGTGGAGATGAGCAATTCTTTGGCTAAAGCTAAGGGCGTTAAAAATGGGGATAAGGTGCGGGTATCGACCGCACGGGGATTCATAACTGCCTATGCGGTGGTGACCAACCGGTTCAAACCATTCAAACTGAATGGAAAGCTGTATGAGCATATCGGTCTCCCCTGGCATTTCGGTTTTAAGGGATTGGCGAAGGGAGATAGTGCTAACAGCTTGACTCCCCATGTAGGGGATGCTAACACCAACATTCCTGAATATAAAGCGTTCCTCTGCGACGTTGTAAAGGAGGTGGGATAAGATGGCAGAAAAAGCAATTCTTCTGGATATGGAGAAATGTATAGCCTGCCGGGCATGTCAGGTGGCTTGCAAACAATGGAATGAGCTTCCGGGCGAAAAGACTACCTTCTTTGCGGCCGCGGGCGGCTACCAGAATCCAATTGGGCTTTCTCCCAGCACTTACAACCTAATAAAATTTTATGAGGTGGAAGAGCAGAACAAATTACGATGGCTTTTCCGATCACACCGCTGCATGCAGTGCGTTGACCCAGCTTGCGTCAAGGCTTGCCCGGTAACGCCAGTGAAAGCCATGACCCGGGATGAGAACACCGGGGCAATACATGTGAATCGGGAACTCTGCATAGGCTGTGGAGCCTGTCGGGAATATTGTCCTTTCACAATTCCCGTGATTGACACCCAAGCGGAAAAGTCGACTAAATGCACTTTCTGCTTCGATCGACTGGGGAACGGTTTAACGCCAGCTTGTGCGAAGGCGTGTCCCACCAACTGCTTAGTCTTTGGGGATCGGGACCAAATCATGGAAATGGCTCACCAGGCTGTGGAAAGGTTAAAGATGAAGGGGAGACATCCGGTGATCTACGGTGAAAAAGAATTAAGCACCGGAACCAAGAAGATCTTCGTGCTCCCTGAGGCTTTGGATTATTATCCTGATCTTCCCAAAAATCCCAAGGTCTCCGAGGATTTGGGCTTGTTCCACGAATTTTTAAAACCTTTTGGCACCTTGACCCTTACCGCGGCTTTAGTGGGAATGGTCTTAGCCAAAATAAAAGAAGTGAAAGAAAAAAATGAAGTTAAATCTTAAAGAGGAGGAGGGAATAAGAAAAATGAAAAAGGTGATCCTATTG
>Ga0315289_10016526_pt1 | contig 10169 bp, 13 predicted proteins | sample YL17G11_40_MG_FD_203452 | JGI IMG/M metagenome (GOLD analysis project Ga0315289, IMG submission 203452) | Sediment microbial communities from Yellowstone Lake, YNP, Wyoming, USA - YL17G11_40 | ecosystem: Environmental > Aquatic > Freshwater > Lake > Sediment | place: USA: Wyoming | collected...
CATGGAAGACTTCAAAATGCTCGCCATCAATCTCGATTATCTTATACATGGGACCAGAATCATTACTCGCTCTTAGATATACTCCACGAGTACCTTCGCCAAAGATTTTTCCATGTGATTGTGAAATCATGCCATTCTCTCTCAGCCAGTTCGCATCATAATACAACGTCCCTGCAACTATTTCAACTATTTCTCCAGGCACGTATTTTGGAAATACTCTTTTTGATTTGTTTTTCATATGTAACTCAATTATAAACCTAACAAATGTCATTGTCAACAGAAAACGTCCTGGGACCTTTGTTCTTGGTCCCAGGACGTTTATACTACAGTGGAAACAGATTAGCGAATCAGATTCTGATTACTTACTCTTTGCACCACGCTTCTTCGGTGAGCCGACCTCACCAGAGTTTGCTGCCGCAGTTGGGGCAGCCGGTGCTGCTGGGAGGCCTACAAGGGCACGAACCTCCGCAGCGGTAGGAATCTTGATAGATTTGGTGTCAGTGTTTCCGTGCACCATTGCCATCAACAACTTCTCGATGAACTTGTGAACATTCGACATGTTCTTTACCTGAGTCTGAAGGTTGACCCAAGTGGTCATGCCAACCTCTGCTGGTGCATCCTTGATAAACAGCGCAACTTGCTCACACTGCTCAAGTGTCATCTCTGCGTTTTCCTTCTTGTTGAAGAAGGTGTTGAGCTTCAATCCAGCCTCAACATACTGTTCGTTGGAAATCGTGTTCTTTCCAGCAAGACGACGCTTTGCCTTTGCCCAGTTGGTAACGATATCCTCAGCGGTAATCTCACGATTACGCTCCTTCACAAACTTGTGGAACTTCGAGATTGCTTCGACGCCAATCATGGAACCACCAAGGATGTAGAAGAAATGGTCGGTAGGATTGTCGAACAATCCAAGACGGCTCAGCTCCTGGTCGAGCTTGAACCAGCTACGACGATCAGGGTACTTCTTATTGGGCTCAAACACTCCACGGTGCTCAAGTAGCGTATCGTTCTGACGAATAAACTCGACAGTTGCCTCGTGACAACGAGTCTCGGCGTAATTCAACCAATCCTTGACGCTGGGAGTAAGGATAACAGTAGCACAGCGAGAAATCTCGGCTGGGTCACAAGCCTGAACCTGATACTCGTCGCCATCGTTCTCAGCAACGGCAATTCGAGTCTCCTCATGTAGACGGTGGCCATAGAAAGCCTTACTGTCCGTAAGTTGGAACACTGCCTGCTTGACTCCCTCAAGCGCACGGTTACGCTCATCGAGGAACAAAAGAACGGGCACATCACACGAAGTGATCAACCAATCACAAGGCTTGAACTGTGTGCTGGAAGACTGCAAGCGAGCACCAGTCTTATTATCGAATACATCCTCGCCATGCTTGAAGGGAAGACCGATGATGTCACCCTCAGTCATCTGACTAAGACGACGCTCCAACACGGGAATGCCCATGTCGTAGTTCCACTCAGACTTGTACCCATCTGGGGTACGAACCTTACCGCCCATCATGGCAATCATGCGAGCGCAATTCTCTGGGCTCTTGTAGAAGTCACTACGAATCTCTTGGGCTGCCTGATAGACGCCCTCAGACTTACCGACAGCGTGTCGGCCACGTACACACACCGTGTACTCAGGAGAAATGTTCACAAGAAGTCGCTTGAAATCGACCATGCCTACGGGAAGTGCGGTTAGGAGAGCTGCTGACATTTGATTTACCTCTTTTTAGTTTCTAAGTTTGTTGTTCGCTGTGTTTCGACTGTAGAACCATCCTATCAGACCTAAATTCAGATTGCAATACTTTTTTCACTCACCCATGTCTTTTTATTTTATTGTGACTTGGCCTACACAGTTTGGCCTTATTACATGCACACGTACACGAGACTTCTATTATACCACCCTCACCTTATCCCACATAAGGTTTCTAGGTATTCTACCTAACATTCTTTCTATCTCTTATATAGGGTAGTGTATCATCCTTTTATAAATAACTGATATTGTTATTGTATTTGAGATAGGTTTTCTAGGTTACAATAAAATATAAGGGTTTGGTTGGTGAAACAAAGTGAAAATAATAGTTGACAAGGGGAGCTAGATATAGTAAATTGAATGAAAGAGTTAGAACCATCCCACAGCGGCAGGCAGGTAAGAAATGACGACCAAAGAAGAGATTATGAAGAAGGTACAAGAGGCAGTAGCAAACGGCTCTATTCCCGCAGAGATGGCACCTGAAGCCGGTGCCAAGGCTAAGGAGTATGATGAAGACGGGAATGAGATTATCCCTAACAACGTACCGCCTTCTGAGGATATCAGTAATTTGAATCCTGCATTTTTGCATTTGTTCCGAAATGAGCCCTTTCTTGGTTCAGTTTCTATGGGCATCACCAAGATTGGTGACTCTAAGCAGCCAACAGCTTATATTGGTGTTCGTCCCAATGGTCAGTCACATGAGATCATCATGGGCTTCAATCCAAAGTTTATGGGCGAACTTGATCAAACAAAACAACAGGGCGTCGTCAAGCACGAGCTTATGCACATGATTTTTCAACACATCTTTACTCGAAGCGTGGGCGAAAAGAGTTATCAGGTGTTGTGGAATTGGGCTACTGATTTGGCTATCAACAGCATCATTGGTAAGGATAATCTTCCTGAAATGTGTTTGATTCCTGGTCATCTTCCTATCGATCCCAAGACTGGTAAGCCTGTTGAGGGACCTTACGCACAGTTTATTCTGAACGCACCACACAATCAGACTTCTGATTTTTATTTCGAGGGACTTCGTAAGATCCAAGAGGAACAAGGCGACTCCGATAGCGAGATTGCTATTGGCTCTGGCATTGGTACCATGGACGACCATGGTGGCTGGGGCGATCTTCCTGAAGACGTACAGGAAGAGATCAAGGACAAGGTTCGTGAGATGGTTGGTAAGGCTGCTGAACAGGCAACCAAGGAAAACTCTTGGGGCAGTGTACCACAGGAGATGCAGGATACCATTCGTAAGATGTTGTCTCGTGAAGTTGATTGGCGCTCGATTGTCAAGAACTTCATTGGTCGCACTCGCACCCTTCAACGTACCAGCACGATTCGTCGTGTAAACAAGAAGATGCCTTACATCCAGCCTGGTGTCAAGCGTCCGATGATTGCAAACTTTGCGTGTTTCATCGATCAGTCTGGTTCTATGGCTGATTCTGATATCGCTCAGTTGTTTGGTGAGCTTGAGAGTTTTGCTCATGAGACTACTCTTGATGTGTATCACTTCGATACTCAGATTGACGAGAAGTCACACACTGTATGGAAGAAGGGTTCTCCGTGTCCTAAGCCTCACCGCACCCGATGTGGTGGTACAGATTTCCAGGCTGTAGCAGACTTCTGTAACAAGCGTGAGAATCGTGGTAAGTGGTCTGGTGTGGTTATTCTGACTGATGGTTACGCACCAGTCATGGGAGCAATCAACAATGCTCGTACTCTTTGGGTTATCACTGAGACTGGCACTACCGGAATCGTTCGTCAGGGCGATCTTGCAGTGCAGATGAAGAAGGCAAAGAAGTTTACCAGTTACTAACAGCATAAAAAAGAAGTAAAAATGAATAAGAAATTTTCTGTCGGTTTGGTTTTGGCATTGCTCACAGCACTAGAGGCGCCGGATGCTGTTGCTCAAGTACCACAGGGTAGTTTTACAGTTGAATTAGGCAGTATGGAAACAAGTTATGCCTTTCGGGGCGAAAAGGAATCAAGGGCAGAAAACATTGAATTGGCTGCATCCAAGCTAGATGGTTTTGTTTTGTGGCCAAATCAAGTAATTTCTTATAATGACGTTGTTGGTAACAGGACCCATAAGAATGGCTTTCAAAAGGCTCCAGTTATCATTAGTGGAGATTTGGTAGAGGGAATTGGTGGTGGTGTTTGTCAGGTCGCTGGCACTCTTCATGCTGCCATGTTTCTCTCTGCGCTTGAGATTGTAGAATCAACGCAGCATTCTCGTACTAGCACCTACATTACTCCCGGTTTAGATTCTACAGTGTTTTGGGGATCAAAGGATTTGAAGGTTAAGAATGGTTATAAGTTTCCTATCAAGATAGTAATATCAAACTATCGAGATGCAAAACGTGGTCGCCTAAAGATTGTGATCATGGGAATGGAAAAATCATTCGACACAGAAGTTGAAAACATTGTCCATTATAAATCAAAGGTCGGTCTAACGAAGATTGTGAATCCAACCTTTAAACCTGGACAAAGGCATGTGGTTGAAGTTGGAACGCCAGCAATGGACATTACACGAGTACGAAGGATTTACCGACATGGAACCAAAGATTTGATTGTTCAAGAAGAAAAAAGAATTTGGTATGACGCTTCAAAGCGTGTAATTGAAGTAGCTGAGGGAGAATAAAATGACTGATTCAAGAGTAGTGATTTTGCGTGGTCCATCTGGTTCTGGAAAGAGCACATACATCAAGAACAATCTTCCTGGTGCTGTTGTTTGTTCGGCTGATGATTATCATTATAACGCCGCTGGTGTTTATGATTGGCGTCCGGCAAACATTGGTCCAAGTCACAAGTTTTGTATGACAAAGTTTAAGGAAGCTCTTGACAATGGAGATCCTTTGATCGTTGTTGATAACACGAACACAACTCTGAAGGAGATTGAACCATATGTGAAGTTTGCAAGGGAATACGACGCTGATATTGAGATTGTCAGGTTGGATATTCCTTTGGAAAAGTTGTATGGTCGAAATGTTCATGGTGTGCCTGACACAACCGTCAAGGCAATGAATGATCGAATGCAGGCAATCCCAGATTCTTGGGATGTTCCAGAAACCAGAATCAAAGGACACTAATATGAAAATTGGAACAATTAAAGAGATTAAAGATCATGAGAATCGTGTGGGTCTTACACCTGACAATGTGTCTGAGCTTGTTAAAGCTGGACATTCTGTGTATATTCAGGTAGGAGCAGGCCTTGGTGCAGGATTTTCTGATCAAGAATATTATGTTGCTGGTGCTGTTCTAATCACAACACCTGTCATGGTGGCAGAAACTGTAGACATCCTAGTTAAAATCAAAGAGCCAGTTCCATCTGAGTATCCATTACTTGCGGCTCTGAATGGTAAGGTTATTTACACCTTTCTACATCTGGCAGCAAACAGGGAATTGGCTGATGAACTAATGAAGAACAATGTCACAGGAATTTCCTATGACACCATCGAAGATGAGAATGGCAAGCTTCCATTGCTTAGACCAATGAGTGAGATTGCTGGCATACTTGCAGCAGAGATGGCTGATGAACACGCAACCAAGAACATGGGAAATGTTTTTGTTGTTGGTGGAGGTATTGCTGGTACATTTGCAACCTTGGAAGCTGTTGGTAGAGGAGCACCAAGTGTTTGTATTTACGAACCAAATCCAGAACGAGTTAAGCAACTGGAAGATATGTTTTATGACTATCCAGTAGATGTTGCAAGTTGTCTAAAACATGTCACCAAGGAACTTTATCGTTCTGATGTTGTTATTGGTTCTGCGCTTGTGAAAGGACAGCAAGCACCAAAGGTTCTAACAGAAGAAATGGTTGCACAACTGAAGCCTGGAGCATTTGTTGTAGACATTTCTATTGATCAGGGTGGTTGTATCTTTGGATCAAAACCAACCTCTTATTCTGAACCAACATACGACTTCAATGGCAAGACCTTTTGCTGCATTCCTAACTTGCCAGGACAACGCCCCAGGGAAGCCACAGAGGCCCTCACAAAGCTCTCAGTGCCACATCTGCTAGAGATGGCTAACCAGGGTGTAGAAAATTATCTAAAAGCAAATAAGAATTTTTCTAAAGGACTTAACACATTTGGAGGAAAGGTAGTTAATACTGTTATTGCAAAGGAGTTAAATTTGGATTAATGGTAAATGACGACAAGAATTCTCGTTGGTATTTTTATGACGCAATGATTGAGAAGATGAAAAAAGAATCAGAAAAATCAATGAAGCCAATTTGTGTTGGAAGTTGTCCAACCTGCGGCAGACATGTCGATGTTCCAGAACATCTTCTTTTTGAAGATGAGAAGATTCCAGAGTTTATTGTCGTTCATAGTTGTGGTAAGATAATATCTGTTGATCTATCAGATTTGGATCAGATTGTTAAACGATCAAATATAAACCCATTTAGAACAAAGAAAATCTCTAAAGTGCCAAAAGGTACTTGGAGTGATGATTGATTGATAAGGTGATAAAATGACAAAGCAAGAAAAACAACAAGAAGTTCCTGGTCCACTTGGAGTAATACTAACATTGGTGGCTGTCAACTCAGTGTTTGGATTTTTAGCTTGGGCTGGATACATGTTTGCAATTAAAGAGTTGACCTTCTTGCCAGCAATTGGATTGTTGACTGGTCTAAGTCTTTGGGCATTGTGGATGTTTATTACTTGTGTTCCTTTGACTTATTTTGTGATACTCCAATATGGAGTAAATGCCATCGCAACAGAAAATGCGATGAAAAAGTCAAGACAGGAAATAAAAGATATTCTAACTCAGTTTCCACCAGCAAATGAAACTAACAGTGTAGGGTTTTATTCAAACAAACCTCGTAAAGACAGGAATGATTTGGACGCTTGAACTTATATCCCAAAACTATTGAAATACCAGAAAGTTTTGAGAATCTGCCAAAGCTATCAGACATAATAACTCCTGGGATGTTGTTGACATCTACCCAGGCGTTTTATCGTTATATGAGGATTGACAGAAATGGTAATCCTACTGAAAGATATTTTTACTCTCTAAACGAATTGGGGATTATGGAAAGAACTAATACATGTCCGCCATTGTTGTATATTGGTACGGTTCCCAATTCTTTTTATCTGGATCACAAATTTCTGATTGGGACAAAGTTTTGTTTTATGTACGATGATGATTTTATTGCGTGTTTGCCAGTAACCCTGACAATCCTAAATTCAAACTCTTAATCTAGACAGAAACTGTTCTCTTTCATTTGTAACTGTCTTCTCTTCTCTCTTCTTAGTTTGATTGTTAAATCTGTCAAGAATAGAGATTCCAAGAAGATGATCTACTTCATGCAGGAACACACGAGCTAGATATCCTTCCAGTTTTTCTTCAATGAAAACAAGTTCGCCTTTATTGTCATATGTCCAATATGAGGCATTGATCTCATTACATCTGTATATGCTAAGAGATTTTCCTGGGACAGATAAACAAGACTCCTCAAACTCCCATTCACCAGATTCTTTGATTAAAGAATATGTTGGGTTTATGTAAAGGTTAAAGTAATCTGTAAAGTCCCAAAGATGTGGACTCATAAATTCTTTGATGACAATTACCTTTTTGGGAATAGCAAGTTGTGGAGCAGCAAGACCAACTCCACCATCATTGATACAAGTTTTTACCATTCGATTACCAAGAGTCTCTATGAATTCCTTTATGTTGGAATTCTGTAGATTTACATCTTGAGCTTTTCCAGTGATCTTCTTATGAGAAATTGCGTGTGTTAATTTAGATTTATTCTCACTGAGTTGCTTAGCGTTAAATCTCATTTCTTTTCATCATTTCTTCTAGAAGTTTCTTTTTAATGCTTTCTTCTGTGTTCTCTTCCAATTGAAGAGGCTCAATCCAATCTTGACAAACCCATTCTACATATGTTCTGTTGTCATTTGGATTTGTGATTAAACAATTGTAGTATGTGGTATGGTAGTCGGGCATAAGTTTGTTTGAATATGTTACCTTTTTTAACTCACACAAAACAATTGTTTTTACAGTCGGAAAAGGTCTTTTTACTCCATGCTGCCAGGTTATATTTGGCATCCAATTGGGATATATTGGGTACGGAACATACTCAAGATAAGTGTCTTTTGTATTGCCAGTATTTGGCTTAACTAGGTAACAATCTCCAAGTAAATCTATAAAATCATAATGAGATTTTTCAATTGCTGTTGGCTTCTTATTACCAAGGTAATATTGCGGGGCAGTATCAACATAACCTTTTCCATGTTTCCAAGTCCAGTCTTTTGGTTCTGGATCTTTATGAAGAATTTTACCATAATGTCGTATTTTATATTGGAACAACGTCATGGTTCATTATAACACACTTCCGTTTATATCAGAAACTGTCATTATTACTTAATATTGTGTTCACAATCTTTTCTAGTATTTCTAATCTCTTCTCCAAATCAGCAAGTTTATCTTCATTTGTTGGAGTTTTTAACATTTGTTCTTTTTCCAATTCAATAAATAAGCTATCTACTGCTGTTTGACCCTGTATTATTCTTTTATTTTCCATATCTAATTTCTCCCAAACGAATCATTATACATTGATTTCATAAAAAATGAATAATTATTGTAGGTATGAACAAGAAAAATCTACAACACATAATCAACATGTTGGTCGAAGCTGCTTTTATCTCTGAAAAAGATGAACCACCAGCCGATGATACAGCACCTGCACCAGATGATTCTGCTGGTTCGTCAGATACTGAAGCAGGTTTAGATCTCGGAGCAGAAGACCCAGCAGCCGGAACTGACCCATTGGACACAGGAGCCGCTGGAGGGGCACCAGGCGGGCCTCCCGGTGATCCAACCGATCCTACTGCTGACGGAACAGACCCTGACGCTACAGACCCTGCAGCGGACCTTGGAGGATCTTCAGGTGGAGGCTTTGGTGGCGGTGGAGGCTTTGGTGGTGGTGGTGGTGGTGGTGGTGGAGGACCTTCTGATTCGGATAGTTCATCAGATGATGACACCACTGGATCGGAAGATGAAGAATCTTCTGCTGAGACTATGGATAGCATGTTACCAGATGATCCAGTACAAGCAACCATTGACATGGCCATTGATTTATCTAAGACTCATGGTGATCATCAAATTATACTTAATGCAGTTAAAAGCAACATACAAAAAACCTTTGAAAGTTTTGATGAAGCAATCCCCGTTATTCAAGGTTTGTGGGCCACACAGGACCCAAATCTTAGGGTTGTTGCACGTAAATTAATAATGTTTATTAGGGGAGAATGAGATATTTATAACTGATTTTTATTTTCTTCACGAAAATAAGCAGATATCCTATATATCACTATGACACTGGGAAGAGAAAGCCATATGAAGATTACAGAAAAAGAACTTAAAGAAATGATTCGTGAGGCAGTTAAAAAGAAACTCTCCTCTCTTAATGAAGCAAACGACTTAACTGCTCGTAGACAGATTATTCAATCTGCGCAAACAACAAGCATGACTTTTGAGAATGACATTGTAAAGCTTCTAAATCTTGTTCCACCAGACAACCTTCCACCAGAGACTCAAAAAAGATATTTGGAAGTTGTAAAGAATTTAGAGAATGCATTCGTCTTAGCAGTTGCTGACGCAGTAAAAGAATTGTCAAGATTCCCACGTAATGATGATGGAAGTTCTTCCGTTAAAGGTTCAGTGAAATGAAAAAAACATTGTCAATAAAAAACCTCTTCTTAAAAGAAGATATTGATCCAACAGAACAAAAAGAAGTTGAAAATGCATTAAATTCAATGACAAGTCTTCTTAACGCTGGAACAATCGAGCCAGGAAACCCAGCGCTAAAAGATGTTGAAAAGGCTGTTAACTCTCTTAAGAGTCTTATGTCACCTAATCCAAGCCAAGGTTCTGTTCCTCCACAAGGACTTAGACTTGAGAATCCAAATGCACAAGCAGACAGAGGATTTAAAAAACAAGAACCAGAGGATGCCTTTGGATCTGCTTTTGACAAACATCAAGATAAACAAGATTTGACTCAAGGTCTTTCTGAACCATTCAAGAAACATGGATTGGAAGAAGATTTTGCTTCTGCAGGCGGCTTTGATATTGAATCAATGGTTAAAGAATTTTCTGAAGAAGAAATGGCAACAATGCTTCGCTCTGTTAGAACAGGAAGCCCTGAACTGTTGTCAGGGCAACTTTTGCAGAAACTATACCATTTCTTTCTTGACTCTGGTGAAATGCCAATTGGTATTGCCAAGGCAAGAGAAGGTGATCCAGAAGTTTGGATAAATGATAAACTTGATTCAATCTTCAAAGATTCAAAAAGTCCATTCATACCTTTTCAACCTAAGAAAAAGACACCTCCAACTGTTCCAGGTAAAAAAGGTCCACCACCAGTACCAGATGATGCAAAGAAGTTGAAGGAATGTGGGATGGACATGGAACC
>Ga0315289_10016527_pt1 | contig 10168 bp, 22 predicted proteins | sample YL17G11_40_MG_FD_203452 | JGI IMG/M metagenome (GOLD analysis project Ga0315289, IMG submission 203452) | Sediment microbial communities from Yellowstone Lake, YNP, Wyoming, USA - YL17G11_40 | ecosystem: Environmental > Aquatic > Freshwater > Lake > Sediment | place: USA: Wyoming | collected...
TCGGTATGGATGCACGCCTCATAGTACTCCTTGGGACCTATCTCAACCTTCGTGATGTTATCACCAGAGGCACCCTCTGTATCCTCGTCCACGATTACTGCTGTGGTAGGTTCACCAGTTCCTTTGATGAACACATCGGCAACCAGACCCCCGTGAAGCTGAATGATTATCTGTGACATGTTAGTCCTCCTTTATGTAGGGTTCATAGTGATCGGCTAAATTCCAGTTCCTTCTACAGTTGTCACACTTTTCATCATCATGGTGTTGACAGTTCCTCATATAGACAGCACAGTTATCACAGTCCTTATCAGCATCAAGTATTTCAGGCATCCTTATTCCCCTCATCCCATTCTTCTATGGATTCGTTGACAGCTTTAAGTATCTCTTCTTCCGTTAAGTTCAACTTAAGGTATGTCAGTTGACACCGGATACCTGAGTTGTTAATGTTGGAAGCTTCTTTTCCTTTAAGATCATGGACAAGGTCATCCATAGCTATGTTAACCTCAGGGTGCTTTGCAAAGATAACCTCTGAGGGTCCAGTACCCGTACTGGTAGCTTCACATTTTTCAATAAGCTCTTTAAGAGTATTCACTTTATTTGTAGCCATTGTAGCTCCTTACCATTTGAAGAAGGGGATGTCAGAGTACGTAGGACCATCGCAGTCCAGGCACAGGAATTTGCTACCAGAAAATGCAGCTATAGCAAACAGAGTAATGAAATCATGTGAAAATCCATACTCTTTCATACTGTCCATGTGTTCCTGTAAATCTTTTGGTCCATATAACACGTAGACAAAACATCCACAGTCATACGGATAGATTATTAGAGGATGGAAGCTATCCTTTACCTGAGCCTTAAGAAGCTCATCATCCTTCTTCGTGATATGCCCTGTTGAGGCATCAAAGACTTTGAAGACCTCAGGATTCTTAGTGGTCAAGTTATCAGTTGGCATTAGCTTTCCCCGCTTTCACGATAGGGTTAAGATCTATATCGTTATCCATTAGTACAGTAGTAACATCTACAGGGCTCGTATCAAACAGAGCCTCGCCTATCCTGAACAGACGGGCAAGGACCGTAGACCCAAGGTCATCAATAACACTCTGAAGGTTAGGCTGAAGGTCTTCCTGGTCAGGGATTAACTTGTACAGAGATAGCTCATCATCATTATTGCAGGGGACCCACCCTTCTGAAGCATGATAGTATATCCCTGTAACTTCAGCCAAAGCTGTAGTGATCTTCCTGCTATTCATACAGGTAATCTTAACAGGGACTTTGAAGGCAGGGTCACTGCCAAGGTTTTCGGTAAGCTCGATAGCTCCTGTCTGGGCAACCTCAAACATAATCTTTTTCTTTGCCATGCTATTCCTCCTTAGACTATGACTTCAGTGTGGTATTCAGATGTGACGACTTCATCGATAGCTTCCTTGACTCGATCGGCATCGCAGCCATAGGAGACAAGCTCAGAGTCCAGAGACCCCTTAGCTATTTCAGCTACGGGATAGTAGGAGTATCCGTGGTTGATACCGTCCATATCTATCGTAGGGACTTTGGTAAGCTCAACGTCTCCATCATCGTGTACCTTGAGTCTGATAGCATCAAAGGCTTTCATCTGTGTAACCGTGGCCATGTTAATCCTCCTTAGGGATATTGACTAATAGGGTATCGAATGGGATAGCATCCTGAACTTCACCGCTGAACACGATAGAAGCTTTAAGTATGTGCCCCCGATTTTTCTTACTGAGGCATTTAAGGAACTTCGAGAACTCTGCATCGTAGCAACTTATATCACCGATATTAACGTCACCGCCTGAGTAGACCAAAAGTTCTTTACCGTTCTTTGTATCTCTGGCCCACATAGTAACAAGTCTCTTGTACTCCTCCATAACTTTAGCGTCAGGGATATCTTTATCAAGGGTAACCTTGAGTATCGCTACAGTCTCTATGCGAAAACCTTCCTGTCTGGTAAAGACGATTATCTTTTCCATTAGTCCTCCTTGGTTACTTTTTCGAACCAATTAGACACTTTGGTTATGTGCCAGTAGATATGTCCTTCAACATCAGCATCAGGATTCTCTTCCTGCCATCGAAGGAAGTTCTGTGCCTCATCTCCTTCGAGGTATTCCAACATTTTATTGATACTGTTCAGGACAGGACGAGAGACTGTGATAGGTTTCTTTGGCATACACACTCCTTTGTTATAATATTACAAGGTTTGTAATAACTCTTTTTAACCCTCCCAAGCGGCCCTTAGAGCCGCCTGTACGTTCTGGGGTATCCAAGCACCATCTTTAGTTCTTCCATAGGTAAGGACGTCCTCTACGTTCTTCACAAGGTTATCCAAGCTCCTGTTCGAATCGAGCATCCTTAATAGCTCAGCTTTGGTCTCTTTGGTGAGCCAGAAGCTTGGGCTCATGTTGCCCCCGTTCTTATTGATGAGGCTGAGGGGTACTGAACAGCACCCCTTGCCCAACATCTTAACCCCTCCGGCTGCATCCGGAAGGGAAAGGATGGCCTGCTTCAGCCTCTCCTTTGCTTCAGTTGCCTGCTTGCAGATGCTATTAAATGTTTGTTTCATTGGAACTCAGCCTCCTGCATAGCTATCCACATCCCTGTTAAGGAGTCGATCTCCTCTTTAAGGTAGGCTCGAACGATAGCTTTATACTTGAAGTTAGAGATCTTAAACTTTTTACAGCCTCCCATACCATTCATACTTCTTTGGATACCGGCATCAATCATTTCAGAAGCCGCTTCGTGACCGGCTTGGATCTGTTTCTTTGATGGTAGGATCATTGGTTGGACTCGCAATCAGGATCACTGCAAACCGTATCCTCATGGAGACCCTTACCAACACTGTCCGGGTTCATGACAACTTTCATGACGTAAGAATGACAGGAGGTGCAGACTTCAATCTCTTCTTCATCAGGAAGGGTAATGAATTCCCGTTCAAGGTTTCCGTCAGGGTCCGCTTTAGAGGACTTTGCTATTACTTCCCCGTCAGATGTATCGTACTTAGCCCGAGTAGTTATCTCAGAGCCATTATCCCATACACTTGTAAAGGAGCAGTTGAGGTATTGGTTCATTTAACCCTCCCAGCATTCGTGATTGGTAGTGTCATTACCGCAGGTTGTTTCACCTTGTTTCTTACAGGAGTCACAAGGGTCAACATTCTCTTCATCCTCAGAGTCTATGATAGCCAGAGGACTTATCTCATGGTTAAGTTCGGATTCATCGGATACTCTCTGGAACTTCAGGTACTTTTTCTTGGCTTCAGCACTCAGGTCATTGAAGTAGAGTTCGAAAGATCTCATGTTATGTCTCCTTTTATAAGTTATTGGCAAGTGCTTCCAGACAGGTTTCAATTCCGGTGACATAAGCAGGCGTGCTAATGTCGAGACCGGCGCAAGCATGTGCAAGGATTAAGGACTCCAAAGCCTGTACAGCTCCATGGATTTCAAAGTCGCTCTCCGAAGGTTCCGATCCAATCAAAACTTCCTTCAGGCCAGAGTTGATTGTACCAGAGCCATTATCCCCAACATGAACTGTGATCCCGTACAAGGGTATGGTGTAGGTTTTCATTATTCCTCCCCGTCATTTTTGATAGGTTCATTAAGAGTCCGCTCGAAGTAATCAGCTTCCTCGAAGGGGACAAGATTGTCATAGTTGATACCCTTGATAGGCTCACGTTTCTGGAGAGCTTCAACAGTCTTCTCAGCCTTAGCCTTACTGGTGGTGATAAGAATAATATCAGCCATATATTCAGTATCATCAGCAGGGCTGGCCGAAGTGATAACGACATAGAGCTTCTGTTTCTTCATAGGTCTTAATCCTTTTCTACAAACCATGCGGTTGTTGGGTTAAGGAGAAGGTAGGACCAGTTAGCGCCTCCGCCAAGAACTTCTCTGGTATACCATGCTCGGAAGATACCGTTTGTTCCAACCTCACAGGATATCCTGAAGCTATACTGTCGGTTGGATTCTTCAGCAGAGAATTTAGTCTTATTCTGAAAGGCTTCCTCTAACTGCTTAATCACCCATTCACCAAAGATAGACTTAGTCATACGGTAGGAAGTACCATCTTGTCTCTGGCAGGTAAACTTCGTGTTCCTTACAAGCTTCAGGAAGCCACCATGATACTTATAATTGTCGGGCTTATCAATCAGGTCCTGCTTAAGATCATCCCAAGCGTTAGGATGGATCAGCCTGAGAGCCTTCTGTATGTTAGTCAGCTTCTTCATACTGACCCTGTCTTCAACTTCCTTTACTTCCTCCGTAGAGATACTTCGGATGTTATGATAATTTATCAGATGGAAGGGCCACCCTCTTCTGCACCCAAAGGTATAGCAGAGGTCCCCGTCTTTTGCTTTGAATGTACGGACGTTCATCTGAGAGATACCTTCAACATTACGGCGGGCTTTAATTATCCTGGAGGGTACCGAGAACTTAACAAGGAACTTATGTCTCGAATACCCTCCAAAGTTTGCCTGCTCTGTAAGCTTATTGACAGCTCCTTCAATCTGTTCTATCGTAGGCGGCTGAGTAAAGACTTCAGTAAGCATTTATCCTCCACAGTTAAGGTCTTCACACAGGGTATCAATCTCTTCATTGGTTAGAGGAGTCGTCTCCTCAAAGTGAGGCATAGATTCGAACTCTTCCCGATTGCTTTGAGCAGTTCTGAGTGCTGCAAGGACCGTAGCTGTTTCTTTAGAAGACAGGTTCATGTTACCTCCCAATGATTGTTTCAAGTTCTTTTTTCTTGCCATACTTACGAATAAGCTTACGAATCTCTTTACCTAACTCTCTGTCAAAACGAATCATCATAGTATAGCAGTAGCTTTTCTTATATCCACACCAATCAAGCAAAATAGCTGCATACGTTTGTTGGTATGAGTCATACGCTGAGCCGAGGGTGGCCGGTAGAACACCACCAACATTTCTAACCTCAACCATAAAGAACAGGATAGCATCTCTTGATATAATCATGCTACCTCCCGAGCTGTTTAAGGGACTCTTTGATGTGAGCAGTGCGACCGGCCTGCTTTGTATTCGATTTGATCTTATCAAATATCATCGGCTTGTTATGCCAATCGATACACCGTGCCTGCATCGTCTTAGCATAACAGTCCGGGCATGAGAACATACAAAGCCCTGAACTGGACAGGTTAATCGAGGCAAGCTTCAGGTTAATCCCGAAGGTCATCATCAGACAGAGCTTACAGGTCTTGCAACCACCACCCACCCTGTCACAGAGAAACACCTTCTCATTCTCGAAGGAGTCTACGAAGTTCTGGAGATCCTCCACAGCTTTACCCGCAAGCCGGAACCGATTGTTGTTCCAGACATAATTACTCTTCTGGGCAAACTTTTCAAGGGAAGCGGTCTTATTCCACCTCTGGACAGTGATGACGACAGCGTAGTCGTCCTTGGCCAGAGCCGTAACCAGATCAAGTATCGCAGGAGACTCAGGGATATACTTCACCCTGACGAAAGCAACCTTCTCACGGTTAAGCTTATACAGCTTCTCAACATTGGCAGGGACCACAGTCAGATTCGGATTGACGGTGATGACTGCCTTATACGGATACTCATTGATCCGGAGAAGACCAGGGGTGAGTATGTTGCTGTTGATGAAGAACATCGAGGAAGGGTTGCTGAGCTCAAGACCCTTCAGCTGCTCGAACTCTTCCTTCGTACAGTTGAAGTTATTGTTGGTAGCTACACGAACTATCCGCTTCAGCATCGGCTTATCCGCACAGACTTTGTTACGCATTTACTTCCTCCTCTTCGGGTATGTTATCTTCACGGTATATCCAAGAGATAGCTTCTTTGGCATGCTCATTATCATTAACCTCTATAAAGTCTTTGTATATCTCTGCTAAATCCATATCCGTTATTACGGATTCATTTAAGTCCTCTCCACTAGCATCTATAGAGCTTAGCACAAATTTAGGATTATCAAGGATGTCCTCTCCTCTTAATCTGGCAAGGATCATTTCCCGTACTAAGTTATCCTTGTGATTAATGTATAAGGGAAGTTCATCCACCTTAAGAGTAAGAGCCCACTTAAACAGGGTCATTGATTTCAGAGCGCATACTTTGTAATAATCTTTACTAATTTTCAAAACCTTGAGAGCATCATCTCTTTTCATTTGCTCCTCTCAAGTCTCCATCTGAGGACGATATCTTCTATCCCGTCCAGGTCCTCGTTAATGATGAGTGGTAGGTTATCCATGGAAGCCCCAAAGAAAATAGCCCAGTAATCATAATCCGCATTGGTCTGCTCTGTCCATCCTTCGAACAGAAGCGGATCATGATTAAGGGCTATCAGTTGGTTGATTACTTTAAAAGCTTTGGGGTCTTCCGTATGCTGGAGATGATCAGCAAGGATCTTAAGGTCTTCCTCGGTGTAAACAGGCCGTTCAAGCAGCCTGTTTGTCGAGATCATCTCCTTTGTCTTCTGGTTCATCAAACTCCTCCTTAAGATTTATAGGATTTATTATCTCGTTATTGCTATAGTAACCTCGGTTATAATACGTAGGCCGCTGAAGGATAGTTTCACCCAGAAGCTCCGTATCCCCGTAGAGTGTATCGTAAGTGAACAGGTCCTTACGGTCCTCAATGAATTTGAACTTACGACTGTAATCAAGCTCATCTGTCTCGTCAAGTTCCTCATTAGTAAAGGCTGATCTTCTACGATATGAGGTCATACCCTTGAGACTCTTAGGGAACCTCAGTGTCTTATTTAAGAAGTCTGCCAAAATACCTTTGCGGATTATCCGGATAGCTTCCTCAAAGCCACCGACACTATCCACCCAGGCATTAACCATCTCAAAAGATTTATTCATATGGTTAGCTTTATCTTTGATTTTCGTATACTCAGCAAAGAGTTCAGCTATCTTATCATTAAGAAAGATAGAAGATATGGCATACTTTCTAAAGGTGAAAGTAGTTTTGTTCTCAGGTATAACAGCCTCACTATTGAACCCGGCATACATCTGAAGATACAGGGGGAAGTTATACAGCATCTCTAATTCGATGAGACACTTAAGCACCATCTTATTCCGGAAGGTCATCTGGTCTTTAAGATAGTACTCGTGATGCCGATAGCTACTTGACTTTATGGTAGCCTTGTCAATTTCATCACGGTGAAAGTAAATGTATAACTGCTCCGCTTCGCTGAAGCCCTCAAGAGTCTTGTACCCTTCTGTCAGATAAGCATTGAAGTCAGGTTCCTGTCCGGGGATATCCTTCGAATCCAACTGCTTATTACCATCATGTATCCCGTTAATGAAGTCATCCCACCTTTTAGTAAGGACAGGTTTACTCTCTACAGCACGGGCTTCTTCTATCTTAAGGATCTTATATGCGGTAGTGGTCTTATCAATCTTAACTACCTGAAGCATATCATCACCAGTAAGTAACCTGATGGCTTTATCTATTCGGCCACCGTGTGACTCAATAGAGCTGCGGTGAAGGACCCCGATCATTTTCTTATCATCAGGATCTTTATCCGGCTCAATGGACTGACGTGCGATCTTCGCCCAGACTTTCAGCTTAAGCTCGTCGAGCCTGGCTTTGTCTTCCTTGTTCATTGTAACTCCTTAGTTGTAGAGATAGTCGTAAGTGATTATTTGCCTGTGGTCCATGATGAACATCAGGGAGTCTTTATCCTCATCCTTGCCGTTGATAAGCATAGGGGCTTTAGCAACCAGGTTATCCAAGCTCTCCTTAATGAACTCCTCAAGAACAGCCTTGGTCCCACCGGCTGCAGTGAGCATATCATTGAAAGCTTTGAACCTGTCGAACTCAAAGTTTATCCTATCAACTTCTTTCTTATACTCCTTTGAGTAATTGTTGAAGGCATCCCGAAAGGAGTACTTATCAAAAGAAGCAGGATATCGAATGTAGTTTCTGAGTTCAATATCAAAGCTATCCTCCTCACCATCATCATCTTTAGCTGCCTGACCTGAGAAGTCTATATCAAACTTCCGGTTCAGGAAGGAGAGGATATCCTCTTCACAGTACTTCTTCATAAGACTTCTGAGTACCGCTTTTGTGCGAGACTCAAGCATAGCCTTAGGATATACCTTGGAATCTTTAGACTCATCGTATCTGGAACCCTTTACGGATAGGAGATCATACAGATCCATGTTATAGTATGCATAAATCTTACACGAGTGATGAAGATTTCTAACCTCTTCATACCCCGTAGTGAACAGGAAACTGTTACCCGTATGGAACGTTGAACCTACCGTAGCATTCATAAAAGCATCTATCTGGGGAGGAACAGAAGGGAACTCAATAGGCTTAGCATAATCCTTAGCGTGCTTATTAAACAAAGTCTCATAGTCATAGGTACTTGAGCTACGATAAGAATAGTAACTGTTAGATCTCTTGTCCACAGGGCAGGGATAAGGTAGAGCTCCTGCAGCCTGAAGGATCCTCAAGGACTTAGACCGCATGGTCCCGTTCCTGCATACATCAAAGTCAGTAACCTGATAAGGCTTTTCTTTCTTATCGATAAGGTTCAAAGCTATCTGACCAAAGATATGCAGGATCGTCTTATCAAGACGCTGCCTCATCTGGTCCATTTCTTTTGTAGGGAATGATCTGTCGGGAAGGGTAAACATTATAACTCCTTTGTTAGGTTAGCTGTAACCGTTCATTGAATCCTTTGTTCTTACCAGCCATAAGCGCATTACAAAGGGATTGAAGTTCCTTGTCCTCACTATCATTGATATGGAGGGGGAAGTTCTCTTCAAGGTATTTAATGAAAGCTACCTCAGAATCCTTGGTAAGCTTTTCCCACCCACCATACTTCTTAATAGCTCGTTGCATATTTATCATTGAACTCTGACCGCAGGCAAGAGCATTCTGCATAGCCTGGATCTTTTCAAGTTCCTCCTCAATATATGCCTCAGTGACCTTACTCATATCAGCTATCTCAAAGTTAGGCCGAGTATACTCACTGATTTTAAGCTTGTTAATATTAGGATCATTAGGGATACCAAGCATGTGCTCAAGAGTCCACCCCATGTGCTTATAGAGATAGTCCATAGCATGCCCGTGAAAGACACCTATGGATAGATCCGAGAGGAGGGCTTTAGGGTATATCTTATGGGATGTATGGGTATCCCTGTTGTACGCATTTTTCTCTACAACCGTGCGGATATCGTAGTCGTCTATGTGAAGGTAGACGAAGATCATTTCCGCATCAGAGAGACGACCCTGATAATCAAACAGGTTCCTGTAGTTCTGAAGCTCAGAGACGACCATGATTTCGGTCTCATCATTGTATGTATTCTTCTTAGCCACTTTTCTTCCCGCTGTTTCAAACACAGGGGCTACAGCTAAGAGAGGTGCATTCGTTTTGAACCAGACCTTATTAACTTGGCATCGCCACCGCTTAGGTTCCTGACGACTCGAATGCCGCCAGCTATAGTCTATGTTGATACTGGAACCTGACCGGTAAGAATCATACTGGTCTAATACCCCTATATCCTGAAGCTGGATATAGGTGCGGTTCTTGATACGCCCATCAGAATTGACAGGGTCATTCAGGAAGAACATGTCCTGACCCTCAGTAAGCTTAAGAGCTTCCCGAAGTCCTTTTTCAGCAACCTCAGCTGCCACATGAAGGATGTACTCTTCAATAGGTCTTACCTCAGGGACACGATTGTTACGCGACATACTTCTCCTTTGGTTAAAAGAAGAAGGGGGATCTTTCGACCCCCCTTCGGTTAAGCGGCTTTCTGGTAGCCAACCTTCTCCTTAATCTGGACTTGCTTGCCCCAGGTCACAGGAGGAGTACCCTCATCTACCAGAGCCCAGATAACATCCTGGACCCCACGAGGATAGTCTACTGATGGAGCAGCACCATCCGTAAGGAGTACCAGACACTTATACTTGCCTGATGTGGCAAGCTCCATGACTGCCTTGAAGTCAGTCCCTCCCCGCCCCTTGAACTCGAACGTCTTACGCTTCCGAGTGAAGGGGATAGGACCCTGTTGGATAACCGTATCGAACACCACCAGATCCACAGGATGGGTCTCGTTGATGGTATTGATTTCGGTCAGGAACCTTCTCAGCGAATCCTCTGAGATAGATCCGGATGAATCTATTGCACAGAGAACCTTATCAACATACTTCCTCTTCGTCCCAGGGAACGGATA
>Ga0315289_10016528_pt1 | contig 10168 bp, 9 predicted proteins | sample YL17G11_40_MG_FD_203452 | JGI IMG/M metagenome (GOLD analysis project Ga0315289, IMG submission 203452) | Sediment microbial communities from Yellowstone Lake, YNP, Wyoming, USA - YL17G11_40 | ecosystem: Environmental > Aquatic > Freshwater > Lake > Sediment | place: USA: Wyoming | collected...
ACCCTGAAGCGCATCCCAATTACCTGTCATGACCCACCGTATCCTTATACTTATAGCTTTACTTACGGGAATCTCGGTTAGTGCTTACCTTCTAGCCAGCCAATTAACCTATCACGTAGGTTTTCCACTGGATGATGCCTGGATCCATCAGACGTATGCCCGTAATTTAGCCTTGCGCGGCGAGTGGGCGTTTGTACCGGGCGAATCTTCCTCTGGATCTACAGCCCCCTTATGGTCGGTGCTATTAGCAGTCGGGTATGTCCTAGGAATAGCACCTTATCCATGGACTTATTTCCTCGGGTGGGTGCTGCTCTTTGGGTCATCCCTTTTAGGTTGCTATGCTGCTGGAGTTCTGGCACCGGCGAGTAAAAGGTGGCGCTTAGCAACGGCAGTGGTTTTGGCTTTAGAATGGCATCTGGTGTGGGCTGCTGTTTCAGGGATGGAAACGTTGCTTTTTGCCTTTGTAGTGACCCTGGTGCTGGTATGGCTCCAGTCCGGTTGGAAGCACTGGATGGGATTGGGTATTTTAATAGGTATAACAACCTGGATACGTCCAGAAGGGATTACCCTTGTTGGCCCTGCTATAATGGTCTTATTAACAGTTAATGATAAAAGGTGGGATCAGGTATTAGCCGATTTGGGATTGCTTATATGTGGAATAGTAATACCATTCGGGTTGTATATGTTGTTCAACCATGCCATATCGGGAGCATGGTGGCCGAACACGTTCTATGCCAAACAAGCAGAAAGTGCCATTTTACGGCAATCCCCGCTCTGGCGTAGGTACCTGGATGAAGCAGTTTTACCATTTATAGGGGTGGGATCACTGGTCATTATTGGGCTAATTCCTTTACTCGTTAAATCGTTGAAACAGAAGATATGGCCTCTACTTGCAGGGGTATTATGGGTGATCGGTTATATATTCTTGTATGCCTGGAGATTACCGGTTGTCTATCAACATGGGCGATATATCATGCCAGTCATACCCATTTTACTCATCTGGGGCATGGCCGGCATATCTATCTGGATGCAAGGGAATCTTCAAAAGATGACCTATAGGATTTTTGCGAAAACCTGGATGATATCGACCGGTCTGGTTTTACTATCGTTTTGTGTGATCGGAGCCAGGTCGTATGGTCGTGATGTGGCATTTATTGAGACAGAGATGGTTAATACCGCGCGCTGGGTAGCAGTAAATACCAGACCTGGCGCTATCGTTGCATCCCATGATATCGGGGCGTTAGGTTTCTATGGAAACCTGGGTGAGAGGCAACTTTTAGATTTGGCAGGTTTAGTAACACCAGATGTCATTCCATTTATCCTGGATGAGGCCCGTTTGGCAGTATACCTTGATACGAATAAAGCGGATTATCTAATATCTTTTCCAGATTGGTATCCATTACTTGTAAAGCGTGCAACACCTATTTACCAAAGCGGGGGGAAGTTTGCGCCCTCCATGAACGGTGAAAATTTGGTTGTTTATCGTTGGTTGCCTCATTGATGTGTGTTGCTTGCCTTGTTTTCCTGTGCTATACTCACTTAGCATAATGAATAAGTGAAGGATCCTTATGGATAAAATAACGATCGTTGTCATAGACGATCATCCACTTTTTAGACAAGGAGTAGTGGATTCGTTTTCCCTGGAACCAGACCTGATCGTCATCGGTCAGGCTTCCAATGGTGAGGATGCAATCCGGTTAGTCCAGGACCTTAAGCCAGAAATTGCGATCGTTGATGTTAATCTTCCAGGAATGAATGGACAGCAGGTAACGCGCCAAATCATCCTTGATAAAATCGGCACCAAGGTAATTCTTTTAACCGCGTACGATGACCACGAACAACAAACCCATGCAATGCGTGGGGGTGCATCTGCTTATTGTTCAAAAGATATTCAACCGGAATATTTGGTCGAGATCATTCACCAGGTGGCACTCGGTAAATGTGTCATAGGGGATCGCATATTCGATGCATCTGGATTGGAGACCTGGTTAGCAGAACAGACAGAAAATGCTATCCGTCCATTTAGTGATCCGGGAGAACCTTTCTATCCTCTTTCAGGGAGGGAAATGGAAGTTCTCTCATATATTACAAAAGGGATGAGTAATAAGGAAATCGCTGTGCTATTAGGAATCAGTCATCAGACAGTTAAGAACCATGTCACTTCAATATTACGAAAATTGGGAGTTGACGATAGAACTCAGGCGGTAATTTATGCGGTCCGTCGCGGGTGGGTCCGTCTCCACCAGCAGAATATCTCTCAGGAGTAGATGTTATGGTATTAGCAAAGGGTGAAGAGGAAAAACAAGCCAGTGTATGGGATTCATTAACAGAAACAGCCAAGTCTGACCTGGAGCTGGTCAGGAGGGAATTAAAAGAAATAATACTTATGGTTGAACAGAGCCAGCTCGAAGTGGGTAAATTAACTCGACGAAATGCTCTGATTACTTCCCATCTTCAACAAGTTCAGGCTCAATTTGACAGTATGCCACGTTCTGATATCCGGATGGCTTATGACTCCGCATTGGATGCTCAGCAACGGCTATTCGTCATGCGCGGCCAATTTGAAAAATTGCAAAGTGACCGTGTTCATATAGCAAATTATCAAACCTTTTTAGAGAAATTTCTCCAGGCTATTGAGAGCGGACAACCTTTAGACTCTGGACCAGTTAAATTTACTGCCACCTCTGAGACGGTTGAAATGATGATCCAGGCCCAGGAGTCGGAACGAAAGCGTTTGGCACGCCAGATGCATGATGGCCCAGCTCAGGCCTTATCGAATTTTATATTACAAACAGAAATCGCCATGCGGCTTTTTGATATAGATCAGGCAAGAGCCAAATCTGAGCTAGCCAGCTTAAAGGCAGCCGCTACATCTACATTTCAAAAGGTCCGCGATTTTATATTCGAGTTACGCCCAATGATGTTGGATGATCTTGGTTTAACCCCGACCATTAGTCGTTACGTCGAGGCAGCCAAGGAACAGACTGGGATAGATATACGTCTGACGGTAATGGGCCTGGAGCAGCGTTTGGAACCTTATCTCGAAGTGATGATCTTCCGGGCAATTCAGGAGCTAGTTGGTAATTCCATCCATTATAGCCAGGCGACACAGGTTAAAGTACAAATTGATGTTACAGATAACAGTGTTAAAGTCAGTGTGGATGATAACGGCAAAGGTTTCAAAATAGAGAGCATCGGCGAACGAGGTGGTATGGGGCTAAAGGTTATCAAAGATCGTGCCGAAATGCTCGGTGGCAGCCTGGAGGTGGATAGTGAGATTGGTCAGGGGGCACACGTCACCTTTCAGATCCCGGCAACGAAGACAAAAGTGTTTGCATAACTGTAAGTGAAGTTTACGGTGTTAAGTATTGCAATCCATTATGTTCGGGCTATAATAAGAATAACTCTAGATGCCTGCTAGGGAAATCTAAAACAGAAAGGAGGTGAAAAGATATGTTGTTTGCACCGAAGGAAAAGGGTCAGGGCATGGTTGAGTACGCGTTGATTATTGTATTAGTTGCAGTTGTTGTCATAGCTATTCTCTTGCTGCTCGGCCCTGCAGTCGGAAATGTTTTCAGTAACGTCGTTTCTCATATCTAAATCGGTACCTTATATTTTTTTGTACTCAGTCAGTAGGGGCTCTGTCCAAGGACAGAGCCTCGTTTTTAACCCAGTCAGTGAATTTAGCAATTATCAGAAACGTTAGGAGTTAGAAATTATTATATTTTTTATCCTTTGTGAGGTATTTGAATAATAAAAGGTGTGGCGTAGATTTTATAAATCATGTAGACTATATTGATCAGGCAGGTAGATTATCTCTTAGGATTCTGTGGATTATAGTTGGCTTGACTTTTGCAACTAAACAGGTATGTCAACTTTTAACCTTTTTTATTCAAATGGGAGGCTGAAATGCGTCGCGGTCGAATATTCATCTATTTAGCTTTGATCCTGGTTATTGGTATAGTCGTTGTATACCTGGTGTATAGTAAAATGTTACAACCATTGGGTAAAGCAGCTGGGGGAACTCCTACACCTACCCAAGAAGTGGCTATGGTTGAGGTATTAATTCTTACCCAACCAGTCAGCCGGGGAGATGTTGTAACTGAGGCAGTATTAAAACCGGCTCCGATACCACGGAGTTTGTTTTACGAGGGATACATCACGAACCTGAGTGATGCAGTGGGTAAACAGGCGAGAGTGGACATGGAAGCGGGCATGTTTTTAACTAAAAATATGCTAGCTGACTCATTACAACAAGTCGCAAAAGGGGGTTCTAATGCCGCCCTTCTAATCCCTCAAGGGATGGTTGCAGTATCGATACCGGTGAACCGACTTTCCAGCGTGTCGTTTGCGCCTCAACGGGGCGATCATGTCAACGTGATTGTCACGATGCTCATGATCGACCTCGATCCAAATTTCCAGTCCGCTTTGCCAAATAATACAGCGGCCGTTATCGCTCCTGGTCCAGCGGTGTTGTTAGGGCTTGGTGCCGGTGAAAAGGCGACGGCGAGTTTAAGCGTCCAAGAATTATTAAAGACAATCAATGCCCAAGTAGTTGGGGGTGGACAGGCATCCACTCAAGGGCGTTCTGAACAGGACGTGCTTCTAGGGCAAACCTTATATCTTGTCCCAGGTGAGTCCCAACGTCCACGGCTGGTCAGCCAATCCCTTATTCAGGATGTGATGGTTTTACAAATTGGTAATTTCCCCAAGTCTGATCAAACGAAGGTTTCAGCATCCCAACCAACACCGGGTGCGCCAGCTGAACCAACCCCAACCCCAGCACCAGGAGCTACGCCAGTTCCACAACAACAGCAACCGGATGTTATTACCTTGGTAGTTTCTCCGCAAGATGCGGTGACATTGAACTATCTCATCTATAGTGGCGCTGAATTAACCCTGGCACTGCGATCTGCGAAGGATGATACGCGGGTTCAGACCGAAGCAGTTACCCTTCAATTCTTACTTGAGCAGTATAATATCCCTGTTCCAGCCAGGTTGCCGTATTCAATGGAGCCAAGGATTGATGCTATCGTCGCACCCGTATTAACAAATGACATAAAACCCACGCCTCAGAAATAATCCTTTCGAGAGAGAGACTGGATGGCACCATCTGAAAAGATTCGGGTTATTATCGTTGATGATATCGCCGAAACACGCGAAAACATCCGCAAGTTATTACAATTCGAAAATGATGTTGATGTGGTTGGAGTTGCTCGGACCGGTCGTGAGGGTCTCGATTTATCCAAGGAAGCAAAGCCGGATGTGATTTTGATGGATATCAATATGCCGGATATGGATGGTATAACGGCCACTGAGTCCATCCGGCGTAGCGTACCCTTTGCACAAATCGTCATCCTCTCAGTTCAAAGTGATCCGAATTACATGCGACGCGCCATGTTGGCGGGGGCGAGGGACTTCCTGACCAAACCTCCCTCGGTTGATGAACTAACCTCCGCCATCAGGCGTGCCGGCGCTATGGCCCATGAAGAACGGTTAAAGTCAAGCCAATCATTTTTACCGCAAGGAACGGGTGTTGGCACGACCGCAATGTCAATGCCTAATGCGATTTTCGGAAAGGTTATAATTGTATACAGTCCAAAGGGTGGGACTGGTTGTACAACTGTAGCAACCAATCTAGCTGTCAGTCTAAATAACGAGGAGACACCGGCAGCCCTAGTCGATGGTAACCTGCAATTTGGTGATGTAGCTGTTTTCCTAAACGAACAGGGAAAAAATAGTGTGGTTGACCTTGCTCCACGTGCAGATGAATTAGATCCTGATGTCGTCCAGGGGGTAATGATCACTCATGCGCCATCGGGTGTTAAAGTATTAACGGCTCCCTATCGCCCAGAATATGCCGAGAGTGTTACGGGTGAACAATTCTCTAAAGTCCTTCGGTATTTACGCCGTATGTTTTCCTATGTAATCGTAGATACCTCTTCATCCTTGACCGATATAACTCTGGGAGCATTTGATGCGAGCGACCTGCTGGTGTTAGTGACGACACAGGATATACCATCGATAAAAAACTGCCGACTTTTCCTGGATCTCGCTGATGCTTTAGGAATTAACCGCAAGCGTATATTGTTTATAATGAACCGCTTTGATAAGCGCATTGGTATAACTCCCGAGAAGGTGAGCGAAAATTTTAAACAGGAAATTGTGGCTGTCATCCCATTCGATGACCGGGTGGTCGGACCATCCATTAACCGCGGAATTCCTTTTATGTTGGGTGATAAATCGAGACCTGTTGCACGAGGTATTCTTTCAATAACAGAGGTCATACGCCAACGCCTATCAGAATTAGAAGAGCAAAACGAACCTGTTGGAGCAGAACGTGCGAGTATTGGTAAAAAATAATGTTTTAATTGGATATTTGAGTTAGGAGGTAAGGAAATGTCTCTACTCAAGCGAATTGAGCAAGGGCAGGGGGCACCATCTGATCCTGCATCAACACCTGCTGATGGTGACGGTAAATCACGATTAATATCCCTACAAGCCCGTCGAGTCGTGCCTCCAGGTGCCAATACACAAAAAGATACTTATTCGGACTTAAAAACCCGGGTTCAGAACCGGTTACTCGCTGAGCTTGATCCTGCAACCGACGTGACCAGGGTCAATGAAGTCCGTGGTACCATTCAAGATCTTTTTGAACAGGTCCTTGGTGAAGAGAATATTGTTCTTTCGCGCCCTGAAAAGCATCGTTTATTTGAACAAATTGCTGCAGAAATATTAGGCTTAGGACCTTTACAACCTCTACTCGAGGATGATACCATTACAGAAATAATGGTCAATGGGGCTAAGAATATCTATATCGAGCAGAAAGGTAAGATCCATCGGGTACCTGTTTCGTTTGAGAGTAACGAGCATGTCATGCGTATTATTGAACGTATCGTCAACCCATTAGGCAGGCGTATCGATGAATCCAGCCCTTACGTCGATGCACGTCTCCCAGATGGTTCTCGTGTTAATGCAGTAATCCCTCCGATCTCATTAGTGGGACCGGTCATTACGATCCGTAAATTTGCTAAAAATCCAATCACTATTGAACAACTGATCCAGTTTGGGACAATTACTCCCGAGGCACTTCAATTCCTTAAAGCTTGTGTAGAATCGCGTTTAAACCTTGTTATTTCGGGCGGTACTGGTTCTGGTAAGACTACTTTACTTAACATCCTGTCTCAATTTATCCCTTCTGACGAGCGTATCGTTACGATTGAAAATGCGGCAGAACTTCAGCTACGGCAGGAGCATGTGGTAACACTTGAATCACGACCACCAAATATTGAGGGACGTGGTGAAATCACTATTCGCCAGCTGGTTATTAATGCCCTGCGTATGCGTCCTGACCGTATCATCGTAGGCGAAATCCGTGATGAAGCTGCACTGGACATGCTGCAGGCTATGAATACTGGTCATGATGGATCAATGACCACTGCCCACTCGAACAGCCCACGCGATACCCTATCACGTATGGAAACGATGGTGATGATGGCAGGTATGGAGTTACCTGCTCGAGCGATCCGTGAACAAATTGCGTCAGCGGTTGACCTGGTCATCCACCAAGAGCGTATGCGCGATGGTACCCGTAAAGTGGTCAATATTACAGAGATTACTGGTATGGAAGGTGATGTTATTACCATGACGGATATATTTGTATTTGAGCAGTCGGGTTTTGAAGGTGGAAAAGTTATTGGGCGGCTAAGACCGACTGGTCTAAGGCCTAAGTTTATGGACAAGATTGATGCTTCCGGAATCCACCTACCTCCATCGATATTTGGTATTGGTGAACGTAGACGTATGTAATACAAGAAAAGGGTATCTATGGCTACGACCATCCTTTTTGTTGGGTTAGGACTGGCATTCTTATTTCTGGTCATTGGGTTAGTAGTCTCAGTGAGTGATGAACGCTCATTAGTAGACGAGCGGTTAGGTCGCTACCTTGAAGATGAGGCTTACATAAAGGAAGCGACAGCAGCTGACAGATCCGCTCCCTTGACAGAATGGCTAACAACTCAGGCAGGGCGTTTTACCTGGGGTGAGAATCTAGCAAAAGAACTGGCCCGTGCTGATATTAAGCTTAGGGTTGGTGAATACTTAGGTGTAATGGTCATCGTTGCTTTTGGAGGGGCGGTAATATTCTGGCTGGTTGGTGGTCGTAGTATCCCCATTGCTCTGATCGGTGCTATTATCGGCTTATATATTCCTCGCTATTATATAAGCCGCGAACAATCCAGGCGCTTGATCCGGTTTGATGACCAACTCGCGGATATGTTAAACCTCATGGTAAATGGTTTGAGAGCTGGTTATTCCACCATGCAGGCCATGGAAGCTGTGAGCAAGGAGCTACCAGCACCGATCTCGGATGAATTCCGACGCGTGGTACAGGAAATGCAGTTGGGTATCCCGATGGAACATGCTATGGATAACCTCATGCGGCGAATACCCAGTAGAGACCTTGATCTGGTTGTGACGGCGATTAACGTGCAAAGGGAGGTTGGTGGTAACCTGGCTGAAGTATTATCAACGATATCGCATACCATACGTGAACGCGTGCGTGTTAAAGGGGAGATTCGCGTCATGGTGTCTCAAGTGATGATGTCGGGAAAGTTTTTGGCTGTCATGCCAATATTTCTTTCGCTCATCATGTATTTTCTCAACCGTCCCTATATGATGTTATTTTTCGATTCCAAGACACGCTGGTTGGGTATACCGATGTTAATCGTTGGTGCGGTTATGATTTCGTTAGGTTACTTTACGATGAGAAAAATGGCTGACATCGAGGTTTGATAAAAGAGGTAACTTCTATGGCGACGACTATACTATTTATTATTATTGGTGTTGTAATTATCGGTGCTGTTATCCTGGTCATCGTTGGATTACGTTCTCCTCAGGGAGAAGACCCACTCCAAGAACGTCTGGCGGAGTTTGCCAACCGCGGTGAGACTGCTACGCTGGAAGAAATTGAACTGTCACAGCCATTTACTCAGCGCATCATATTTCCTATTACTAAGAAATTAGGGGAAATATCCGTTAAATTTACCCCGCAGAATGCTATTTTACAGATGGAAAAGAAGCTGGAAATGGCGGGAAATCCAGGTGGTATCGACGCTGCAACATTTTTTACACTGCGTTTCTTTGGCTTGGGTTTGGGAGGCCTATTTTTAATCCTGGCCGCAATTGCACCATCTAACAGCTTTATTAAAGGCAGAGGGTTATTATTCGCGATACCGGCTGCAGTACTCGGTTTTTATCTACCTGATCTCTTGATTAGTTCGAGAATCGCCAAACGCCAAAGACAGATACGTAAATCGATGCCGGATGCGCTGGATCTATTAACTATTTGTGTGGAAGCAGGTCTCGGTTTTGATGCCGCTATGCAAAAAATTTATGAGAAATGGGAAAATGAGCTAGGACGCGCATTTGGGCGCGTTGTGCGCGAGATCCAACTCGGTAAATATCGCCGCGAGGCTCTACGGGATATGGCGGACCGTCTCGGTATACCAGAGATGACCAGCTTTGTTGCTGCCATCATACAAAGTGAGCAGTTGGGCGTCAGTATGGCGCAAGTCTTACGCATTCAAGCTGATCAAATGAGGATAAAGCGCCGACAGCTTGCTGAGGAAGAAGCCCATAAAGCCCCCATTAAAATGCTTCTCCCAATGGCGTTGTTCATTTTCCCCGCTATTTGTATTGTCTTGATGGTACCGGCTATATTAAAACTGATTTCCTCGGGAGTACTTGGCGCATTCTAGCCATTTCCAACAGTTAAACAACTGAATGACGTATCTCTTTTTCGAGGTACAAATGGCGCCTATGAGCCGTTTGGTATATCGATTCTACCGGTTGATGTGGTCGAGCTTGGATTGGTTATACCCACCAAACTGTGGGGGATGCGGAAAACCTGGTAGACGTTGGTGCTCCGATTGTCAACAATCTATTGAAATCATTACACCCCCTTTTTGCTCTAAATGTGGCCAAACGCAGGAGGATATAGGCCTGTGTGTGCGTTGCCGGAATACTGCACAACATTATACTGCCTTGCGTTCCTGGGCGGTTTTTAGGGATGGATTACGAAAGGCAATACATCGCCTAAAATACAGTCGAGACATGAGCTTAGGGGAAATATTATCCAGGCCATTAATCCATTGCCTGGAGACCTATG
>Ga0315289_10016530_pt1 | contig 10168 bp, 6 predicted proteins | sample YL17G11_40_MG_FD_203452 | JGI IMG/M metagenome (GOLD analysis project Ga0315289, IMG submission 203452) | Sediment microbial communities from Yellowstone Lake, YNP, Wyoming, USA - YL17G11_40 | ecosystem: Environmental > Aquatic > Freshwater > Lake > Sediment | place: USA: Wyoming | collected...
ACGGAGATCCGGTACAACTGGATCCATGAAGCCTATTCCTATGGCGGCTCGGCCGGCGTATACCTGGACAACGGCAGCCGCGACTTCTCCGTGCATCACAATGCCATCTGGTGCCTCCAGACCGGATGGAACCAGGCGGCATTCGGCTATAATACGCCGCAGACCAATATCAGCTTCATCAATAATTCAATCGACAATATGTACGGCGGAATCTATATCGGCCCCACAGGCTGGTCGAATTGCAGAATGGTGAACAATATTTGCCAGCGTCCCTCAATCGACAGCAGCCCCTCGCAGGTAACGGTTAAAAACAACTACGAAGATTCGACCGTGGCCCCAGGATTCCTTAATGCGGACGCCGGGGATTTCCGTCTGCTGGCCGCGTCGCCGTGTATCAATAAGGGCGCGGTGATGTCGCCGTTTACCGACGGTTATTCGGGCAGCGCGCCCGACCAGGGGGCCTATGAGCAGGGAGGCGCCGACTGGACCGCCGGCGCGTCGATAGCCTACAGAATCTGGGCGCCGCCCAATGTGCCCGGCTCGATAAGCCGCCATGGATGGCGCTATTATTCATCGCCTAACAATTCCTGGGCATTGTTAGCCGGCGACGGCCGCATGGACACCCGGTGGGACACCTATACCGCTTTTCCCAGCGGCACGGCGCGCTATTTCCTCGTTGACATGAAAAAGCCGCGTCGATGCAACGGCGTGGTGCTGTACAGCACGGTCCGTCCCGACCAGACCGTGCCGGACTTTCAGCTTTTCACTTCACTGAATGGTATTTATGGGACGCCGGCGGTCACCGGCACGGGTCAGGGTGGCCGGTGTGTCCTTTACTTTCCGGTGCAGCAGACGCAATACATCAAGATCCAGACTTCGGCAAGCAACGCGGTCTGGGCGATTGAGGAGATTTTCGCGGTCTACGATACTGCGCGCTTGCAGGCCCTTCCCGTCGCATCGCGCCCTGTGGACCAAACGCCGGCGCTGGTCCGCGTTTTTTCGGCTGATGGGAAATTCATAGCGCGCATGGAAAGCAGCTCCATTGCGAAAGCTTCGAAGCTCAATCCGGGCCTGTATGTGGAACAGGCCGATTTCGGAGATGGATGCGTGGCGTGCAGAATGATGATTATCAAGCGGTGAATGAAGGGCGGATGGATAGCCCGCCTTTATTATTTCGCGGGAAACCGCGGATACATGTTCTCGGCGCCGGGCCCGATCCTCCCTTTGTCCGCGCCGAGACATGTTTTAAATTTGAATGACGAGTATTCAGGAACCGTATGATTTTTCACCAACATATTTCTTAACAGGAGGGGTTTATGAGCAAACGCCTTTTCACGTATTCCAGCATTCTCACGGCGGCCGTATGCATACTCGGCCTGAGTCCGAACATCTCTGCGCAAAATCCGCTGCGACTTTGCACAGACGATCTCGATTCAACCTATCCCAATTTTGATGGAGGGGCTGCCGGCGTGTTTCCGTCGCGTATTCCCTATACCGACGATCCGCAGGCACTGGGATGGGGAAGCACCCTTGGCTTTGTCGGCGATGAAACCCACGCGGCCTGGTATGACGTTGTTTTTCCAGGCAAACCCACGAAAATCGTCGTCCGCTACGGAAGTCCGAATGCTTCGAATATTGATTTCTTTCTTGACAGCAATCAAACCGGTTTTTATTTCTGGAGCTGCGCGCTGCCGCCCACCGGGGCGTATTACCCCATGGCTTTTTCCGATACCTGCAGGATCGATTATACGCAATTTTCGGCGGACCCCACGTCTGTCTTTACAAGCGGGCCACATAGGCTTTTCATCCAGTTCAGTTGCGGCGTTTCCGGCTGCGGGAATTACCAGTGCATTCAGTTCTTCTTCGACCCGACAGCCGTTGGTCCCCGGCGATCCCTTGTTTTAATGGGGCCCGGCTTCAGACGCGCGGCGCCCGCCATTCAGGTGGTCAATTCCTCGGCCGCAAACAGGTCGACCTTAAGCGGGCTTGCCGAGAACGGGGTGGTGTACGATGTCCGCGGCAGACAGGTCAACGGCGCCGGCATCGCAGGATCCGGGATCGTGATTGTCAAGAACCAAAAGCGGTAATTCGGCCGCATTTCGCTGGATTTCATTTGCCTGCACCTGAAAGCTGCAATTTCAAATTGTATTGCTGATTAGGTCATTGGCTATAATTCCCTGCGCGCATCGCCCTGCCGCTTTACGTTATATATAAATAATTTGCGATAGCCATTCCCGATTTCATAATGCATACAGAATTTTAAGCGTTTAACTTTCTTTTCATTCCCGTTTCCGGAGGTCCATATGCGCGATTTTCCCGATTTGCGCGGCCTTGGATTGATTGCCGTGTTTTTCGCGGCAATCCCCGCCTATGCCGCGGTCTCCACGGTCGCGGATTTAATGACTGCCGTCAACAACGGGTCTTCAAATGCGACGATCGATGTCGGTCCCGGCACCTTCAGCTTGACATCGGGGCTAAAGCCCAAGGCCGGCATGACCATACGGGGCGCCGGCGCGGGATTGACCATCATCACGGCGGCGTCTTCGTGGAGTCCGGGCGCAACAGGCTTGCCCGAAGATCCCGTGAATCTCAGCACCATAGACCGGACCGCCTATCTCTTTGATCTTGGCGATGGACCTCGCTCCGTCACGATCTCGAACATGACGCTGACGGGTCCCCAGCACCGCGGCGCAATTTTCGGAAACAACTGCGACAGCCTGGTGCTTTACAATCTGCATATCGAAAGCTTCCTCTGGAGCAGCGTCCGCCTGTTTAATGTCGACTACGGCAAAATTCACGACAATGTTCTGTTGAATGCCGGCGGAAAGTACGGGAGCGAGACCCCCGGGGCGATTTTCGTGGCATGGATCAAAAATTCGGAGATCTGGAACAACCACATTTATCGTACATCGGGCGGCTTGTTCTACGGCATCAAAGGACGGGGAGAGACCAACTGCCGGGTCCATAACAATACGATCGAGGTGGACTTCTCCATCGAGTTTCCGTTCGAGACCGACCAGAATGTAGAAATCGACCACAATGCGCTCTGGGCCACGGTATCCATTCCAAAATCCAGAGGCGGGAATGTCTTTGCGGGCGGATACTCATTCCACATCCACCATAACTGGTTCAAGCAGTCCTACTCCATCGAAGGGCCCCGCAATTCTCTGATTGTCGATCACAATCTGTTCGACTTTGCCACGTCGTGGGACGATGGGAATCTGCTGAGCTGCTGGCCCGCCGGATTAGCTTCCGGACCCTATGAATTCCACAACAATCTTATCAAGAATCCCGGACGCGGATTATGCTGGATAGCCGATGGCCAGAACAATGTCAGTTGGCATAATAACCATGTCATCGCCAACAAGACGCATACGCCGCGTACCGACGGCCTTTTCGGCATCCTGGGATCAACCAATTACAGCACCGTCAGCATCAAAGACAACATATTCGAGTGCAGGGAAATCCAGCGACCTCTCATGCGTCAAGGTTTCGACGCCAAAATCGAGAACAACACGCTGATCGGCATCAGCGACACCAGCAGGTACGCCAATCCTTCGACCGGTGCGCCGCGAGGGCCGCTTGAAAAACTGTCGTTTACCTGCGGTGTCAATGGCGAATTCACCGTGGACGATTGGAATGCGTTCCCCTCGCCTCTTGCGGCACTGCCGCGGCATGCCGGCATACGGGATAACCTGTCGCAGGCGCCGGCCGAAATTTCCATTGTGGACCTCCGCGGCCGGATGGTCCGGCGGATTGCCGGAGCGACGAAAGGCGCGGACCTTCGGCGGATTGTTCTTGACGCAAGCGACCGGTGCGCCGGGGGGCTGGCCCCGGGAAGGTACCTGGTTTACTCAAAGGCAGGGAACTTTGAGGACGCGCGCGTTCTCACCATAGTGAAATGAAGCATAAAGGAGACATTATGACACATCGTGCTATAGCATGCGCCATCATCTGTGTTGCCGGTATTTTCCAATCCCCCGCCTTTGCGGAAAACATCATCAATCCCCCGCGCTCGGGATGGGTCGACGTCAGCAAGTCTCCCTATAATGCCGATACCACCGGCAAAACGGATGTTACCGCTATTCTCCAGAAAGCAATCAATGACAATGATCTGGGCCCGGGAAACAGCTACCGGACCATCTACTTGCCGAATGGAAACTATCTGGTCTCTAATACCGTTCAATGGAGCACGGGCAATTCGCAAGGTCCGGTATTTCAGGGACAAAGCCGCAAAGGCGTTGTCATCCGGCTAAAAGACGGCACGTTTACGGGCACGGGCAGCACCGCAAGTCCCAAGGCCGTGCTGGCGACCGGCGACGGCGTGGCCCAGAATTTCAACAAGGCCATTTTCAATCTTACGGTCAATATCGGGAGCAATAATTCCGGCGCCTGCGGCGTTTACTTTTACAGCAACAACGAAGGCATCATAGAAAATGTCGATATCATTTCCGAAGACGGTCAGGGGAGCGTGGGGCTCCACCTGGGCAACGGCGAACAGGGGCCCTGCATGGCGCGCAAGATTTATGTCAAGGGATTCAAATACGGCGTATGGGGCGATGCGCTGAATTCCGTCACCCTTTCGCAAATCGCGGTGCAGGGGCAGAGCACATGCGGACTGGCGTGCGGCGGACGCTCCATGTATGTTGACAGTTTGACGAGCATCAACACGGCGCCGGCCGTGTTGAATGAATCGGACCTGGTGCTGATCAACGGCAATTTCGCCGGCGGTTCCGCAAGCGTGCCGGCGATCACGAATAATGCGAGGATTTTTGCCCGGAACATCACCACAAGCGGCTATTCAAAAGCCATCAGCGATCTGGGGCAGGGCCGGAAAATCGCCGCGCCTACGGGAATGACGATTAATGATTATTCTTCATATGGCTGTCTTACCCTTTTCCCATCACCGCTGCGATCCATCAATCTGCCCATCAAGCGTCCGCCTGATGTCGAGTGGGAGCAGGACACCGCCAAATGGGCCAATATCAACGATTACAAAACAGGAAATCGCACCGATGTCCAGGCGCTCCAGGCGGCCATCGACGATCCCAAAAAAACCAGCATCATCATGCCGGATATATGGCATACCATCGACTCGCCGGTTTATATACGGGGCAACATCAAACGGATTGTGGGTACCTGCCGCGTTGCCTGCGAGTGGGGCGTGTCGGGCCCGATTCTTGGCACATTCGTGATCACCGACGGGACCGCCCCCGTGGTGCAAATCGAGAGGCTTAACTGTCAGGGCACCAGCATATTTCAGCAATCATCCCGCACCGTCATTGTCGAGGCGGTCACTAATGAATTCGAGGACCCCAAGGTGGACAACGACCGCGCGGATGGGACCGGCGATCTCTTTCTAATCGATTGCGTCGCGCGGCTCAAGGTCACCAATCCGAAAGCGCATGTATGGGCATGGCAATTTAATTCCGAACAGCAAAGTTATTTCTTCAACAGCAAGCCGGACACTTCACAGGCCTACAATCTCAAAATGCTGGGCGGCACCGCCTGGATATTCGGTTACAAAACGGAAGTATATGGAACCAAGGGCCACTTCTACAATGCCGTTGCCGAACTCCTCGGCTTCTACAATTACGCCGGATGCAGGGGACGGGCGGAACCGACCCAGTTTTATGCAAAGGAGTCCAATATTTCGATAGTATCCGGGACGCAATTGGTATTCGGCTGCCCATTATACGACACCCTGGTGACGGTGGTTCGCGGCGGCGTGACGAAAAACCTTCTGGCCACCCAGACGAATCCTGTTCTGGAATGGGAGAATTATACCATCCCGCTTTTTTCCAATTTCGATTCCACGATGGTGAGCGTCCGGGATCCCCGCGCCATGCCTGCGGCCGGCATTCCGGCGATTATTGACATACAGGCATTGCCGCGAAAAAACATCGCCGTCACCTGGTCCGGATCGGGGCGGCAATCCGCGACCATGCGATTGTTTGACGCCCGGGGGACGCTCCTGGCGACCCGGGAATTCACGGCGGGCGCGGGCGGAATCCATTGCGCCGCTATTTCTGTACCGTCAAGCGGCACCTATTTCGTGGACGTCCAATCGGGCAGCGAGCGGAGCGTGAGGAAAGTGATGATTGTTGATTAATGGGATCTATTGCATGAGATGCTACTGAGAATTTTCACCGCAGAGAACGCAAAGAGCGCAGAGAGAAAAAAAAGGTGGTCTGATATTTGAATTATCCGGATTCTCCTATGCGATCTTTGCGTTCTCTGCGGTTACTCCGCGAACAATCCGGATTAGCAGCTGACAGGAAAGGGCCACGCCAAAATGCCAACCTTGCTATCCGGCCGTCGGATCTTTGCGGCCGTCGCCGTTGCGCTGACAATCGGCGGATTGCTGACGCCCCAAATCTTCTCCCAAACCAGGCTGACCGGCAACGATGCGGTCGTTGCTATCGCCGCCCGATCGACGTTTCCCAATTACAAAACAACACTCAAGGCCCTTTCCGACATGGGCACCCGGCAAATGATCGACAGCATTCCCACCGAAAGCAACACTATCGCGGTGGCATGGCTGGTCAGGGAACTGGGCGCCATGGGATATGCAACGACCATATTCGGCACCTATAGAAGCGTTTATTGCACGAAAATCGGCTCCCGCGCGCCCGACAGCATGTACATTCTATGCGCCCATCTCGATGGCGTAGGGGGCTTCAGCGGCAATTGCGATGACGACGCGTCGGGCACGGCACTGGTGGTGGAAGCCGCACGGGCATTTGCCGGTGCGGCAGTCTCCACGCGCTGCTCCATACGGTTCTTTCTTACCAACGGACATGAGGCAGGATACAAAGGCGCTATTGAGTACCGCGATAATCGCCATGATCTGCAGGGAAAAGAGAACCCTCCCGGATCGAGGCAATTTCCCGAACCCGTGTGGCTGGGCCTCATTAACCAGGACCTGATTCTCTATGACCATGGCAACCCTGCCGGGCCGGTGCAAATTCCCCAAGCGAGCATCCGCGTCAATTATTGTCCGTGGAGCTATGCCGAAAGCTCTCTTTATATGGCCCAGCAGTTTATCGCTATTGACAAGGTCATCTTCGTGGGCTATCCGGCCGTCATCCCCGCGGGAGGAGGAGGCTTGGGCGCCTTTGACGCCGGTCAGTTCGCCAACTATTGTCCGGTCATTTCTCCTGAGGAAGGCGGAGGCGACGCCGGCTACATCGCCAACCCGCTTCATCATGATGATGCCGATACGTACGAAACATACTCAGAAGCGGATTTTGCGCTGGCATTCAGCGCCGTTCAAAGGGAAGTCGGCGAAATGGCTTTTCTCACGCAGACAACCATAACCGGCAATACCCCGGCAAAATCCGAGCCCCCCGTAGCGAATGCCGCGCCTTTGTCCTCCTCATGGAGCCTTCTCACGCGCCAGCACGAACTGACGATTTCGGCAAGCTCCCGCGGAACACATACGGTCAAGCTGTCCTCGCTTGACGGCACGCCAATCATGCGTAGGATCGGTCAGGGCCGCATGTCGTATTCTCTAAGAACGGAGAGCGTGGGCGCAGGGCTGTACGTGGTGACCATTAATGCGGATGGAAATGTGATGCAGAAAAGCGTTGTTATTGCAAGATAGCAATCGGATTATTTTCAAAATGCCTATCTACTTTACTCCTAATGCCTCCGATGCGTATTTTTTCCAACAGGAGGGAATATGCCCAAGAACTACAAGGAGCGAAGTCTGATTGGGTTCCAGAAGGATTTCCCAAATGATGAATCGTGTGCAAAACATTTGGCGATGCTTCGTTGGCCAGACGGATTTGTTTGCCCGAAGTGCAATCATCGTGAATCGTGGTACTTGGCCAAACGAGGTCTTTATGACTGCAAGGCATGTCGTTCCCAGACCAGCATCACATCGGGAACGATTTTCCATAAGACGCGGGTACCCTTGCTGCGATGGTATTGGTTGATCTATCACATGGCAATGGATAAAGTCGGTGTATCGGTTTTTGAGATGCAGCGTATCCTTGAGATCGGCTGCTATGAAACAGCGTGGTTGATGGCACATAAAATTCGAAAGGCTATGGCTGAACGGGACGCGATGCATAGTCTCGCCGGATTGGTAGAAATGGATGAATCGTTTTTCGGACCTACTGGTGAAACCCATGGGCGAGGGAGCGAGAATAAAAGCGTTGTTCTCTGCGCCGTTTCTCTCTATAGGAATAAGTACGGTGAAGAAAAGCCCGGCTTTGCACATATGCGGGTTGTGGATGATGCGTCTGCAAATACTATCGAGACATTTCTGGATCGACTGGGGTCCGGGAGCAAAACTGAAGAGGGGAAGCAACTTCTGCACACGATAAGGACGGATGGTTGGCGTTCTTATGGAAAAGCATCCAAAGATAAAGACTTGAAACATTGTCGAGTTGTTCTGTGAGATCCTAAAGCGGCTGGGAGGCTTATGCCATGGATCCATAAACTCATCAGCAATACCAAGAGTGTTATTCGTGGGACGCACCGTGGAGTATTGGGGATGCATCTTCAGTCATACCTTTCTGAAGTGGCATACCGATTTAATCGCAGATTCTGGGAGCGCGAATTGTTTGACCGGCTCATTCAAGCGTGCGTTACTGCCGAAACCGTCACTTATCCCGAATTGGTTCACGGTCGCCTTCCAGAAAAAGGTTAGGAGCAAAGTAGATAGGCATTTTGGATGAAATCTATGACCCTCGATAAAGAAACGAACATCGCAGTCGTGGGACGCTCCGGGGTGAGAGGGGAGAGCACAATCGTATCTGATGCTCCCCTTTGTCTGGAATATGCTGGGTGATCCCGCCGGCGGCGGGGGACCTCGCAGAGCCTTGACAACAAGGCTATCTGATAAGTAATTGCTTTATTCGCAAGCGGGCTGAGCATATTTAAAGCTTGTCCATAAATAAAATTTTAGGCCCGAGGACGAGCGAAAAAGCCGAAAGCCGGGAGCGCGAAGCAGACGTATCCAAGGCGATACGGCGATGCAGCGCGACGGCGAGTAGCGCTACGCGATGACGGAATTCACCCTTGACGCGGTTTCACATCGATGCGCCAGATTTCCATTCCCCGCAAAGCCCAGAAGCGGACATTGCCGCTATCATCCTCTCCCGACCAATATATAATGGCATCGAACCGGGAGGATGTTTTCTGCCCGGTCATCACCCATTCCTGAGCGTTTTCCTGGATCTTGAGCACGGTGGATTTGCCGTCCGGGCTAAAAATCCCATTATCAGGCCGGTAACATAATACACCGATCTCATCAAAAGGCCCGATGGTCTTTTTCCCTATATGTAAAACTCTTTTTGTTCCGTTCTCTTTGGTTGTATACAGCAATTCGCCATCCGCATTGAAATCATGAAGAAACACGAAGTCGTCGAATACCGCGGTTCCGCCGTCCGTTACCAGGAGCTGTTTTTTGTCTTTTTTCGCGACATAGGCCCAATGCTTTGAATCCGGCGAAAAGGCGACCTCGCCCATGGTAAGGTCCGCATGATCATACGGACCGTTTTTCACGGCATTCACGGCCACATAGTTCTTGCCTTCTTTGATAAAAGAACAAAGAATGGTCCGACCGTCAGGGGAAACCAGCACGTCGATGCATTCATCAAATGGCTCGCTTACTTTCACATCATTTATATAAACATTCCAGAAGCCGCCCGCCTGTGCGGCATAGATGATTGTTTTTCCGTTTTCCCGCAGTTTCAGAGTCTCTATGTCAACATCCTCGAACGCAGGCGATTTTTTATCCCCGATCACATAATACCACGATTTGCCGGTCCTTGCCTCATAGCAGAACCCATCGCCGGTTGGCTGCATAAAGCCGATCTGGCCATAATCCGATGAAGACTTTTTCCCGTTGATTACCAGATACGCGCTGCTCGTATCCATAACCACCCACGCCAGGTTCGTGCCGGCCGGCGTTTGAGCATACTCCATCATCTTTACCGGCTTTGCATAATCATATCGGGAATCTCCCCGGATGACCGAACTCTTTCCTCCGGCATTTCCGAAATAGGCGATGGTTTTACCGTCTCCCATATTATATGCATCGCTGACCGTCTGAAAATGAGGCCCTTCTTTTCCATCAATAACATAGAAGCATTGTCCATCTTTGAACGCCGCATAGACGGCCGGAGCGTTTTTTTCATTCCATAGCAGGTGCCTG
>Ga0315289_10016532_pt1 | contig 10167 bp, 10 predicted proteins | sample YL17G11_40_MG_FD_203452 | JGI IMG/M metagenome (GOLD analysis project Ga0315289, IMG submission 203452) | Sediment microbial communities from Yellowstone Lake, YNP, Wyoming, USA - YL17G11_40 | ecosystem: Environmental > Aquatic > Freshwater > Lake > Sediment | place: USA: Wyoming | collected...
GGCTGGCCCGCTACATCTTTCAGGAATTGACGGGCTGGCAGGGAATCGCGGGCGGGTGTCTGGCGACGGCCATCAGCCTGGCGGCCCCGCTGGTGTTCCTGCTGGCCACGCAGGAAAAGGCGTACCTGGTCGCCTGGCCGATCTTCGGCACGAGCAACCAGATGCTCGCGAGCCTGACGCTGCTGGCTCTCTCCGGCTGGCTGCTGCGCTCGGGCCGGCGGGCCTATTACACCGTCGGGCCGATGCTCTTCATGCTGGTCACGACGATGGTCGCACTGGTCCTGCAGGTGCAGCCGCTCGTGGCCTCCCTGCCGGACCTGCTGGGCGGCAAAGCGGTCAAGGCCGAAGTGATTATCTCCGGCGTCTGCGGCCTCACCTTGCTGGTACTGGGCAGCCTGTCGGCGCTCTCCGCGGGCCGCGCCCTGCTGGCCTACCCCACCCGCCGCGCCGTAGATGTCCCGTCGTAATTTCCTGTGGACTGCGACGGAGTTTTTCGCAGCCCCTGGAAACGTCTGGGTGGCAGCGGCAAGGTCGAAGGCTTTGCCGAAGGCCGAGGGGCAAACCATCGGCAAGCGGCGCTTGCCGCTGCCACCCACACCACGAAATTTCCCGTCGTAACGCGTATTGTTCCCAGTGAACGCTCTCTCCTTTGTCATTTCGAGCGAAGCGCAGCGGAGTCGAGAAATCCGGCCGGGATGTGCCGTGTCTCCCGATACCGGGCAAGAGCCTCTGCCAAATCCGTTCGGAACCCAATCGGCGGGCGTTCTGTCGCAAATGATAGACACGTCTTTCTCGCGACCGGATTTCTCGGTAGTGGGTCAATTTGAATCCTTACTGGTCGATTAGGTCTATCAGTTCGTCCAGTTCCCAAACGTGGTCGCTCACACCTGCCGCCATAGCGGGCGTCACTCTCAGGCTTTGATGAATCCGGCAGAAGTTGTAGTGCGTGAAATGCAAAGCTATGGCATACCGCAGGTTCTCGACCTTCTTACTGAACCCATTGGTTAACCTTGTGAAGCGCCTCATTTGCATACGCATGGTTAGGTTCTGGCGCTCGACGTAGGATGTCGATATGTACCGCGAATCAGGATTGCCCTGAATGACCGCCAGTTGACAGCCTGTTACATGACCAGGGCTGTACTTGTGTGCTGTGACAGGCTGCTGTGGTTCTGGCTTCTCATTCCCGTACAGCTTAATGAGAGTGGCGTAGTCAATGTCTCCGCCGAACGCCTCCTCAACTGCGCTCAGATAGGCTTTGTGGCCGTCGCTGGTCAGTTGCACGCGATTCTTTAGGCGCGTCGCCAAGTCCTGTATGAATGTGTTGGCCCACTCTGCATCGCGCCAGCCCACAAGCCATGACGGGACCAGTTTGGTATCCGCATCCAGAGCAACCCACGTCCACGCGTCACCGTACCCGAATTCGCCCTGATGCTCTGTGGGGACGTTCTTCTGCTTGGCGTAGCAGAACGACCAAATCTCGTCAACCTGAACCCGCTTGCATGGCAGGTTGACCATGACTTGATCGTGATACTCTTCGCAGGCTTGGCCGATGTCACACAGTAGCTTGACTACTGTGTTCTTGGCAATGCCAGTCATGCGAACAGTGGCCCGGATGGAATTGCCCTCAACGAGGGCTGCTATCACACGCACGCGTTTGTCCTTCGTTAGTTGGTTCATACTGACCATTATGCTTGAGCGACATAGGCTTGTCAACAGGAAGGTGACAGCGCACGCAGATTTTTGTTGATTTTGTTTGCCTTGTGGTGTCTATTATATGAGTCGGCGTCGATTAGATATGAGTTGTGACCTGTTATTTACAGCGGGGTAGCAGCGATGGCACAGTTGATGACGAATGAACAACAGAAACAGATGATCTTTGAATGTGGTAGAGCCTTCAGCCCATCAGCACCGATTGACAATATGGCCTTGTTCGCTGGTCGCATTTCGCAAATCCGGCTGGCCTCCGAAGCTGTATCTGCCAGAGGGGGACATGCAATAATCTTCGGGGAGCGGGGTGTCGGCAAGACTTCTCTGGCGAATATCATCAAGAGCCTTTTGGCAATGCAAAAGATTCTCACTGTTAAGGTCAACTGCGCCCACGGTGATACCTTCGAGACCATCTGGCAAAAGGTCTTCTCTGAGATCACCGTGACGGAGGAAAGGAGCGCGGTTGGCTTTGCTCAACAAATGAATCAGGTCGCAACAAGTTTGGCTGATATAGTCCAGTCTCCTCTTGATCCCGGCACCGTCAAGCGGGTCCTGAACCAATTATCCCAAAACCAAGAGTGCGTAATCATCCTTGATGAGTTTGATCGCCTTAAAGCTAAACAATACTCGTTTGCCGATACGGTGAAAGACCTTTCGGATAACTCGACAAAGGCGACGATCGTCTTTGTTGGTGTTGCAAATGACGTGGATGAGTTGATAAAGGAACATGCCTCGATTGACAGATGTCTTGCTCAGATCAAGATGCCGCGAATGGCATCACATGAACTCCGTGAGATTCTCAATAAGGCAAGTACCACTTTGGGCATGACATTCAATCCCGACGTGGAAACCCTTATTGTGCTACTATCCAATGGGCTTCCGCATTACACGCATCTCCTTGGCAACGAATCGGCGATTGTTGCCATTGAAGACCGGAGCTTTGACGTTGACATGAAACATCTTCATAAGGGGATCGAGCGAGCTCTGGTGAAACAACAACAGGCTATTCGTGAGTCCTATAGGAAGGCGACTGATAGTCCGCGTAAAGATACTCTGTTCAAACAGGTCCTACTGGCCTGCGCTCTCGCGGAGGTGGACGCTGCTGGTTTCTTTCGATCTGCTGACGTGCGTGAGCCGCTATATGAAATCACCGGCAAGAATTATGAAATACCCGGTTTCTCGCAGCACCTCGACAAGTTCTCTGGCTCCGATAGCACGCGCGGACCCGTGCTGGAGAAATCGGGAACAGCAAGAAGATTCCGTTTTCGCTTCATCAATCCCCTGTTGCAGCCTTACGTAATTATGAAGGGAATTGCAGAGAGGTTAATTAGTCAAGACTTGCTCGTCGCCCTTATGACCAAGGCGCGGCCTGAGCCTGCTCCAAACATGCTGTTCTGAGAGTATGCCTATTTGTTTACATGCCACCTGATATTTGCGGCCTTCTTGGCAATCTCGGATCGTTGCTCGGCCGATAGCTTCATGGCTCTCGCTTTTCCGCCTTTAAGTCCACCGAGCTTACCCGAAGCGACAGCGAGAGGGTTTTTGGCGTCATTCACAGGCTCTTTGGGCTGCTGGCCTGTGGCCTGCTCCATGATTGACTTGGCGAGAAGGTTTATATCCTGTCTTTTAGCTGAGCGCTTTGGCATGACGTGATTGTATATGTTCTGCGTAAGGAATGCAAGCCACATTCTTCATTCTCACAGAAAGGAGGTGAAAAACATGGCGGACAAAGTCAACGTCTACAAGGGCCGCGATAGCCTATGGCGCTGGAAGCGCATTGCGCCGAACGGCAAGATCGTTGGAGCCTCGACCGAAGGCTACACGAACAAGGCCGACTGCGAGCGCAATGCGCAGCGCAACCAGCGCAAGCCTTAATCGTCCAGCTCGCCAACAACGCGAACGCCTTGGCCTCACCACGTGATCTTGCTTGCTATGTCGTCAGCATCTTGCCGGGTCAAGGCGTTTATTCTTGGCCCTTCGTACGTGTCGCCGTCGATAATAACCTCAGTGATGAACGTCTTCATTCCTCTGTCCTTTCAAAAAAGAGGTTTCAAACTGACCCACTACCGATTTCTCCGCTGCGGCCTTCGGCCTTGGTCGAAATGACAGGAGGGTGCGGCTCGCTGCGCGGGCTGCTGGTCGAAATGACAACAAGAGAATGTCCGGCGCATGCGGAGTTCTCATACGAAGGATGATCAATTCATGCGCCGTGTGTCATCCTGAACGGAGCACGGCGCAGTGAAGGATCTGGGCCGCGCACGGAAGAAACCTCTCCTTCGCCTTCGGCTCAGGATGACGGAGTCCCATCGCGCAAGCGTTTTTCCCAATCCGTGTGAGAAGCAATCCGTGCTACATTCCGGGGGCTTCGGTGCGCGGCTCGGCGATGGGCACGAGCCGGAACTTGGCAGTCTGGGCCGGCTGGTTCGCCTTGATCTCGTCCCGCCGGACATACTCCTCCGGGAAGAGGAAAACGAACTCCCGCGTGACGGATTCCTGCTGCCGGTCCGTGTCGTGGATGTAGAGAGTCATCTGGTACGGGGCCTGTGCATACGCCTGCTGGGCGAACGGCGTGGCTTTGATCAACACGGTCGCCAATTGGGCCGGATCGTTGTCCAGAACCACCTCGTACTTGCCTTGCAGATTCGGGCTGAAGCAGAACCCCAGCGTGGCGGGAACACTGTAATCGTGGAGCACGTTCTCCGCCACCAGCCGGACTTTCACCTTCGTCGAGACTTCCCGCCGCTGGCCCGCCACCAGCTCGATGTACGGACTTTTCTCAATGGGCGTGCCCCGCGCCTGGTCCTGCTCGGCCGGCGTCAATTGAATGGTCGCCTTGAGCGTCTCATCCTGCGGCACAAACGCCTCCACCTGCGACGGGTCGAGCGTATCGACCTTCAGGGACGGGTCCAGTCCGACGCACTCGACGGGCACGTTCGCCTTGACGAGCTTGCGTACGCGAATCGTCAGCGTCCGCGGCTCGCAGCTCTCGACCGTCAGGCCGAGCTTGCCGATCTCGTCGCTGGCCTTGAGCAGCTCCAGCACGTCCCGCGTGCTGTCGCCCTCCTGTGTCGATTTCTCCTGCTCCGGCGCCAGGAACAGGTCGAGATTCAGGGCCCCTTTGTTCTTCCGGCGCGAGACCTCCGCGACCCGGGACGCCGGACCTTTCAGGACGACGGTGTCCAGCGTGATCGACGTTTGCAGGTTCGGCTTCGCCCCGTCCACGACGAAGCTGACCCACAGCGCCGGATCGCTGGACCGGGCTACCTCGATCACGACGCCCGACAGTTCCAGCCGCTCATCCTGCGCGAGATCCGCCCAGACCCAGATCAGGGCCGTCAGAAAGACCACAATCGATATCTTGCCGAATTTGATTTTCTTTGCCATCGCTCTATCTGCACGCCGCCGACCAACCAGGAACTCCGTCGCCGCGACGCCCGGGCACGGACGAAGACGCTGGAGAAATCGCCTCAGGAAGTATAACGCTTGAGCAGCCGGCCCATGAGAGGGACGCCCGGCACGGCCGCGGTGCCGGTCAGATGGGCTCGGACCTGGGACTCCGTCACGTTACGGGTCAACTCCCCGTTGTGGGCCACGGAAATCGCCCCTGTCTCTTCGCTCACCACCAGGCACAGCGCATCGGACCCCACGGTGATGCCGACCGCGGCCCGGTGGCGCGAGCCGAGCTCCACGCCCTGCGTCGTCCCGGCCTCCGCCAGCGGCAGTTGGACGCTGGCGGCCACAATGCGATCGCCGCGGATCACGACCGCCATATCATGCAGGGGCGTACCAGGGTAGAAAATGGTTTTGAGCAGCTCGGCGGTGACGCGGGCATCGAGGCGCACGCCGGTCTCCACGAACTCGCCCAGGGCCACTTGCCTTTCCATGACGATGATCGCCCCGATGCGGGCGGCGGACAGCTCGGTCGCCGCCGTGACCAGCTCCTCCACCGTGCGGGAAAGCTGATGCGAAGAGCCCGTCCAGATCCGGGGCTGACCAATCTGGATAAGAACGCGCCGGATTTCGGGCTGGAAGCCCGCGACGGCCACGATCAGGACCGCGATCAAGAAGCCCTTATACAGGTATTGCAGCCGGTCGAACGGGAGCCGCTGGACCAGCAGGTTCAGGATGAGGACGCCCGCGACCAGAATGAAGATGACGCCCCGGAACAGCCTCTCGCCGCGTGTGCCTTCGAGGAAATCGACGACCCACCAGACCACCAGACCGATCAGGAGCAGCTCGACGAGGACAATCCACCATTGGTAGTGCAGGACGCGATTGAAATAATCAACGAAGGTATCCACCGATTCAAACCCTTTCCCTGGGTCTGCCCCGCATCCAAGAACCTGAGGCCTGAGATCCGCCCGCGAACGGCCGAAGCGCCGTCGCTATCGGGCACGACCGTATTTCGGATTCTCCGTTTCGGCCATTCGAGTTTCCGTGACTACGGGATTCTCTTGTCGGTCAGCATGCTGGGCCGGTCGAGCAGCAGGGCCCTATCGAGATCGGACAGCATCATCTCGGTATCGAGACGCAGCACCCGGTCGTGCCGTCTCTCGACTTCCGCCACGGTTTCGCCCGGTTGTCGCCAGCTACAGCCACTCAACAGCAGCACCAAGATGTACGCACCCACCGCAAACGTGAAGACGCGCAAACCGCGACGGGTGCGCCGTCCTTTCCTATCTTCCACAGCTATCACGCTTTTCATCATGTCCCCTTTTCCAAAGTTTCGTTGAGTCGCTGCGCTGCTTTCGCAACGATCCGGGCCGGGTCCAGCCATAGACTCCTTGTCTGGGGTAGCGTAAAGCACGCCCCACCATAGAGTTAATTATAGCGGTCCGGCCCGGCCGATGTCAAGCCTGATACCGATTTTATGGGCACCGTCGCGAAAACATCCTCTCGAAGACGGGGATGCCGGCCAATCGGGACCTTGTTGCTGACTGCGAGACCTTTATGGGACCTATCGGTCACCCTGCGCCCGGGCGACAGACGCCGGCGGATGAGCCATGTTCCGCTGCCAAGTAAAGGGAATGTCCCGGCAAAATGAGACTCGGGTGAAAATAGCGTTTCACCTTTTGCACCCGCGAGTTACAATTTTCCACCGTGGCAGAAGGGGCCGTTCGGGCCTCACGTTCTGCCTGAAGCAGGGTCCTGACTACCCACAGGAGCAGACCATGAAAAGCCAATCTCCCCGAGGTCCCCTCACGGGTCGCGAGCGGGTGCTCCGCGCCCTCAACCATAAGCCGGCGGACCGGATTCCCGTCGATCTGGGCGGTACGCCCTGCTCCGGCTCGCACGTCAGCGTCATCGCCAAGCTGCGTCGCGCGCTCGGCCTCGACAAGCCCGGCGCGCGGGTCAAGGTGACCGAGCCCTATCAAATGCTGGGCGAGATGGCCGCCGACCTGCGGCAGGCTCTCGGGATCGATGTGGTCCACCTGCCCAACCGCAAGAACATGTTCGGCTACGAGAACACCGGCTGGAAGCCCTGGCGGACCTTCGACGGCACGGACGTGCTCGTTCCGACTGATTTCAACACCGACCCGGAGCCCAGCGGCGATATCCTGATGTACCCCCAGGGCGACAGGTCGGTCCCGGCATCGGCCCGAATGCCCAAGGGCGGGTTCTACTTCGACTCGATCATCCGCCAGAAGCCCATCGATGACGCCAAGCTCGACCCGGCCGATAATCTCGAAGAATTCGGGCCTGTCAGTGACGAAGACCTGCGGCACTACGAGCGGCTGGCGAACGACTTGTACAACAACACCGACCTGGCCATCGCCGCCGGCTTTCCCGGCACAGCGTTCGGCGATATCGCCCTGGTCCCGGGGCCCTGGATGAAGGACCCCAAGGGCATCCGCGACATCGAAGAGTGGTATATCAGCACGGTGACCCGGCGCGAGTACATCCGGGAGGTGTTCGAGCGACAGGCCGAGATCGCCATTGGGAACCTCGAGCGAATCCATCAGGCCGTGGGCGACAAGGTCCACGTCGTCTTCATGGACGGGACCGACCTGGCCTCGCAGAACAGCCTCTTCTGCTCGCCCGCCACCTACCGCGAGCTGTATCTGCCCCACGCCCGCAAGGTGAACGACTGGGTGCACGCCCACACCAAATGGAAGGCCCTGAAGCATTGCTGCGGCGGGTGCGAGCCGCTGATCGCCGGCTTCATCGACGCCGGTTATGATGTCCTCAATCCCGTGCAGACCTCGGCCAAAGGCATGGATCCCCAGCATCTGGTGGACGCGTTTGGCGACCGCATCGTCTTCTGGGGCGGCGGCGTCGATACCCAGCAAACCCTGCCCTTCGGCACGCCCGACGAGGTCCGCGCCCAGGTCGCCGAGCGGGTCAGGATATTCGGCCAGAAGAACGGCTACGTCTTCAATACGGTGCACAACATCCAGTGCAACACGCCCCCCGAGAACGTCCTCGCCATGTTCGAAGCCCTCGGCCGCAAGCTATAACGTCAAAGAACGCCAGAATCGCCTCTACATAGTATATCTCGGTGGTCTCTGTGTCCTCTGTGGTTCAAAACCTCTTTTCTGTGTTTACCACGGAGATCACGGAGGACACGGAGAAATGAAACCGCCCAGCAACGTTGCGTCCCGCCGTGCTTACTTCTCACTTATCACTTATCCCTTATCACTTTTTTCCTTGTTCCCCGCCCCGGCCCCCGCCATAATACTCTCAGGAAAATGCCCGCGGATCAACCTGCGACGAACGAGTTGGAGCCCAAGCCGGGTCGTAGGGATGTGAAGAGGCGCGGATGAATGCAATGGCTGCAGGAGTTGGAGAGCCCGAAGGAAGAGGCGATGGGATGAGGAAGTAAGTATGGTGTCCGGAATTCCAGAGAGGGAGGAGGACTAAATGCAGAGACAAAAAGCACTGACCTTCTGTGTATTGACCCTTTTTTTCTTGTGCCCCTCCGCCGATGGAGTATCGATAGATGAACTGAGTAAGACGGTCGTCTTCCTTAGGCAGCAGTCGCCGGTAACGTATCCGCAAGGCGACAAGGAAGTCCCGGTATTTTACCTCGACCCCAACACAAAGAAGTATGAGCCCCTTATGAAGACCATCTGCGGCACGGGTCTGATAGTCAACTACAACAAGCGGGACTATATCATAACCGCGAAACATGTTGCGAAGGAACTCTCACCCACTGCTGAGGTCATCATGAATCGCCCAGCTTATAAGAGCAGGAGCGTGACGTTTGAATGGCTATCAAAACAGAAAATCATTAGAGGTGCGCGGTGGTTTCCTCACCCCAAGGCCGATATCGCCGTCCATCCTATGGCTTACGCGGAACAGGTTGAACTGCTTGCCATCGATCAGAACGATTGTCCAAAGAAAGACGTAGAGCCTCCGCTGCTTGCGCCAGCATACATCCTGGGATTCCCCCTGGGATTGGGTGTTCACGACACACTCAGTCCTGTTGCAAAGGGGACGAGAATTGCCAGCCGAATAACATCAGTAGATATTCGAGGCGTCTCACCCGACCTGAAATTCATTCTTCTCGATGAAGCCTCGGCCCAAGGATATAGTGGATCCCCAGTATTCTATACTGAAGACATCATGTCGCCTAAAATGCGTATCGCTGGACAACCTGTGAAACAGGGAGAGAAGGTTCATTTTGTAGGGGTAGTAAGTGCCACAATTCCCGATAGTACCGGAGGTAAAATCACGCTGGTTGTCCCGATTTCCTATGTATGGGACATTTTTGAGGGTCCCAACTTCCGTGCCTACGAAAGGGCGTTAGAGTCGGGGAAATAGGTGCGGGAACTAGGGGGAGCTGGGAACGCCCACCTATTATTGGGTGTACAAACTCCAGGAGTCGGTGGCTGTCCCTAGCATTGAAGAGGCGGAACATATGGACATCAACACAATACTCATGCGAGCTACATTCAAAATCGCTGGCCAAGCGACTCTTGGGACTGCCTTCGTACTTGGACGACCAGTCCCTGCGGATAGTTCAAGGGTTTACTATGTTCTTGTCACCGCAGCGCATGTGCTGCGTGAAATAAAGGAAGAACAGGCAGTCCTATTCCTGCGCAAGAAACAAAACGACGAATTTGTGAAGTTCCCTTGGCCGCTACATCTCCGCAATGGTAATCAAGAACTCTGGAAAGAGCACCCAAAGGCAGATGTCGCCGTCATGTACGTGAAGATGCCACCAGAAGCCGACATCCAATTGCTGCCGATATCTTGCTTGGCTTCCGACGAAGACCTAAACGGATTTGAGATCCACCCAGGCGACACTCTTTCGTGCCTGGGATATCCATTTGGCGCGGAGGCAGACAAAGCGGGGTTTCCGATACTTCGGAGTGGTCAAATCGCGAGCTACCTGCTCTGTCTCGATCCTCATGCGGCTGTCAGAATCATGAGATTGTGAGTGATGACCCTCAGGAGCAGTTCCCTCGATCTTCGCCGGGCGGTGCAAGCTCGCAACGCCGATCCGAGGTTGCGTTT
>Ga0315289_10016534_pt1 | contig 10166 bp, 9 predicted proteins | sample YL17G11_40_MG_FD_203452 | JGI IMG/M metagenome (GOLD analysis project Ga0315289, IMG submission 203452) | Sediment microbial communities from Yellowstone Lake, YNP, Wyoming, USA - YL17G11_40 | ecosystem: Environmental > Aquatic > Freshwater > Lake > Sediment | place: USA: Wyoming | collected...
TCTTCGATTTCTCTGCCTGCCGGAAGGCGGCAAGAGAGGGTGCGGCGAAGATTGGGATTGACGACACCGTTTGCGGAATATGTATCTCAGTTTGTCCTTGGACCCTGAAATACATTGAAAGGGAAAGTGGGACTTAATGGGATCTCTGAAAAACTATAAAGGAGGGAGAAGTTGGAGTGTTCACCTTTAGGAACTGTTGAAAAAGTGTTTTTGGAGTGCGAAAGCTTGCTTTCGCGGCTTTTAAGTTGGTTCGGGAATTGGTTCCCGAACCAATTCCGTGCGGGAATTCCAATTCCCGCACGAACAAGAGGGTTTTTGAACAAGTCCTTTAGGTGAACCATACGAAAGCTTTTTCTCCTTCAAGAACTTCAGGTCAAGCTGAAGCTTGACACTCCAGAAAAACCTTCCCCTATCTGACTTTTTCAGAGCCTCTTAATAGACGCTGACGGTCTACACCCTGATGTCTCTTGGTCCTAAATTTTCACTTCGTCAGGCGCCGAAACGATAGAAGGTATTTGGCCAGAAAATAAAGGATGGAAAATGAGTGAAAAATCGATCATCATCATTGGGGCGGGGCTGGCCGGCTTGTCCACCGGCTGCTTTGCCCAGATGAACGGATACAAAAGCCACATCTTCGAACATCACACTCAACCAGGTGGGGTGGCAGCCACCTGGACGCGTAAGGGTTATATCCTTGACGGTGGTATCCACTTCATCATGGGTCACAAACTGGGCACGGCACTCCATAAGTTGTACCACCAATTGGGCATCACTCAAACCAGCCGCTTCGTTGACATGACCACCTATGGTCGATTCCTGGACGAAGTTAGTGGGCGTAGCGTGGAGGTCACACAGGACCTGAACCGTCTGGCGGATGATTTGAAAGCCTTCGCGCCAGCCGAGGCCCGGTTCGTCGATGAGCTGATCGCTGGTGCCATGCAGGGGCTAGACACAAGCGAAATAGGGATGGGGAAGCCTCCTGAATTGAAGGGTCCCCTGGATAAGATAAAAGAGATGTGGAAGATGCGTCGGCTGTTCAAGTATTTCACCGGCAAGTACTCAAAATCCGTCGCCGAATATGTAAATGCCATTGGTGACCCGTGGCTGCGTGAGTGCATTAAAAACCTATTCCTGCCGGAGGTGCCGGTCTGGTTCATATTCATGATTTTGGGACTTTTGGCAGACGGACAGTTAGGATTGTTGGAAGGGGGATGCCTTGATTTTGTCCGATCCATTGAGAAACGTTACCAGGGCTTAGGCGGACAAGTAACCTACAAAGCTACCGTGGAAAAGATATTGGTGGAAAACGACCGGGCCGTGGGCGTGCGTTTAGCTGAGGGCAGCGAGCACCGTGCCGACATCGTGGTCTCCGCCGCGGATGGCTACAGCACCATATTCAAGATGCTGGGCGGTCGTTATGTAAATGCGAAGATTAAGAACCGCTACGCTAATTGGAAGTTGTGCCGTCCTCTCATGATGGTGAGCTACGGTGTGGCACGGGAGTTTCCCCACGCACAATCCTTTACCACCATCATGCTAAAGCATCCCTTCACCATAAACAACCAAGCCGTCAAAGGGATTTTTGTCCGCATCTTCAATTATAGCCAAAAATTTGCTCCGCCGGGCAAGACCGTTATCCAGGTTGAGTTTGAAACGGAATGGAGCTTTTGGAATGATCTGCAAAGGGAGGATAGGTCTGGCTATGATGACGAGAAGGAACGGATTGCAAAAGAGATTCTGAAGCGATTGGAGGCGCACTATCTCGGCATATCGTCGCAGGTGGAGGTTACGGATGTAGCCACGCCCTACACCACCTGGAGCTATACCAAAAATCACAAAGGAGCTTGGGGTGGATGGCTTTTGACGCCAGAAGTAATTAATACGCGGATGAAAAGAACCTTACCCGGACTCACCAACTTTTACATGGCTGGCCAGTGGGTAATGCCAGGCGGTGGCGTTCCTTCCTGCCTCTATTCCGGTCGCCACGTGATACATATCCTCTGCCACCAAGACAAAAAGCGGTTTTTCACAGGTGAAAAGATTGCCTAAAATGGGCTTCGCGGTTTACGGTGTTTATCCTAAAGCAAAGTCGAGGGCTCGCCCAAATGTCTTCCCTCGATTACGCTCCCTTCGGTGCCTTAGGACAGGCGGGACAAGTCGGCACTTGTCAAACACGCGAAACGTTAGTTACAAGCCACGCAAACGACATAATTCAAATGTGTTAGAATGAATCAAACAAAATACAAAATCCTTATTGCTGCTGCTCTTTTTGGTGCAAGTGCTCCATTCGCCAAATTACTACTAAGTGAAATAGACCCGGTTCTTTTGGCGTCATTCTTATATCTTGGCAGCGGAATAGGATTAGTCTTTTATAAATTTATCCAGCGTATCGGCCTTAAAGAGGCCAGCAAAGAAGCTGGATTAAATAAGAATGATTTGCCTTGGTTATTGGGGGCCATTATTGCCGGCGGTATCGCTGCGCCTATAGTTTTGATGTTCAGCTTGCGCATTACCCCAGCCGCAACAGCCTCATTATTGTTTAATTTTGAAGCTGTAGCCACAGCACTGATTGCCGCTCTCGTATTCAAAGAAGCCGTGGATCGCAGGTTTTGGTGGGCTGTCGCTTGCATTAGCATCGCCAGCATTTTATTAACTCTGGAAATAAAAGGAAAATGGGGCTTTTCTTTTGGGGCATTAGGTGTTTTAGGCGCTTGTATCCTCTGGGGTATAGACAATACCTTAGCACGCAATATCTCAGCTAAAGACCCAATAATCATAGTTGTCATCAAGGGTTTAAGCGCGGGTAGCTTTAGCTTAATTTTAGCAGTCATAATGGGCAATAGATTTCCAGATATTCTCATAATAATATTGGCAATGATAATAGGATTATTTTGCTATGGTTTAAGTATTGTTTTATTTATTCTGGCTATGCGTGATTTAGGTGCAGCACGAACAAGCGCCTATTTTGGGACAGCCCCATTTATCGGCGCAGTTCTTTCTTTTTTAATATTTCGGGAATCGCCCAATACGCAATTTTTCATATCTCTGCCGATTATGATTAGTGGTGCTATATTATTGTTAAAAGAAAAACATGAGCACTTACACCAGCATTTAGCAATTGAACATGACCATGGCCACCGGCATAATGATTTACATCATATTCATGAACACCAAAACGGAATTGTTGATCACAAAGAAACTCATTCACATTTGCATAAGCATGATCCAATGACACATGAACATCCACATACTCCGGATATACACCATCGGCATGTTCACAAACAAAATGACGTGGCTAACTAACAACGGGTTTTACAACTCACCGTGTTTATCCTAAAGCGAAGTCGAGGGCTCGCCCAAATGTCTTCCCTCGATTACGCTCCCTTCGGTGCCTCAGGACAGGCGGGACAAGTCGGCACTTGCCAACATGCGAAATTTTGTTATAATATATTAAAGGAGTCAATAAATGGAAAAGAAAACACGAGGTAGGATTCTACAGCTGGTGATAAGCGTGATCGTTTGCCAGTTTGCTGGTTTTATTGGTTCGGTTTTCACAACACCCGCAATACCAACCTGGTATGTGACTCTAAACAAACCACCCTTTACCCCGCCCAATTGGTTGTTTTCCCCAGTTTGGATTTTTCTGTTTGTATTGATGGGGGTATCAGCGTTTCTTGTGTGGAGCAAAGGTTTTGGTGATAAACGGGTCAGAATAGCGCTAAGTATCTTCGCCGTTCAGTTAATTCTGAATATCTTGTGGTCGGCGGTTTTCTTCGGATTTAGATCCCCTGTTGCCGGGTTCATTGAAATCGCAATTCTCTGGATCGCGATATGGTTGACGATCTTAAATTTTTTCAAGGTATCAAAGATCGCTGGACTACTGCTTTTACCTTACATTCTATGGATAAGCTTTGCAACAGTTCTCAATTTTTTCATTTGGAGGCTTAATTCTTGAGATTGTGGAGCAAACATCCTAAATATCTCGATACGTTATGCTTGGTGGCACTATGGTGAGAATCTTTGACGCATCGGCATTGGGACTCGTCCCAAGGGAAATGCAGATGCTGATCCACTTGTGAGCTTCGGCAATTCTTCCCCGCCAAAAGCGGGGAATTTTGAGACTATTGCCGAAGCATCGGAGAAAGGTCAAAGGAGGTGATTGGCCGTGAAGAATGATGTATTCACTTTCATTGTTGGGGGTAAGGCGGGTGAAGGGGTCAAAAAGGCAGGATCTGTTGCCGCTCAACTCTTTGCCAGTATGGGGCGTCAGGTTTTCCAAATGGACGACTACCAGAGTTTGATTAAAGGGGGCCATAACTTTTCCGTTATCAGCACCGCTAAAAGAAGGATCACCAGTCATTATATAGAAGCGGATTTGGTGGTGGCTCCGGACAAAAAAAGCTATGATATCCACAAAGAGCATCTATCTGAGCGGGGTATCATAGTCTATAACTCTGATAAGGTAGGCGAGGCAGAGGGCGTGGGGATCCCATTGACAACAGAGGCAAAGAAATATCCCAACCCTGATTTGAGAATTGGTGTGGGAGCAGTGGCAGCGCTGGCGGCTGCTGTTGGATTGGACAAGGATGGTCTGAAAAAGCTTATTCAGAGTGAGTATCCCAGAGACATTGAAAACAACGTATCCTATGCCATGGCTATATATGATATAGTCTATCCGAAAATAGGCGGCAAGTTCCAGCTGGGACGTGGGGATAAGGAAAGACCAATTGTTTCGGGCAATGAGGCCATAGCCCTGGGAGCAGTGGCGGGTGGACTGGATACATATTTTGCCTACCCCATGACGCCCTCATCCTCTCTTCTGCACTTTTTAGCCGCCCATGATAGGGACCTGGGCGTGACGGTGGTGCATCCTGAAAACGAGATTGCGGTCATCAATATGGCAATCGGCTCGACCTTTGCAGGTGCAAAAGCTATGGTTGGAAGCAGTGGCGGAGGTTTTGCCCTAATGCAGGAGGCTTTTTCTCTTGCAGGTATGGTAGAGGCGCCCCTTTTGTGTGTTTTAGGATCCAGACCGGGACCGTCCACAGGAGTTCCCACCTATACCGCGCAGGGGGACTTAAAATTCGCCATTTATCAGGGACACGGGGAGTTTCCTAAAATTGTCGCTTCTCCCGGCAGTGTAAAGGAGGCTTTTTATCTTGCCGCCGAAATGCTTGATATGGTCTGGCGATTCCAGACCCCAGGGATATTACTCACTGAAAAACATCTGTCGGAGAGTGCCATGACCGTTAATATTGATGTGAGTAAGGCGAAATGGGCTGAACCTATTAGGCATGGTGATGGTGAGTATAAGCGATACCTTGACACCAAAGACGGTGTGTCGCCTTTTTTATTTCCTCCCTCAAGGGAACTGATTAAGTGGGATAGTTACGAGCATGATGAACTTGGAATAACTACCGAAGCTCCTAATATGATCGCCAAGATGCAGGAGAAAAGGAACAGAAAAAAGAAAGCAATTATAGATTACCTGAGGGGTGTGCATACTGTTAATGTATATGGCGACAAAGGTCCTGTAATTCTCACCTACGGATCAACCACTATGAGTGTTTTGGAGTCTCTCGAAAGCGGTGAAATAGAGGCCACGGTGGTCCAGCCAATATATCTGGAGCCTCTGCCCGTTTGGGAACTTGACAGGTATAAAGAGAGTGGTGTCATCGTGGTGGAGCTTTCTTGCGCGGGACAGTTTGCATCTCTACTGGAGGAAAAAGCTGGCATCCAGCCCGAGGCTGTTATCAAAAAATACGATGGGAGACCCTTTGATCCCGTTGAACTGGCAAGTAGAATTAAAAAGAAATTATAGAATTTCTATAGGATCTCATTAAAAGTTGTTTTGGAAACTCGGTTAACGGCAACGAAACTCGTATCGATGCTTGAAGCTCGAAGTTAGAAGCTTGGCACTTAATTGGATAAAGAACTCTTCGAGTATCGAGTTCCGAAATAACAAGCTTCGATATTGAGCGAAGCGAAATCCGTAGGACGAGCCTCGTCAACGACATCCGAGCATCGAGCCTTATCAAAGGAGGTGATATAAGATGGACGACCTGGAAACCTATGCAGAGAACACCTGGTGCCCCGGTTGCGGGAATTTCGGAATCCTTTCTGCCTTCAAAAAAGCGGTGAGGAAACTTGAGGATAAAGGGATCAAAAGGGAGAAGATTATTATCTCTGCTGGTATCGGGTGTCACGGAAAGATCTTTGACTATCTTAAACTCAGTGGACTTTATTCAATACACGGAAGATCCATGGCAACGGTGCAAGGTATGAAGATTGCCAACCCCGATTTGAAGGTGGTGGCATTTGCCGGTGACGGCGATGCCTTTGGGGAGGGGATAGCGCACATGATATTCGCCGCCAAGAGGAATGCGGATATAACGGTCATCTTGCACGACAACGGTGTGTATGGTCTTACCACGGGTCAATATACGCCTACCAGCCAGAAGGGCTTTAAAGGTCCCTCCACGCCCAAAGGGAGTATTGAGGAGCCTTTGAATCCCTTGTCCCTCATGTTAGAGTCGAAAGCGACCTTTGTTGCCAGGGGTTATCCGGTCAAATTGGATCACCTTGCGGACATAATGGTGCAGGCGGTAGAGCATGAGGGTTTTTCATTTGTGGACGTTCTTCAGCCATGCGTGAGTTTCAACAATACGTATAAGAAATATAATGCTATGGTGGAGATTCTGGATCATATACCCGCTACCTACGAGGAGGCGATGGCTATTGCCAAAAGGGAGGATAAATTGTCCATAGGGGTTATATACAAGAAGGAAAAGCTATCGTATCATAAGGAACTATATGGGGATTTTAACCCTGTAACGAAGGGGTTATCAAGAGAAGAGAGGATAAAGAAGATCAAAAGTCTACTCTCTCTATGAAGGAAATCGTATAGTGAATAATGAATAACAAGAGTCTGTTACCCAACTATTTTTAATTGGTTTCGTTAAAAAGGTTTAGGTCTTCGGTTACGTATCGTCTATCGTTAGTCGTAAAAAAGGTTACGGATGGACAATGTCAAAAGACTAATGTATAATCTTTCACTTGCTATGAATAATTTTACGGTTCGACAAGCTCACCGTCCCTGAGCCTGTCGAAGGGAAAAAGAGACGACAAACTAAACCTTAGTACGAAACCGATACCTGGCCGAAACCCAAACCGATGCGTATGCATTCATACGAATAAACACAAAACAGACTAAAAGACAACACACTCAAAAATAATAAAAATGGAGGTAAAAACCATGGCAGAAGAAAGAAAAACAGAAATCGGCAAGAAGGCGAAAGACTTTGCCCTAAAAGATCAGAATGGCAAAGAATTTAAGTTGTCGCAGTTCAGCAGGAAGAGGGTGCTCCTTTCTTTTCATCCTTTGGCATGGACTGAAGTGTGCTCTAAACAGATGCAATCTCTGGAGCAAAATAAGAAAACTTTAGATTCATTGAACACTATAGCGTTTGGCATGAGCGTGGACACTGTGCCATCAAAGCTGGCTTGGGCTGAAAGTCTGGGAATAAAAAATACTCCGCTTTTGTCAGATTTCTGGCCTCACGGCGAGGTGGCAAAGTTGTATGGCATTTTCCGAGAGAAAAATGGATTTTCCGAGAGGGCAAATATAATCGTGGACGAAAATCAAAAAATAGTATTTTTCAAAGTCTATGATATACCCCAGCTGCCGGATATGAACGAGATAATAAATTTTCTCAAGAATCTTAAGTGATAGGCTTGGGCAAGGAGAGAATTGTAATTACTGAGTTACACGCAAACAATGGAAAATCATTCTCCCCTCCCTTGGAGACTGTGTCACAATTTCTGTTTTTGTAGCCGCCCCGCTTAGCGGGGCGAAATCGATATGTTGAATTTCAATATCTTACGTCCATATGGACGGCTACAACTTCAAAACATGATTAAGACACACCTTTTTGGGTAGTTCGACAAGCTCACTACACGTGGGAAGGGATAGAGGGGAGGGTGATCAAAAGCCTTTTTCACCCTCTCCTTTATCCTCCCCCATCAAGGGGGAGGAAATTAAGGAGGTCCTGAAGATGGGTTCGGACATTATCCCCGATGCAGAGCTGGATTGTGTAGGTCTTTATTGCCCCATGCCGATTGCCATGACCAAGGAGGAAATTGAGAAGATCGAGATGGGGCAAGTATTGAAAGTGGAGGCAGACGATCCTGCGGCGGAAGAAGACATAAAACGATGGGCTAAGAGGACCGGACATAAAATTCTGAAATTTGAAAAAGAAGGGGCGATATTAACCTTCTACATACAGAAAATGAAATGAGATGACTCTATGTACCATATGGTTCGAATACCTGTGGGAAAACTGGTTTTTGAAGCTCGGTTAACGTTGACGAAGTCCCGCGATGCGGGATATTGACGACTCGTATCGATGCTGGAGGCTCGAAGTTAGAGGATCGAACATCTGATAAGGTGAATAAATTTTCGAGTGTTGAGTCTCGAAAGACGAGCTTCGTAGCGAGCCTCACCAACGGTATCCGAGCATCGAACCTAATTAAAGGAGCGAAAAAATGAAAGACGAAAACTCAATCCTATATGTGCAAACCAGTGACCAGCCTGAAAGACAGTATTCACCTTTAGTTTTGGCGCAAACGGCGAAGGCAATGGATATTATTCCAAAACTTTATTACTTAGGCCTGGGCTTAAAAATACTCCTGCCGGGCGCCGCCGATAAGATAAAACTCGGATCATTTCCCAGTGTTGGGGAAATGCTTAAGAAAACTTTGGACATGGGAATCGAGATCTATGTATGTGAAGCTTCTAAGCAGATGTTGGGTTGGGAAAAAGTGGAACTGATACCAGGGGTGAAGATAGTCGGTGCCGCAACCCTGAACGATCTTGCCCTCGAGGCGGGGGCAACCATGTGGTTTTAAAAAGAAGGTTCTTCTCTATATTAGTGACTAAAATTTGTGGAGTCCCCTCTCCCCTTGTGGGAGAGGGTTAGGGTGAGGGGTATGTAGACTTATTTCTTGTTTTTGTATTAGCAACTCTTTTGGAGAAGACCCAAAAATGAACACATAGGAGATATAAAAGACTATGGAAAAGATATATTTAGACCACGCCTCGGCCATGTCGGTTGATCCCAGAGTATTGGAGTTTGCCAGGCAGTATCTTAAAGAGGACTTTGGAAATCCCTCATCCCTTCATTCAGTAGGATTGACGGCGAAAAGAGCTATCGAGGATGCCAGGAAAAAAATTGCGGAGCTTATTAACGCAGAGAATGAGACCTGTATTCTCTTTACAGGCGGAGCAACTGAATCCAACAACTTGGCTATCAAGGGAACCGCGCTCCGGAACATAGGAAAGGGGAAAAAAATTGCGGCAAGCGCCATAGAACACATCTCAGTTCTCAATCCCATGAAAGAGCTTCAGAAAAATGGTTTCGAATTTACCATTATATCGGTGGATTCAACGGGTCTTGTAGAGTCAGAAAAACTCAATGATATTTTGACCAAAGATACCACGCTGACTTCGATAATGTATGCAAACAACGAGATAGGGACAATAGAGCCTATCAAAAAGATAAGTGAGGTGGTTCATAAGAAGGGTTTGTATTTGCATGTGGATGCAACGGCGGCCGCAGGGCGTATACCTATCGACGTCCAAAATGAGGGGATAGATTTGTTAACCCTATCATCTAACGACATGTATGGACCTCAGGGTGCTGGTGCATTGTACATAAAACCGGGAATAAAGCTTCAATCGATTCTTCCCGGTGGGGGACAGGAACGTGGGCTCAGGTCTGGGACCGAGAATGTGTTCGCCATTGCTGGAATGGGAGAAGCGGCAAGGATAGCCAAGGATGAAATGGATCAGGAGAAAAAGAGGCTGGAGGGTATAAGGGATGAACTCATCCATGAAATATTGAAGATCGAGAAATCATATCTCACCGGTCATCCTACCCAAAGGATTCCCCACCATGCCAGTTTCCGGTTCAGTGGCATAGAGGGGGAGAGCATACTATTGAGTATGGATATGATCTATAACATACAAGTGGCTACCGGATCAGCCTGCTCTTCCAAGACGTTAGAACCCTCGCATGTTCTATTGGCAATAGGTCTGAAACATGAAGAGGCTCATGGTTCAATGGTCTTGACCCTGGGACGGTCAAATAAGGTCGAACAAGTCCCTA
>Ga0315289_10016537_pt1 | contig 10165 bp, 8 predicted proteins | sample YL17G11_40_MG_FD_203452 | JGI IMG/M metagenome (GOLD analysis project Ga0315289, IMG submission 203452) | Sediment microbial communities from Yellowstone Lake, YNP, Wyoming, USA - YL17G11_40 | ecosystem: Environmental > Aquatic > Freshwater > Lake > Sediment | place: USA: Wyoming | collected...
AGAAACTTTTGGGGATTATTGGGATGTTCGGTTTGGTATGGGGTGTATTTCTGTCCGGTGCTCGCTTCGCTTTTGTTGCTATACCTCTTGTTTCCTGCTTATATCTGGGATGTCGCGCACTTTATACCAGGGAAGGATGGAGAAGATTTATTTATGGCTTAGTGCTAACCTTGTTAGTTTCAGCAATAGTCTGGTCCATTTATAGTTTCCTTGAGGATCCAAGCAGTTTAAAATCGTTAATTAGTTCAATATCGATTACCACTGCTATGGAAAAGAAACTCTCTCAGTTCTATACTGCCTTGGAAACAGGTAGTCTAGTATCTTTTGACCCCAAACGTGTATTTTTTACCAGCAAAGCGCTCGATTTCCTTCGTTCCTTTCCGCTTCTGGGAATTGGGTTGGACAATGCAAGGTATCTCCTGGGGTTTCGAGTACATATTTTGCTACTTACAATGTGGATTGAAGGGGGTATATTAGCGCTAATCTCTATTCTGATAATATACTGGAGAATTGTAAAATCAGGAATAAAGAGTGTCAGAAATTGTAAAAACTACAGAGAAGTTAGCTTGGTATCAGCATTTCTTGCCAGTTGCGCAGCGAGCTTCCTATCGGGGCTTCAATCCCCGATAGCTATCCAGAACCGTTATCACTGGATACCATACCTTATGGTGTTATTCCTTGCGGTTTTTATGAACACCCGGAAGAAGGATTTGTCATATATTTAGCGAAGTTCATGACATAATCCATCGTAATAAAGGTAATAAAAACTCACTTTTGTAAAAAGGTGGTTATAAATGAGGATTTGTCACGTTTCTCCCACCTATCCGAGAGAATTAAATACTGGCTCGGGATCAGTGCCATACCATCTATCAAAATACGGGCAAGGGAAGATATTATTCATCACCAAGAGAAGGGCTGGAAAGCCTCTTAGACCAGAACCCGGGGTAGTTCTCAAGGAAATTTCCTATCCAGAATTTAGATTGCCCGCTAAACTAAATTTCCTGAAGAAAGTAGTTTTGGGTTCTTGTAAACTAATCGGCTATATGATTTTTCTCATAAGAAGCGTCTCTTATATGGTTAAGTTTAAGCCACAGATAGTCCATATTCATACTCCCATTCCTATATTGCATGGAATATTCGGCAAAGTGTTCTTGAGAGCCCAATTGGCTCTTACCCTATATGGCACTGATTTCTTGAGATTGAAGTCAGAGAGGTTGCTCCAGCGGTGCATCCGAAGGTCTGTTGATACGATTTTTTTTGTCTCTAAAGCAATGCTTGAAGACTTGAAGCAGATGTTGCCTGGGAAACATCTGGTCTACACCCCAATTGGTGTAGACACTAACAAATTCTATGACCAGAAGAGGCAAAGAAAGAAACAGCTTGTTGCTGTGGGAATGCTAAAGTGGCAGAAGGGCTATGAGTACCTTCTGCAAGCAGTCAAGGGAGTTTTCTCCGGGCACCCTGAGTATAAATTGGTTATAATTGGGAATGGACCCTTAGGGGCCAATATAGAGGAAATGGCAAAGAACTTGATGGTAAAGGATCGAGTAGAGTTCTTAAAGAGACTGACCCAAGAGCAGGTAGCAACTGCGCTTAACGAAAGTAGTATCTTCGTTATGTCCTCGGTCACAGAGGGTTTCCCTCGAGCCTTAATAGAGGCAATCGCCTGTGGTACTCCTGTTGTGGCAACGGATGTAGGAAGTTGTCGTGAGATAGTAGATGGGGTCGGTTTCATAGTAAAGCCCAGAGACCCAAGAGGATTTGAAGAAGCCGTGAATAGACTCATAGAAGACGAGGAGCTCAGGGTGGAGTTTTCTCGCAATTGCCAGGACATAGCCAAGCGCTACGACTGGAAAAGAACATCAGAAATCGTAGAGCGTGAATACGGAAAGTTGGTTTCATGAGATAGCGTTTGTGTCCTAATAGGAATGCCTTCTAAGGAGATATTTTTGCTGAGTTAAGAGAAATGACTATAAAATCGAGAACGATTGAAAAAATAGAAATAGTTGTGATATTGTTAATAATCTTCATATCAGTTCTGAATTTTATGAAGATTATACCAAGGAACATTGTTCTATTTTCTTCGTTTTTTGTTTTCTGTTTCATATTTATTCTTCCGGGATATCTCATATTTTCTTTAATAAATGACGATAAGAGTTTAGTTCGGAGAATAGCGATATCATTTTCGCTGAGTCTAGGTGTCTTGGTCGTTCCAGGATTTTTGTTTTATTTGTTAAGGTTTAATGTAAAAGATTTCTTCATATTCGTTTTACTTCTTAATATTCTTTTGCTGATTATGTTTTTACGAAGAAAAAAGACCAGATTTGGAACCATTGATCTAAAATCATTATTTGAGGATAAAATCAGACTTCTTTTCTGGCTGATTGTTATATTCTTGATAGTCAAGTCTGTGAGCTTAAAATTGTCCTATCCCTATTCGGGGACGGATAACTGGTTCTACATAAGTTGCATCAGAGAAAACATTAATGCTTCCCATCTTTCTCCTTACGAGCCATTTTTTGGTACTAATTTCAGACCAATTAATTGGTCTTGTTCTTCCTGGTTTCTTTTGGGAGCACTTACAGCGTCAATATCAAGGGTAGATCTGATAAATCTAATGATTCTTTATCTTCCTGCGTTTCTAATAGCAATCTGTATCTTTTCATTTTATACATTATCCATGGAGATATTCAACGATAAAAACACGGCATTATTTGCAACGATTCTGCAAGTATTCTACCTGCTTGTTTTCAGGACACGAGAAATATGGGTACGGATTGCCGAGCCCAAATTTATGCTGTTCTATGTAGTGACTCCGATTGCATTAGCTTTTGCCATCCGTTATATCCGTCATAAAAGATTAATAGACGGTGTTATTATAGCCTGCATATTACTAGCTATGGCAAATATAAATGTGGTTAATTTTGTTATCGCCTTCATATCCATAGTCTCTCTATATATAATAAATATGATTTTTGATTTTACGAAATTCAATGTTAAAAAATTAGCGCTAAATCTACTGTTTATACTCATCATCGTAACTCCTTTTACAATAGGACAGAATATCTCACTATTTAAGTACAAGAGTACGAACAAATTAATATATCAGGATTATCGAGAAGGCACATTACCTTATCCGTCAAATCTAATTTTCACTCGCACACTGAAAGTTTCGGAGTGGAAAGATTCCAAATTAAAGAGAATCTTAGCGAAAAAGTTTGCTGATTACTATATTTTAAACCCGTTGTTCCTGTACGACTATCCGCACACTACTCAGGTACCCTTCAAATTTCTTAAGGTTATGGTGATATTTTTAGCAATTCCACTTTTGCTGAAGGCGAGAAAAAAAGTAGGCTATCAAATGATAGCTATAAACACTTTTGTTCCCGTTATTCTATTATTTAATCCTTTTTCAGCCACCCTTATGGGAAGGATTTTTCCTCCTTCCTTATTATATAGAATCTTGTGGCTTGTTCCCGAGACTCTGGTTTTTAGCGCGATTTTTTTTGAGTTTGGCAGGTTAATTAAAAATAGGTGGCCTAAAATTATGGATGGGGTGAGAAACAAAAAGTATTATGTCCTCGTAATCGGAGCCACAATTTTCGCCATATTCTATTCTTTGACAATTCATTACCATGAAGAGGCGATTGGAAAATTCCGTTTCAAGAAAACCAAGTTCTATGTCAATAAAAAGCAAGCATCGCTTTATGATTACATTAGTGATAATATTGACCAAAATGCGGTTGTTTTGGTGGATAATGAGTTGCTATACACATTTCCTTTATATCTTAATCAGAATATAGTTGCTGCACTTAAAAAGAGCACCACAATAGGACTGAGTGAGAATTCAAAAGAAGGCCTGGCAAGATGGGAAGATGTAAATTATTTCTATAGCTTGGAGAAGTTTGATAACAAAGCCAGAGATATTCTGAAGAAATATAAAGTAGGATTTGTAATTACACATATAAGGCAACCAATCGACCAAGATTTGCGGCAGAGGAAAGAAGAATTCGAACTTGTATACCATAATAAGAAGTATGGATTATTCAAGGTAAAAAATTTATCAGAATAGTAAAAGAAGTATGAAAGATGGAAAATTACAAAACCTTGCCTTTGCTTTCCGTAATAGTTGTGAATTATAATGGAAAAAAATTACTCAAGAGATGTCTTTCGTCTATAAAAAGGCAGACGTACTCAAACTTTGAAATAATAGTAGTAGACAATGGCTCTACTGACGGTTCAGTTGAATTTATCAAGAGAGAATATTCTGATTCGGTGAGGTTAATTGAGAATTCTCGGAATCTCGGTTTTGGCAAGGGTAATAATCAGGGAATTGTGATTTCAAAAGGGGAATATGTGGCTTTATTAAATAATGATACAGAAGTGGAACCAAGCTGGCTAAGTGAGCTGGTTAAGGTAGCACAAAGTGATAAAAGAATTGGAATGTGTGCATCGAAAATTCTTCTTGGCGATAATCAAGCTCAAATAGACGTAGCCGGCCACTTAATATATCCTGATGGTCTCAATAGAGGGAGGGGTCACCTGGAACAAGATGTAGGTCAGTATGATACTAAAGAAGAAGTATTATTTCCCAGTGCGTGCGCTGCTATTTATTCCAGGGATATGCTTGATGAAGTAGGCCTCTTCGACGAAGACTTCTTTGCCTACGGGGACGACACGGATATTGGGATTAGAGCACGGTTAATGGGCTGGGAATGTGTTTATGTTCCTACGGCCATTGTCTATCACTACCGTTCTGCAACATTGGGCAATTATGCACCGCTAAAAGCGTATTTGGTGGAACGGAATCGCGTCTGGGTCCTGTTAAAATATTTTCCTTTTTCCACAATAATGGTCAGCCCCTATTTTACTTTGAAAAGGCTTATTCTTCAGGCATATGGTTCGATAATGAATATAGGTGCAGCTGGTAAATTTAGCGAAGAATTTTCTAAAATGCGACTGTTATTGATACTAATCCGAGCATATATTTCAGCATTTGTCGGGTTAGGAAGAGTCTTGAGACAACGAAGAGAAATTATGAAAAGAAGAAAAGTTTCCAACATTGATTTTCGTAAATGGTTACGTGAATTTAGAATAAGTGCCAGGGAATTGGCTTTAAAGGAATAATCAGGCAATTAGCATGAATATATTATTGATCCAACCACCTCCTAGAAAAATTGGCCACGAGGACGTTGTCGTTCCTCCACTAGGAATCGCATATATTGCTGCATTTCTTGAAAGACAGGGTTATGCAGTGAAAATCACAGATGGTTTTGCTTTGCAGATGGACTGGCAGGATTTTGAGCGAGAGGTTGCCAGGGCAAAACCAGATATAATTGGAATTACTGGAATGTCAGCAGTCATAGACAATACTTTTAGAGCAGTTGGTATTTGTCGTAAATATGCCAAGTACATTATTTTAGGAGGCGCTCATGTTTCGGCTTACAGAGAAAAAGTCTTTGACCAGTGTCAAGGAATAGATTTTCTTGTTTATGGAGAAGGCGAGTACACTTTTCTAGAACTAGTGAAGAAATTAGAACGAGGAGAAGACTCCTTAACTATCAGAGGCTTAATTTCGAAAGGAGCGATAAATCCCCCTCGAGAACAGTTGAAAAACTTGGATGAGTTGCCTTTTCCATCAAGGCATCTTCTTCCAAATGCCCGGTATAGATACACTCTCTTTCCAGGCCGAAGAGTGACTACAATGTTCACTTCTCGAGGTTGTCCATATGAGTGTAAGTTTTGCGACACATCAGTTTTTGGACATAAATATAGAGCGCGCAGTGCCAATAATGTTCTTAATGAGATAAAAGAAATCGTTGAACAGCACGGGATAAATTCTATCATTATTTATGATGACCTATTTATGAGTGGAAAGGACAGAATTGAAAACATCTGTGAGGGAATTATCGAAATGGGGCTGAAGATAGAATGGAAATGTGAGGGGAGGCCCGATAAAGTGGAGGGAAGGACTCTTAGATTGATGAAGGAAGCAGGATGTTCAATGATTGCCTACGGCGTGGAAAGCGGAAATCAAAAAGCTTTGAACTATTTGAAAAAGAAGACTACTATTGAGGGGATTCGGGAAACGTTTAGATTAACGAAAAAGCTTGGGATTAAGCCAATAGGTTATTTTATTCTTGGGATACCTGCAGAAAGCTATGAAGAGGCTATGAATACTATTAGATTTGCCAAAGAGATTGACCCAACCTATGCTCAGTTTAGCATCCTGACGCCTTTCTACGGAACTGAAATATACAAAGAAGCAAAAGAAAAAGGCTGGTATCGCGAAATTGATGCTCAGAATCCAGTGGATAAGGACTTGAAGAGAGCGGTAATGGTCTCTCCGAATTGGAGTGAAGATAAACTTAAGAAAATCATTAAGGTAGCCCATAGAAAATTCTATTGTAGGCTTGGCTATCTACTGAGACGTCTAAAAGAAATTAGAAATACGAAGGAATTCATAAGTCAATTAGCCACGGCCGCGAACATTTTGAGATGGTATCTTAAAGGAGTATAAATATATATCAGCTTGATTCATCATATCCAGACCTCTCTCAAAGAGTTCAGTATAGCAAAGGGGGTATTGCCCGGAGGTACTGGGATTATCGTGACGCGTGCATTTTCTCTTATATCAAAAATGAGAGAAGAATTCTTGATATCGGATGTGGAGAGGGCATAACACTCCAGAAGCTATTATACAGATTCCCAGAAAAGGATATTTCTGGTATCGATGTTTCTCGGGAAAATGTTGAGATATGCAAAAAATACGGCTTACCTATTAAAGAGGGCAATGTTTACAATTTGGAATTTGGCGATGAGTCTGTTGATTGTTGTATTTTTATAGAGATAATTGAACATTTAGAATATCCCTTGAAAGCTTTGAAGGAAATCGACCGTGTTCTTCGGAAGGGCGGCCTTTTGGTTATCCTTTTTCCTAACGACTTTATTTTCAAATTGGCCCGCATATTCACGTTGAAGTTTAAAGAGGCATTTTATGATTATGAGCATCTTAAGCAATGGACTCCTGAGGAAATTAGAAAAGTCCTGACAGAAAAGTGTTTTGATATTCTCTAGCAGAGGAGCATTCCCTTCCGTTTGTGGCATTGCAGTTTGCACCATCTCGTGGCGGCAAGGAAAAGAGGATGAAGACCAGAGTAATGTTTGTTAATGCAATTAATCCCATGGTTGAAGTAGAAAGGCGATATCCCAATTTAGGATTAGGGTATATAATTAGCACTTTAAGAGAACATTTTGGCCATCAAAGATTTGATTTCAAGGTGGTAGATAGAAACGTTACACGGGAGATAGAAAGATTTCAACCTCACATTATTGGCATATCTTCTGTTACACAGAACTATAATTTGGCAAAGAGATATGCCCAGGTGGCTAAGAGTCAGAAAATACCAGTTATCATTGGTGGCGTGCATATATCTGCATTGCCCAATTCGTTATCTCCGGATATGGATATAGGTTGTATTGGAGAGGCGGAAGAGACTGTGGTTGAACTTTTTGAAGCTTTCCTGGATAGAAGTTCCTTTCCTAAAGAGCGATTGAACAAGATAAAAGGCATTGCTTTCTGGACAAATGGTGGTTTACATATCACAGAGAGTAGAGAACCTATAAAAGATCTTGATTCCTTACCTCTTCCTGCTAGGGACATTTTCAAAATAGAAAGGCATAGCTATATATTCAGTTCCCGGGGATGTCCTTTTCGATGCACTTTCTGTGCTTCATCTCGTTTCTGGGGAAAAGTGAGGTTTTTCTCTGCAGAATATGTGGTAAGGGAAATAGAAGAATTAGCAAATAAATACCATGTCAAGATGATTAGTTTTTTTGACGATTTATTTGTGGCTAATAAGAGTAGATTGAAAGAAATTGTGAATCTAATGAAAAGGGAAGGACTTGATAGAAAAGTTAAACTGACTTGTTCATGCACAGCAAACCGTATTGATGATGAAATAGTTATGTTATTGAAAGAAATGAATGTGTGTTCTGTTGGTATGGGATTGGAATCTGGTTGCGAGAGAACGCTTAAATTTTTGAAAGGAGATAATTTTTCTGTTGAAGATAACGTTCGGGCAGTAAAGACCCTTGAAAAATATGGCATCAGGGCAAATGCTTCCTTCGTAATCGGTTCTCCTTTAGAAACCAAAGAAGAGGTTATGGAAACCTATAGGTTTATTCAGGAGAATCTTTTGACCCTAGTTGATGTATATGTTTTGACTCCTTTCCCTGGAACTCCCATCTGGGACTACGCAATGCGAAGGCGACTTGTGTCAAATGATATGGATTGGGATAGGTTGAATGTCAATTTTGAATCGAATTATGAAAATGCTATTATTCTTTCGGAGAAACTAGATAAGGATGAAATCATTAAGCTATATTGGAAGTTTAGAAAACAAAGACTATATCGCAATCTTAAAAAGATATGGAGGTCTCCATTTGTAATCGATGTCCCAAAGATTGCGTTTAGAATGTTCGTAGAAAAATTACGCCGAAGACAATGGAAGCAATAATTTATATTGCACTATGAAAGACACGTTAATAATCATTCCAGTGTATAATGAAGAGAAAAACATCCTACGTGTGATTGAGGACATTAAGAAGAGAACGTACGAGATGGATATTCTGGTGGTTAATGATGGTTCATCGGATAATACACAGTCTGTCTTGCAACTTTCTGGTGCTAAGGTAATTAATCTTCCTTACCATTTAGGGTATGGAGTTGCTCTTCAGACTGGATACAAGTATGCTCTGGAGAAAGGTTACGATTATGTCGTCCAGATGGATGGAGATGGGCAACATAATCCCAGCTCGATAGAAGATTTACTAAGGGGAGTGAAGAGCGGAGATGTTGATGTGGCTATAGGTTCAAGGTTTCTTAGTAACAAGAAATATAAAACGTCCTTTCCTCGCAAATTAGGCATGAAACTGTTTGGTTCGCTCGCCTCTCTGATAATGCGCCAGAGAGTCACTGATCCAACCTCAGGATTTCAGGCGTTGAATAAGAAAGTCATTAAATTCTATACAAGTGATGTTTTCCCTTGTGACTATCCGGATGCAGATGCGATTATTATGCTTCATCGTGCAGGATTTGTAATAAGGGAAGTCCCGGTAATTATGCATTACGATAGTCAAACTAAGTCGATGCATCGTGGTTTAGGGGTCTGTTATTACATTTTCAAAATGTTTCTTTCAATATTTGTAAATGTGCTTAGGGAAAAGCGTATTAAAGAGGAGGTATAAGATGCCTATTAGACAGAAGGTATTTGCGGTATTGATAAGTATTGTCATATTTGTAGTTGTTATTGAATTGGTTAGAAAGAGAAGGCTTAGAGAGGAATACTCTTGGTTATGGTTAGCTACTGGTGCAGGGCTGCTGGTGCTCACGCTTTGGTACAATTTATTGGTTGCCATTACTCATTTTATTGGTGCTGCACTTCCAACTTCAACATTGTTCTTCTTTGGATTGATCTTTGTGATGTTGCTAAACCTGCATCATGCCACAAAGAATTCAAAGCTTACGGACGAGGTCAAGAATCTTGCTCAAAAGATAGCACTTTTGGAGCGGGAAATTAAAGACCTTTTGGAGTATAAAGATAATAAAGTATAAAACAGCTGTTAGGGGTTCAGACAGTAAACAGAAAGGCCCGTGGGTATACGATTTCTTAAAAGTTGGGTTCTATGGAGGGAATAAAAATAAGTATGGAAAAAGAGAGTAGAAAAGTAACTATTAAAGATATTAGAGCTACATATTCTAAAGACAAAATGGTTTCGGAGAGACGGAATAAGGTGTGGCTTTACTACACAGGTCGTCTTCCGTCGTTCTATGTGACCTGGATATTTCTTCGGTTAAATATGTCTGCCAATCAGGCAACATATATCTGTTTAGCTATTGGGCTTGCCAGTTGCATATTTCTGGCCCTGGGTTCGTATGTCCTAAAGCTGGCAGGCACTCTACTGGTTAACTTATATTTGCTCCTCGATTGTGTTGATGGTAATATTGCCAGATACAGAAAATCGGCAAGCCTTTTCGGTAAATTTATTGATGCCTCGGCCAGTTATATCATATCTTCTTTTTTGTTTATGAGCATTGGTGCGGGAATATTCACTGACCCGGACTCATCGGTCTTATTAAGACATCCGGAAAGTTTTCTTATCC
>Ga0315289_10016538_pt1 | contig 10165 bp, 5 predicted proteins | sample YL17G11_40_MG_FD_203452 | JGI IMG/M metagenome (GOLD analysis project Ga0315289, IMG submission 203452) | Sediment microbial communities from Yellowstone Lake, YNP, Wyoming, USA - YL17G11_40 | ecosystem: Environmental > Aquatic > Freshwater > Lake > Sediment | place: USA: Wyoming | collected...
CTCGACGTCGATGGTGGCCCCTTGCTGGACGCGGTACTGCTTGCCGCCGCTACGGACGATGGCGTAGACCGCCAAGACTCTCTCCTCTCGTAGGCTCGCCTTCGATTCTACTGGTAGGGAAGCGTACCGTCAAACGCTGTGGTGTTCCAGGACATGCCGTACACCTACCCCCTTTCCGTTGTTCGTGTAGCTAGCCGTTCCTGGTACAGTTCGCATGGTGTTCGCTGGGCCAGGGCCTTGTGAGGCCGGACGGCATTGTAGACGGTCTCATGGGCCCTCAGCCTTTCCCGGCGCTCGGGCAGCCTTTGGGGAGGGTTGAGCATCCCATACCACTCATCCTGGTGGGCCCGGCTGCCGCCAGGCAGGCCGTTTTGCCTTCCAGATACGGATGGGGTTTTGCCGCCCCGCGCAGGCAGGCGACGAGGATAAGCGCGCTACTAGGACGGTTCGAGGTTCCCCAGGGCGGATCCTGCTCAGCCGTACCTCCATTGCAGGTCACCGCAACTGCACTGCAGCCGCTCGCGACTCGCTTGATCCGCTATCCAAAACGGGTCGTTGCACGACGGGCACTTGAAGCGCTCGAGCGCCCGCTCGCAAGCGCCAAGCAACCTGGCGGCCTCGGCTGAAGTAAGACTCCCGGAGTGAGACGCTCTGTTGGCCCAGGAGACGAGAAGGGAGTGGGCTTCTCTCCAATCGTCAAGCGGCTCGGTGTAGCTGGCCCATGACGTGCCGTCTCTCTTCCGGAGCCTGTCTTCCGCCTCCGCGATCATGCGGACCAGAAACTCGGCTGCCGTCCGACGGTCGTTGCGATCTCCTCTGGCATACGGCAAGCCAAGGCCGAGCTTCTCCGCGATCAACGCAAGGTCCCCGTCCATGTTCGCGCGGATTCTATTGCCCGCAGCTTCTGGGTTGCTGGCGATCAAAGCGCGGGCTTCATCGAAGGCAAAGACAGTGCCTGACCACTGGAGGCCCATGTCGGGACTACGCCAAGGGAGGAGCGACATGAAAGCCCAGTTGGCCGAAGGCAGGCGGGCGCGAAGTTCTGCGAACCACTCTCTGTCGTGAGTGAAGAGCAAGACTTGGCGATCAGCGAAATCCTCCTTGATGACATCTACTAGGAAGGCTCGATGTTCGCGGTCGAGACTGGATACGACGTCATCAAGTACGATGGGCCGGTTCGCGGTGGTGTCCATCTTCACCAGCGCCAAAAAGATGCAGAGACCCAGGCTGTTCCGGTGTCCCTCTGAGAGTGTGAGCCTGGGCGACGGCTGGTCGGTGCCGAAAAAACGGAGGCCGATGTCGATAGCTTTGTCGGCGTCCTCCGGCAGATACAGTTTGATGCCCTCAATTAGCTCCGCGGGATGGAGCTTGGACCACAAGCGACGGATCTCTTCCGAGATGGTCCGGAGGATTTCGGAGGTCTGAGTCCTAATTGCTGTCCTGACGGCGTTCTCGCAAGCAGCCAGGGCCTCCATCAGATCACTGATCGCGCCAATCTCGCGCTCAAGCTTGTCCATTTCGGGGAGGGTCGCGGCTGCATCCACGACCGCTTTGTCAGCGATCAGCTGCGTGGTAGTCGGGGGAGCGCTGTCGATGGCTGCCTGGAAGTGAGCTGTCACCGCGGCTAGGTGGCTCCTGATTGCCTGGTTCTGGTCCCGCGAACGCTCCAGTCCTCGGCTTGCTAGGTTGCAAGCCTCGAGCGCGCTGAGGTGATCTGCACATTCCCTCTGGGGCGCCATCTTCAGCCATTCCGCTACACGTTCATCCTCCACCCTGTGTCGGAGTTGCTCATAGGAGTTCACGAATGCACTCTCTGCGTCATTTGCGTCGCGCCGCGCCGAGCGGGCATCCGTGAGAGTCCGGAGTTCCTGAGTCACATGCGCGGTGAACTCAGTGAGACTGATTGGCCTACCGCACGCCGGACAATTGACCTCCCTTGTGTCGTCGGGCACGGCTTCGGCGAACTGGAGGGCTCGTTCAAGTACTTCTATGCGGTGATCAACTGCCCGTTCGATCTGCTCTCTCGCCTTCTCCTTGGCCGCAGTCATCGCGGAGAACTTGTCCACCAGACGTTCCTGGACTATCTGGTCAACGATGAGATGACGCTGTCGTTCTGGTTCTGCAGCCTCCACCCGCTGTTCGATAGCCCGTCTGACGGCACTGACTAGGTCGCCGAACTCGCCTGGCACCGCGTGGGGAAAGTACCTGCGCGCCACTCCCTTGAGGCGCTCCAGCGCCTTGTCGGCTGCTCGGTCTGGGAACACCTCTGCTACTGCACTGATCAAGTCCTGTAAGCGCTGCTCCTTCTGGGGCAGCGATGCGGGTTGCCGCACGCCCTGCTGGAGCCTACGGAGGTTGTCGGCAGCCTGTTCAAGTTGGCTTAGGCCCAGCAGTGGCAGCAGAACGGAGTACTTATCACCTTTGGCGCAATGGATGAAATTTGCGACTTCGTCCTGACGCAAGATGAGACGGCGTAAGTCCCCGGAGCGAAACTCGGCAAGGCATTCGTCGGGGCTACCGGTGATAGAAAAGCGGCCATCCCTGTCAATCTCTGCGGCGATGGACCGTCCTCGGTCGAGGCAAATGCGGAGCGTGCTCGAGGTGTCGTGAGGTGTGCGGGTGTTGCGAACCCCCTTTTCCAGCCGGTGCCCACTGTATTCATGTGCCAGGTGCTCAATCCGACCGCCTTTGTGAAGGTACTCGATGGCATCTGGGAAGGTTGACTTCCCCGAGCCGTTGGGTCCGTACACGGCCACACTCTTAGACGAAGTCGCTAGGACTGCGCTTTCGGCCGCCCCCCTGAACCACGACGCCTCAATCGTTTCAATCCGCATCTGTCGTGGGAACTCCTTGTAGCGCATTCAGTAGCTCTTGCGTCACTCGGTTGACTGACCCGGCGGTCTGGCGATCCGCCAGCCACCCCTCGTCGGCCAATGCGATGATCCGCGTAGCGGCCTGCGGGAAACGTTGCGCGAAAGAGCCCAACGCCTCAGTCAACAGATTTCGCACTGCCTCGTCGTCAGCCGCCGCACAACCGCTCAACGGCGCATCTCCTCCTGGAAGCAACTGTCCCATCCCCATGATACACAGCGGTCACGCGGGAATCAACGAGAAATGAAGGTAACCGCCGCGTGGGCGCGCCGTCGGCCCTATGAGCCTCCGCTTGACAGGAACCGGTTCTGTGCGGGCTCCGGCTTGCCTAACAAGCAAAGAGGCGCGCTCTGCGTGCAGACATGTCTTCCAGCTGGTAGGGCGATGGGGCGTCTCGGCAGTCGCTTTGACCGCTCCAGGGTGCCGAAGTAGAATCTAGCCGAAGGAGCAAGCTATTGAGGCGTATCGTCGCCTTCCTCCTGGGGGCGGCAGTCCTCATTGCCGCAAGCATGGTGGTCTTGGTACTCGTCTCCGGAGGCGGCGGGAATCAAGACACCGGCGGCTCTAGCGGTAGGGAGACGGGCGCGACGCCAACCCCGGTTGCCCCCGCAACCGTCACCCTCTCCCTGGACCAGGACACGCCGTTCGAGTTCAGAGGTGTGCCGCATCAGGCCCGCCTGCTGGAGGTCATCGGCTCCTCAGCGCGCATCAGGCTATCCTCGTCGCCCATCGATGTCACCCTCACTGCCGGACAGCCTGCTGAGGTCGACCTTACGGACGACTCCGTTGCCGACGCAACCGTAACGCTCGACGAAGTCTCCCAGTCATCGGTGACCATGACGGTCGCCCCTCTGACGCCCCGCAAGTGGGACGAGTCGGCGTTTCAGACGAACGGCGGGCTCGCCCCCTACGACATCGACCAGTACTACGAGGCCGACCCTGCGCTCGTCCCTGAGGCGGACGGCGACCTCTGGCTCTTCTACGTAGCTCAAGACACGCGAATCCACTGGGAGCGCTACCGGCCGGACGGTCAGATCATCATGGACCCTGAACTGGCGTCGGGGTGGCTGCCGGCCGAGATCGACACGGAGTCGATCGACGCGGGAATGCTGCCGGGCGGGCCCGCCGTCGCCTACGCGAGCCGGGGGCTGTGGCTTATCCCCTTCGATAACGACATGGTCCAGCAGCAGCCCCGGCTGTTCATCGGGCGGGCCCTGAACCACCCGTCCATCGCCGTCCACGAGGACAAGATGTGGGTCGCCGCCCAGGGCCAGCCGGAGACGCTCGCGCTGGACGAGACCGGCGGGAGGAGCAAGGTCGTTATCACCGAGCTCGGGACGGGAACGCCGGTCAGCTACCTGCGCCAGCGCTCGGTGACCGACCCCGGCGAAGACCGCGACCTGTTCCCCGATATCGCCTACGACGACCAGTCCGGGAAGCTGGCCGTCGTCTATCAGCGCGAGGCTAAGGGCAGCACGGGGGCGGAGTTGCGTTTCGCCGTGGTTGACCCGTCCACGCTGAAGCCGGAGCGCGACATCACCGTCGCGCCCGAGATCCCGGTTGGGGACACGGTGCAGCTTTGTGGCGTCACCGCCACCGATGGCAAGGCCATCGTCTTCTGGTCGACGGGCGGCGCGGCCGACATCCACCTCGCCACCGTCGATCTGGCAAGTGCAGCGGTGACGATCCTCTGGGAGGGGCAGTCCCGCAACGGCGCGCCCGATATGTCGGCACGCTTCGACGTCGATCTCGCGCTCCTGCCGTCGGGGCCGGCTGCGGCCTACCTCGACCCGATGGACTTCGGCGGCGAGGCCTTCCGCTTCCGGGTCTGGCCCATCACCGATAGCGGCTGGGGGGATGATCCGGTGACGCTGGAGGGAGGCCCGCCCGTCCTCGCCGACGTGCTGATCGACCTCAACGCCTTCAGGCAGAACCCGCGCAAGGCGATCTGCGGCAGCCAGACCATCCTCGAAGGGGCGGTGTTCAACCGCGGCAGCAGGATTGCCCGCAACACCCGCGTAGATGTCGTCGTCGATGGCTCGCCGGTCGGCTCGGTGACCCTGCGCGACGTGAAGGCGGGCGAGCGCAAGCCCTTCGCTATCGGCTGGACGCCGAGCCCGGACCTGACGTCGGAGGAGGTGACGGTCGAGTACGCCGTCACCACCGACAGCGAAGAGTACACCCAGGACAACAACCGTGCCTCTTTCACTGCTGTGGTGCGGCAGAACGGCGTCGTCTTCGGACGGGTGGTCAACTCGTCATCCGACGTGAACCAGGAGAGCGGCTGGTACCCCGGCCTGGAGGGCGTGCGGATCACGGTCGGCGACACGGTGGTCCTCACCGATGCTTCCGGCTCCTTCACCGTCGACGGCCTTCCGTTCGGCGGCTATACGATTGAGGCGGAGCTGGAGGGCTTCAACCCGCTCTCCACTGACTTCGAGGTCGTGCGGACGCGCCCCATGGCCTCCGTGACCATGCTCATGGACAACCACGGAGTCCTTCGGATCAAGGTCGTTGACCAGGCAGGCGCCCCGCTCTCCGGCGTCGATGTGTACCTCATCGCCAACCGTCAGCTCAACAAGACCGGCACCGACGGCGAGCTGGCCTACGACATCTCCGCTGGCACCTACCACTTCTCGTTCATCAAGCGCGGCTACTGGAGCATCGCCGACCAGGCGCTCGACGTACTGCTGGGCCAGGACCGCACGGAGACGGTGGTGATGCAGGAGGCGACGACGGCCTTCCTGAGTGGACAGGTGGTGGACAAGTACGGCGTGGGCGTCGCCGGCGCCTCGGTGACGATCAAGGCCGCCAATGGGGACGTCGTCACGCAGCTCACCGCCGACGGCGACGGGTTCTTCCCGGAGCAGGAGCTCCCCGCCAAGCCGCCAAAGACCTACAAGATCGTCGCCTCTTCCGGCGGCCTGACGGTTGAGCAGGCGGAGCAGCTCTATGGTGGTGACCGTCGCGCGGCCGTCGTTGCCCTCATCCCCGACCGCGGCGACCTCCGCCTCCGCTCGGCCACCGAAGGCTACACGTCGTGGATGATAGAGGCCTCCTGGCCCGGCTTTATGAGCGTTCCCTCGGCGGCGATGTACGTCTGGTACGGCAACTACGCTATCAGCGTCGCGACGCTCTACTGGAGCAACACCAAGGAGCTGGCCGGGGTCGACGTTACCGTGTGGGGAGGGACGTACGAGACCCATGCCACGCAGTCCGAGATCGACCTGACGGAGATGGACCAGGACTACGGTGAGCTATTCGAGACGGCGGCAATAGAGGGCTTCGGCGGCCTGATCACGACGCTGGCCACCGACCACGCCGGCGACCTGCTCGACATCGCCGGCTCCGCGAAGGACCTCATAACGGGCGACGCCGCCGAGGATGCAGTCACCACCGGCCAGGGGCGCGAGCTTCTCACCTGGAAGGAGGCGCTCGACGACTTCAACGTCAACCCGGAGTTCGACTCGTCTGACCCCGTCGGGTCCATGTGGAACGTGGTGGAGGCAGTGCCGCGCTCCTTCGCTATCCCCATTGTCATCGGCGGCAGCAGTGTCCAGGACACGAGCGTGCGCGTCGATCAGGTGGACGTCGTGCGGCTGGCAACCGGCGAGGTGCTCTGGTCGAGCGGCCTCTCGGAGTGGTACTCACACCAGGGGCCGGGCGAGATCGAGAACGAGAACGGCCGTCACTACGCGTTCAACAAGCCCGACGTTGAGTACGACGACGTGGTCATATACGTCTGGCTCACCGTGCAGAAGCTGTCCGGCGGCTCGCCAGGCGGCACTTGCTTCGACCAGCGGGAGCAGCAGGTGGTCGTCTTCCACCCGGGGCCGCGCAAGATGGAAGGGCTGATCGCGCCGGGAGACCTGTACCGCAACCCGCAGCCCTAGCCGCGTCCCATCGAAAGACCTGGGCCTGTCAAGCCCCTCGCTATTCGGGGTGAAACGAGGGGGGAAGCAGGGTGAATCTATCGGCCCCCCGCTCGAGGCCGCTTCGACCTGCTGGCGCCGCCAGTGCACACGGAGCTTCTTGACAACAGAACACACGTTCTGATACGCTGAGGCTGTCCCGGGCGCGTCCCGTAAGACGAGGACACCGAGCCGTGCGAACAGCCTGCGTCTTCATCCCCCACTTCGCCATCGCCGTCGAGCTCCTCGACAGGCCCGACGGGCGCCCGGACGGGCGCGGGCGGCCTGCTGTCATCGGTGGCGGCCAGGGACGGGGCAAGGCTGTCCTGGACTGCTCGCCGGAGGCTGAGGCACAGGGGGTGCGCCGCGGCATGCCCCTGCGACAAGCCCTGGCCCTCTGCCCCAAAGCCGTCTTCCTGGACCCCGACCCGGCCCGCTACCAGGACGCCTTCGAAGCCGTCCTTCGCGCTCTGGAGGGCATCAGCCCCCTGGTGGAGGCGGCGGAGCTAGGCCGTGCCTACGTAGGGGTGGACGGCCTCGATGGGCTCCACCGGGATGAGATGGCCCTGGGCGACGCCCTGGTGCAGGCCTGCCTGCCGGACAGGCAGGCCGTCCGCCTGGCTCACGGGCAGGGGCGTCCGGCCGGCTCCCTGCTGCCCAGCGTTGGCCTGGGGGAAGGGAAGTTCGTGGCCTGGGCGGCCGCCGTCACCAGCGCCCCCGGCGAGGCCTGTGTGGTCCCGGCAGGACGGGAGACCGCCTTCCTGTCGCCCCTGGACGTCTCGCTCCTCCCCTGCTCGCCCGATACCCTGCGCCGGCTGGAGCTCCTCGGCCTGCGAACCATCGGCGACCTGGCGGCCCTGCCCCTGGGGGCTGTCCAGGCCCAGTTCGGCCCCGAGGGGCGCCGTCTCTGGGAGCTGGCCCACGGCCTGGACCGCGAGCCCCTGCGGCCCCGTCGACACGAGGAGTCGGCGAGCGAGCGCCTGACCTTCCCCGAGCCGACTGTCAGCACCGGGGCCCTCCTGACGGCCGGCCGCCAGCTCCTCAGCAGGCTCTTCCGCCGGCCGGCCTTGCGTGGCCGCGCCGTGCGCCAGATGCGCCTGCGCGCCGCCCTCAGCGACGGTCGTAGCTGGGAGCGCACCGTCACCTTCCGGGAAGCCACCGCTGACCGCGACCAGATGCTCTACGTGCTGCGCTGCACGCTGGAGGCGGCCTTGCCCTCACGGCCGGTGGAGGAGGTGGAGCTGACCCTGTCCGGGCTGACGGGGGAGACGGGCAAGCAGGAGGGGCTCTTCGCTGAAAAGGGCAGACGGCTGGCTCAGTTAGAGGAGGCCCTGCGGCAGCTCAAGGCCCGCTTTGGGCAGTCGCCCGTCTATCACATCGTGGAGGTGGAGCCGTGGTCGCGCATCCCCGAGCGCCGGCTCGCTCTCATCGACTACGACCCCTGAGGGAGCCGCGACCCATCGCCGTGGAGGCGGACGGCGAAGGGCGGCCCGCCGCCGTGACGCTGAGCGGCCGGCGCCTGCGGGTCCTCCAGGTGCAGGATACCTGGCGCATCGACGACGAGTGGTGGCGGGAGCGGCCCGTGAGCCGGGTGTACTATGAGGTGGCGTTGGAGGACGGGCGGACCCCTATTGTTTATCGAAATCTTGTCACCGACGGCTGGTTCAAGCAAGCTTATTGATGAGCATGCTTGAAGCCGAGACCGACATGAAGGCCGAGGATGTAGTCGAGCTCGTTCAGCTCCTTGAGCGGAACGACATTAAGGTATGGCTTGACGGTGGTTGGGGAGTGGACGCGCTTCTTGAAGAACAGACTAGGCCGCACAAGGATCTTGATCTAGTCGCTGCGCTTTCGGATGTTCCTCGCATGCAAGCTGTGCTCGCGGAGCAAGGCTTCAAGCTTGTCGAGGGCGGTGCTCCCATGAGTTTTGTTTTGGCGGATGAGAAGGGGCGGCAGATTGATGTCCATCCTGTCACCTGGGATGAGCACGGAAACGGAATATACAGGATGCAGAACGGGGAGGATTGGATGTATCCGGCTTCTGGCTTTACTGGCAGTGGTGCGGTGCTTGGTCAGCGGGTGCGGTGTCTCACAGCCGAAGTTCAGATGTTTTTGTGTCACACCGGCTATCAGTTAGGTGGAAAGGACTTCCGAGAAATGGATGCGCTGCACCAACGATTCGGTATTGAGTATCCGCGGGAATATCAGAAGCAGCCGACCGACGATCAAACGTGAACTGTGGCGACCACGTACACCGAACTCCACTGCCACTCCCACTGGTCCCTGCTCGAGGGTGCGTCCTCGCCGCTGGAGCTGGTGCTCAGGGCACGGGAGCTGGGGTATGAGGCGCTCGGCCTCACCGACCACGACGGCCTCTACGGGGCCATGGAGTTCGCCCAGGCCGCCCGCGCCTGGGGCCTGCGCCCCATCACCGGCGCCGAGGTCACGATCGCCCCACATCCGCCCCCCGCCCGGAACTGGGAACTGGGAACTGGGAACCAGGGACGGGACGCGGCCTCCTGCTCAAGAGGGCAAGGCTATCACCTGACCCTCCTCTGCGAGACGCAGCGGGGCTACGCCAACCTCTGCCGCCTCCTCTCGTACTCACACCTCACCCACGAGAAGGGCCAGCCCGCCATCGATATGGACACCCTGGCCCGCCACGCCGACGGGCTCATCGCCCTCTCCGGCTGCCGGCGGGGCGAGGTGCCGTCGCTGGTCGCCGAGGGCCGCATCGACGAGGCGAAGGCGGCCGCCCGCCGCTACGCCGACATCTTCGGCCGCCAGAGCTTCTTCATCGAGCTCCAACAGAACCTGGTCCACGGCGACACGGCCCGCAACCGGGAGCTGGTCGCCCTGGCCCGTCGCCCCCGGCTCGGCGTCGTCGCCACCAACAACGTCCACTATCACGTGCGGGAGCAGCACCGCCTCCAGGACGTGCTGGTGGCCATCAAGCACCGCACCACCCTGGAGGCCTCCCACACCCTGCGGCGGCCCAACAGCGAGTTCTACCTGAAGTCGCCCCAGGAGATGGCCCGCCTCTTCGCTGACTGCCCCGAGGCCCTGGCCAGCAGCGTCCGCATCGCCGAGCGCTGCCACCCTTCGACAGGCTCTTCGCCAGAGGCGAATCCGCCTCCGGCGGAAGGGCAGGGTTTCGACCTCACCCGCGACCTGGACTACCGCTTCCCAGGCTACCCCTGCCCGCCCGGCGAGACGCCGGACGGCGTCCTCCGCCGCCTCTGCTTCGAGGAGGCGCGGCGGCGCTATGGGCTGGTGAGCGGCCGGCTGCCCTCGCAGGTGGAGGCGCGGCTGGAGGAGGAGCTGCGGCTCATCGCCAAACACGGGCTGGCCGGCTTCTTCCTCATCTACCGCGACCTGCTGGA
>Ga0315289_10016541_pt1 | contig 10165 bp, 9 predicted proteins | sample YL17G11_40_MG_FD_203452 | JGI IMG/M metagenome (GOLD analysis project Ga0315289, IMG submission 203452) | Sediment microbial communities from Yellowstone Lake, YNP, Wyoming, USA - YL17G11_40 | ecosystem: Environmental > Aquatic > Freshwater > Lake > Sediment | place: USA: Wyoming | collected...
ATCCTCACGTATCTTCAGCCCGACGACCCGGAGGCGCAACGCATCCGAGAGCGCCTCGAGGTCGCGGAGCGGAATATGCGCGGGGAGAGCAATCGGTAGGGTGGGCGAATAATGAACGGAGGCAGGGGCAGAAGCGTCTCCGGAGGCGCTCTCACCGACCGCGACGGCCGAGTTCGCGACGGACGGTCTCGACCCGGCGGAGCAGGTCGCGCAGGTCCACCTTCAGCCGCTCGGCGATATCCCCCCAGTTGAGCCGCCCGCTGGCCCAGAGACTCAGGATTGTATCCGGGGATGTGTGTCCGGCCTCGGCCAGTGCCAGGACCACGGCGACCTCGCCGAGATCCAGCTTCTGGTCGTGGAGATCGGTGACCGTGCGCGGCTTCACGCGGAAGATCGCGGCCGAGCGCTCATCAGTCTCGGCCTCGCCGAGGGGCCCGGCCGCCCGCTCCACCCGCCGGGCTGTTGCCTGGATCCGTTCCTCGCGCGACATCGATTGTCCCGCAAAGGCGACAGCGCCCAGGGGGACGAACGTCATCCAGACGATGCCGACGGTCCAGACATGCCAGCCTCGCATGGCCCGCGATCCTTCCACGACGCGACAGGGCTCTAACGTTGGGACTCCCGGCTCTTGCTCCGCAAGGCCTTCCACCCACCCGAAGGAGCTGCCCCGGCAGGGCCAGAGAGTTCTCGGGCCGCCCGGGAACTTCCTCACAGCAACCTGAGATACCAGGCGATCAGCCGCTCGCCCCAGAACAGCGCCACCACCGCCCCCAGCGAGAGGAACGGTCCAAAGGGGATGTGCTGGCGACGGCCCAGACGCCGGACGGCCATGAGGCCGAGGCCCACGGCCGATCCGAACAGACAACCAAGGAGGATGGTCAGGGCCACGGCCTTCCATCCAAGAAAGGCACCCACCAGGGCGATGAGGTTCAGGTCGCCCTCGCCCATCGCCTCCTGCCCGTAGAGGGCCCCGCCGTAGAAGAGCACCAGGTACAGGAAGCCGGCACCGATCAGCGTGCCGATCGCCCGGTCCAGGAGCGGGGGTTCCCCCAGTAACAGGCCGGCCAGCAGTCCCAGCGGGATGCCAGGCAGCGTGATGGCATTGGGGATGATCTGGTGGTCGAGGTCAATGAAGCTCACGACCACCAGCCCACAGAGGAACGCCAGCAGGAATGCCGTCTGGAGCGTCACCCCGTACCGCGCCACCGTCAGGGCGAAGAGGATTCCCGTCAACGCCTCCACCAGCGGGTAGCGCCAGGAGATGGGGGCACCACAGGCCCGACAGCGGCCGCGCAACAGCGCGAAGCTGACCAGCGGAATGTTATCCACGGCTCGAATGGGGGTCAGGCACACAGGACAGCGCGAGCGGGGCGTGACAATGCTCTCCTCTTTTGGGAGGCGGTAGATGCAGACGTTGAGGAAGCTGCCCACCACGGTGCCGAAGAGAAAGGCAAAGAGGATGGTCATAATGCATGGCCTCCGCTCACGGCTCCGGAGAGGGGGCGTATCGGGTCGGCCGAGCTGGTCTGGCCTCCAAGCCGTCGGGGGCCTGCTCCTCTTTCCCCGGCAGCGACGGGATGGGAGCCTTTGAGGGAGACAAGCCAGTCACGATCCCGTCGCTCCGAGAGGACGAGCGCTGTCCGGAGAAACTCCAGGACCGACGTCCCCCTTTTTCAAACGGTGGATATGGCCCGCGGCTTCCCGGATAGCCGCTTCATTCGCCGCGAGCTCCAAGACCTGGCGCCAGAGACGGAGGGACTCGGGCCGATTACCCTGGGCCTCCTGCAGGAGGGCCAACGCCCGGATGGGTTGCGCCCTGTCCGGCCTGATCTCCGCGGACCGAAGGAAGTGCTGCGCCGCCTCATCGGGCCTTCCCGACTGGGCCAACAGGTGGCCCAGGGCCTCCTCCGCCTGAAACAGATCGGGCCGCAGGATCAGCGCCCGGCGGTACCCTTGCATGGCTTCGGCGGTTCGCCCGGCCTTCTCCAAGGCACGTCCCAACCATTGAGTCAGATCCGCGTCGCCTGGAAACCAGCGCGCTCCCTCCTCGGCAACCGCCAGAGCCTCCTGCGATTCCCCCACGTTTAGGTGAGCGATTGTTCGAGAGACATAGTAGTCCCGCTCCATCGGACCGTCGGACGCTATGGTGTCAAAGATTCGAAAGCCGTCGTGCGCCCGCCCCTGGAGGACGTATACGAGCGCCAGGATCGAGCGCGGTCGGGGCAGGCTGGGGTTCAGGCGGACCGCGCGCTCCAGCGCGACCGTGGCTCTCGGCAAGTCGTTCTCCCTCAAGTAGGCGAGCCCGAGGTTGAAGTAAGGGTTCGGGGAGCGTGGGGCTGCCTGCACCATGCGTCCGTAGAGTGTCAGGTCGTTCCGCCAGACCGGGGCATAGCCGAGCAGAGACCACGGGTAAAGGGTCAACAGGAGGATGATGGCCGCCCACCCGGCAAGTCTCCGCGGGCGCCACGCGCGATCGGCGGCGGGTCCCATCAGGGCGGAGATCCCCAGGGCGAAGAGGATGGATACGCCCACTGAGGGGAGGTAGAGGTAGCGATCGGTCAACCCCATCTCGCGTAACGAGAGAGGCACCAAGTCCACCACGGGAACCACCGTGATGAGGAACCAAGCCACCCCGAAGGCCGCCAGAGGGACCCGGGGCCACCACCAGATCAGGAGGGCGACGAGGACCACCGCAGCTAGCATGCCGAGAGCCGGCCATGGCTCCAGGAAGGACCAAGGCCGCGACAGGGAATAGAAGGGCTGCATGTGTGTGGGGACCAGGCTCAACCCGACGTACCGTGCCAGAATCTCGAGGGCACCGGGCAGGCGACGCCAGGGGCCGTCACCCCGCAGGTGCTCCCCAGCGATGTTGAGTAGCGTGGGAAAGCGGAATACCGCGAAGACGGCCGTCACGGCCCAGAAGGGCAGGGATCGGATCAGGGCGTGGCGCCAAATCAGTCGATGGGCTGGCTGACCTGAAGACGAGGAGTGCAACACGTCGCTCAGCACAAGCAGCGCCGGCAGAATGACCGTGGACTCTTTGGACAGGAGGGCCAGTGCCTGTAGCGCCAGGGTTGCCATGCCCCATGCGATTCGTCCCCGGCCCGGCCGATCAGAGCGTCGGTAGGCGAGGAGGCATGCCAAGATAGCGATGCTCGGCAATAGATCACTGCGCGCGGAGATGAAAGCGACCGCCTCGACATGCACGGGATGGACGGCGAAGATGAGGGCCGCCAGGACGGCCACGTCTCGTGTCGCCCCCATCGCCAGGACCAGGCAACTCACGAGGAACGTCACAGCCACGTGCAGGAGGATGTTGGTGAGGTGGAAGGGAGAGGGATTTAGCCCCCAGAGCGTTGCATCCATGGCCAGGGACATGGCCAGCGTGGGCCGATAGTAACGCCCCTCAATCGCCCCCGAGGTGAGTGTGGTGAAGTCGCCCCGAAGGAACTCTGGCAAGTTCCGCAGATCCCGGAGTCTCTGATTCTGCACCAGCATCGGGACATCATCCCACACGAACTGGTAGCTCAAGGTGTCCACGTACACCGTCACGGCGAGGAGCAGGACCAGAAGAAGGGACCAGGGTCCAACCGGGACCGCCTCATCCGGAACGTCCTGCGCCACGAAGGAGTCGGACGCGTGGACCTTGGCGACGGCTTCCGAACTGCCCGTCACGATGCCTCCGGCCCGGATCTGGTCGGATCCGCGGATGTGTGCGACTGGCCCACCTTCCTTGCCCGAAAGATCATCTCGCAGAAGCCCACATATTGGAGATTCTCGATCGTGTACCCGTGGGTCCTCAGTCGCTCAGCCAGGCTGGCGCGGGTGTAGTGGGTCATGTGCTCATGGGCGTAGGCGCCCGGCAAGATCTTCCCGTAGATCCACTCCAGCAGCCACCACAACCACCGCCCGTAGTCCGGCGTTCCCAGGATGAGCGTCCCTCCGGGACGAAGGACGCGGGCCATCTCTTCGAAGACGGCGGGATGATCGGGAACATGTTCGATCACCTCGGAGCAGATGACGGCGTCGAAGGCGTGGGTCGGGAAGGGCAAGGCGAAGATGCTCCCCTGGACCAGCCGTGAGTGCCGGTCGCGGAGGAACCGAAGCTTGGGCAGCAGAATGTCCATACCGACCGCCTTGGGGAGATCCTGAATGATCCGGCTGGAGCCGCACCCGATGTCCAGAACCGCATTGTGCGCCTGCCTGGAGGCCGTGTTCAAGAAATCCAGGATGGTCCGATGGCGGGCTCGCTGCCAGTACCGCTGCAGCGGGATGGGACTGTCGAAGGCGCGATGATCGTAGTCCGCCGACGCCACGGAGTTCCGGAGCTGCCACATGCGGACCAGCGTCTTGAGGTACGCCCATCCGAACTTGAGGAAGTGCGCGTGAGATCGGCCCGTCCCCCGCGAGAGGTAGCGGAAGGGCAGCTCGCGAATGCGAAAGCCCAGGGCGTGGACCTTGATCAGGATCTCCTCCAGGATGTCAAAGTCCCGGGCCTGGCACTGGAGCCCCTGGAGAATGTCCGGGCGATAGAGACGAAAGCCGCTGGAGATATCATGGAGTGGCAACGAGAGGACTCGGGCGTAGGTCACGTTCAGGATCCGGCTGCACAGCCGTCGGAACCAGTGGGTCTGGGATTCGCCCCCGGGAACGTAGCGGGAGGCGATCAGGACCTCGGCCTCTTCCCGGTGCCTCCAGAGGTCTTCGATGAACGTCGGGCGGTGAGACAGGTCCGCATCCATGGTGACGACATAGCTGGCCTGGCTCGCCGCAATCGCCTCCATGAGGGCCGCGCCGTAGCCCGGCCGCCGCTGCTGGATGACCCGGGCACCCCGCCGGGCGGCCGCTTCTGCCGTCCCGTCGCGGGATCCGCCGTCTGCCACGATGATCTCCCAACGTACCCCCAGGCCTTCCAGCGTCTCCCGCAGGGCAGGGAGCAACAGTTCCAGGTTCTCCCGTTCGTTCCACGCGGGGATCAGGACGGCGAGGTCGAGGTCTCCCGAGTGCCGTGTCATGGCCACAGCCCAGCTGCGGAGGGGACCCTCGACCCGTTCGCTCCAATCTTGGCCTGTGTCGCTATGTCCTCGTCGATCAGCGTGCCTCCTGCGGAGGCGAAGGCGCCGCCGGGCGTTCCAGCTTGGCGATCTCCCGCTCTGCGATCTCCCGCACCCAATCGCTGCCGGCGGAATCTCGCATGGCCCGCCACAGCCCCAGGGCCGTCTCGCGGTGCCCGGTCGCCGCATACAGGCGGGCGATGAAGCGCGGCACATAGTGTGGACGCCCGGGTAGGCGATCCGTGACCTCGAACCAGTGCAGGGCCTGTCGGTAATCCTTGAGATCCAGATAGTACGTCCGGGCCAGGTCGTGGGCCGGTTCCCACCGCGTGGGGTTGGCGCGGGTGCCCCGCTCGAGGAGGGCGATGGCCCCCCTGACATTGCCGCCGGAGTAGTTCATGAACAGAGCGCCCAGGGTGTAGGCCTCCACAAAGTGTGGATCCAGGGTGACCACGGTATCCACCATCTGAAAGAGTTCGGGAAGCTTGGCATCGGTGAAGATATGCGCACCGATGTACTGGATGGTCAGGAGCCAGATCACGTCCGCCGCCACGTTGTTGAAGCCCAGGGACGCAACCCGCAAGGCCTCGGGCGGGGGCAAAAAGAAGGCGCGCTCCGCCACGCCGAGTTGGGCGCCAGACAGCGCTTCCCAGTGCAGGGGAGCGACCGCGCCGAACAGCACGACGCCGGCCAGGAGGAGGGCGATGGTAGATATCCGGGCAGGCTGGAGGAAGGGTCGGGGCATCACTTGAAGTCTCTGCGCTGGAAGATCCCGATGGCCAGCAGGAGCAGCATCAGGATGTAGGCCAGGCCGTACATCACCGTCCAGGCGATCTGGGCCGGATCCAGGGGCAGGGCGTTCACGATCTGGGCGCCGATCTGGAAGCGGCTCAGGTCGGGAAGGACCATGTACATGCCGTTGATGATCAGGCGCAGGCCGGGCCCGGCGAATTGATCGGCGAATAGCTTGAGGTCCCCGCTCAGCCGTCCGATGACGAAGACGGCCAACGTGAAGATGGCGCTGAGGGTGGGCGTGGAGAAGGTCGAGAACAGCAGGGCGACGGCCGTCACGATCATGAGCGCCAGGAAATCGAGCGCGGCCGCTCCTAGCAGGTCAGAGGTCCAATGGCCGTCGATGGCCCACGCCAACCCGGCAACCAGCAGGGCCATCACCCCCACCGTCACAAGGAGCGTGAGCACGAGCCCGATGTACTTGCCCAGGAGGAACTCGAACCGGTGGATCGGCTTGGCGATGATGGCGTAGATGGTCCGGCGCTCGATCTCCTTGAAGACCAGGCCGATCCCGAGAAAGATGGCGATGAATGTGCCGAAGAGGCTGCTGCTGGCCAGCCCCAGGTCCTTGACGATCCGGCCCTCCTGGCCGATGGAGAGCGAGGCCAGGATCGCCGAGGCCCCGATCAAGAGCAGCGCAAAAGCCAGGATCGAATACAGGATGCGGTCCCGGACCGCCTCCCGGAACGTGTTGAGGGCGATCGCCGAGATCTTCATGGGGCCGCCCCCTGAACCTCTCGCAGAAAATGTGCTTCCAGCGTCACGCGTTGAGGAATAACAGACACGACCCGGGCCCCGGCCGCGACGGCTGCCCGCAGCGCCAGTTCCAGCCGCTCCTCGTCGGGCAGCCGGACCAGGACCCCATCCGGCTGGTCGAGGATGGGCGCCTGGGTAAGATTCCGAAGGCTGGCTGACAGGTCGGGCGATACGCGCTGCAGGGTGAGCTCGATGGACTCGGTCTCGGTCTTCAGGATCTGGTCCAGCCGTCCCGCGTCCCGCAGGCGCCCGGCCACGAGGATTCCCACCCGATCGCACAGGACCTCCACGTCCGGGAGGATGTGCGAGCTGAAGAAGATCGTCCGACCCTCGGCCTTCAGCTTGAGGATGATGTCTCGCATCGCCTTGCGGCCCAGCGGATCCAGGCCGGACATCGGCTCATCCAGGATCACCAGGCTTGGATCGTTGATCAGCGCCTGAGCCAGCCCGAGGCGCTGAATCATCCCCTTGGAATATTTCCGGAGCTGGTGATCAGCCGCCTCCTGCACTTCGACCAGCCGCAGCAATCGGGCAATCCGTTCGCGTCGGTCGGATGCGCGAAGGCCAAACAGGCGCCCGCAGAAGTCCAGGAACTCGCGGCCCGTGAGGTAGTCGTAGAAGTAGGGATTCTCGGGGAGAAAGCCGATCTGCTGTTTGGCGGCCACCTGGGTCAGGTCCCGGCCCAGCAGGCGCGCCGATCCCGCCGTGGGTAGGATCAAGCCTGTCAGGAGCTTGAGGGTCGTGGTCTTCCCGGCCCCGTTGGGGCCAAGGTAGCCGAAGATCTCACCCCGGTGGACCGTGAGGTCCAGGGAATGGAGGATCCGCGTCCGGCGTCGCCAGAAGCCTACGCGGAAGTCCTTGCATAACCCTTCGATCTCGATGACCGGTTCCATCGCTTACTTGCCCCTGGCTCACTGGATTAAACTAGACCGACTCCCAGGCCGTCAAGTGGTTTCCCTTCAGGCCCGATGCAATCGTCCAGCATGCTTCTGTCCGCTCCGGCTCGGGCCGCCCACCAGGCCGTCAAGAGCTGGCGGTCATAGAGAGGGGTAGCAAGCTCCCGATGATCCTGAGGGGATGCAATCAAAGGATCTCTGTGCAGTGCCTTGCGAAGTCCTTGAAGAGCCTTGGCCTCCTCCTCTGAAGAGGATCGACCTTCGCCAGTTCGAGGTGGAGGTGAGGCTCCGGCTTTATCGCATGCTTGAGCGTGGCTATCTGGAGGGCTCTCGGGGCCTCGTCGAATCATTTCGCATTCAAAGTCATTCGTGGCAAAGACGAAGGGGGCTGGCGGCGCTCCCGCCGCCTGCCCCCTTTCGGTTTTCAGCTTTCAGCTCGGGACGAGCCCGGGTTGAATTACGAAGTACCTTGCCAGGAGCCGTAGACGCTCGAGTATCCCACACCTCCGTCTACCGTTGGCGTCGGCTGAGCAGCCAAATTCCAAGCATCAGCGGCGCAGTCCGCCGGCGCGTTAGTCTTCGGTCCCTGGCTGCAGACGCCAATCTCGCCCTGGGCTGCTGGGGTTGTGATGACCTTGAAGGCGCTCGAGTAGAACCAAGGCCCACTCCACGGGTCAGCGTCGTTGATGTTGGCATACCCTGAATCGCGCAACGCCTTCATGGTGCCCGGGTTGGCGTTCTTGTCGTTGGAGTACACGATGCCCTGGGTCGTTGCCGTCTTGGTGTCGGAGGCGGTTCGCGCATACTTGGACTTCTTCTGTGCGGACAGGAGGTTCGGGATGGCGATGGCTGCCAGAATCCCGATGATCGCGACGACGATCAGGAGTTCGATCAGGGTGAAGCCCTTGCTCTTGCGCCTTAGCAGTTTCAACATCGAAATCCCTCCTTGTTAATGTTAAATTGTTAACTGTGAGTTCTTTGCGTGATCTCGTCCCGCTTGGCTCCTCGGGGCGACTGAGATTACCGTGCGATCTGAAGAGGATGCAGCGAACATGCCAGGGACGAAGGATTCTAAGGATCCCGCAGGCATCGTTGGGAGCTACGCAAATCCAAATGGTTATGCCGATGACAACTTGTCATCAGCTGTCCTTCCTGAAGAGGACGTCCACGGAAAGGGTTCCCCAGCTGAAAACTTTTGTCTGGATCGGACAGTATTTGTCACCCTTACGGCTGGCATGGGGTCGACTCCAGGACCGGCAGTTTATCCACGAACCAGTTGTCCTTCATGAGCCGGAGATCCGCCTGCGCGCAGCGGCTGATCTGCCGATCTGGGGCGATCTCGATCTCCACCTCGAAGCGCAGAGTGGCCTGGGGTTCGCCTCCGTGAAGGGCTGCGATCCACGCTACCTGTGCGCGTCGAGGCCGATCTTCCCTCTGCCATGCACCCCAGTCATCCGCGGGTCGCGATGCGCGCAACTCGGGTGAGAGAAACTGCTCCGCTTGCGGCCATCCGCCATCGGCCAGGGCCCGCCAGAAACTGCCCACCGTCGCCTCGGGAGACGTCTGGCCGGGGCGCCCGCGAGTGACACAGATCCCGCGTGGGTCCGGTTGCGCCAGTCGCGTGGCCCGTTCCATGATGCTCCGCTGGCGGAAAAGATCGCCCACCTCTCCGTATGAGCGGGCCGCGATCCGGCTCATCCGTGCCAGGAGGTACCTGTCGCCCGGCATCAAACAGCGGGCCTCAGGATCCAGCACGCGCGCTTCCGTGAAGATAGCGACCGCCTGCTCATACCGGAATCGCGCCTCCGCTCCTCTTCCGGCGTTGGCTGCCGACTCCACCAGGGCGGCATGAAACCGAAGCTGGGCGGAGGGTGACAGATCTAGCGCGGCACGGAATCTGTCCTCCGCTGCGTTCCACCGTCCAGAGGCTGCGGCGATCTCGCCCGCCAGGTAGTGGCTGTTGGGATCGGCGGGGGCAATCCGGGCCGCGCGCTCAGCCACCTCCGCCGCTCCGCGCGGATCGCCCGTGAGGAGCCGCGCCCAGGCCATCCAGTGGTGGGCGGGGTAGCTCACGGGGTTCAAGCGGAGGGCCCAGGTCAGGTCTCGCTGAGCGCGTACTGCCTCCCTGCTCGCCAGGGCAAGCCGGGCCCAGCTCACGAGGGCGCTGGCGTAGTATCGGGTGCCGCTCATGAAGGCTGCGGTCAGGAGAAGCAGGATGAGGGCCCCCCGCCAGAGAGGCCGGGCATGAACTTCCCGGGCGAACATCCTCCGGAGGTGGGCCGAGGTCAGGCCGAGCATCGTTGCGACCGTCGCGGCAATGGCCGGAAAACTCCAGTCGAGATCCACAAGGCTGTGGACGGCAAAAGCAACGAGCGTCGCCAGCAGTACGGCGAGTCGCCGTCGGGCGGGATCCTGTTCCGAGATCCGGCGGATCGCGGCCCCCACCCGTCCCAGGAACATGCCGAGAGTGAGCACCACCAGGATCGCCGCCGGGAGGCCATACTCGGCCGCCAGCTCCAGGTACAAGTTGTGAGGGTTCTCGCCGCTGACGTAGGGGATGCGCTGGTAGTGGGTGAGCGCCACGGGAAACGCCCCTGGTCCCACACCCCACCACGGGTGGTCCCGGGCCATGGCCCACGTCCACTGGAGAATCTGCCATCGCCAGAG
>Ga0315289_10016542_pt1 | contig 10165 bp, 11 predicted proteins | sample YL17G11_40_MG_FD_203452 | JGI IMG/M metagenome (GOLD analysis project Ga0315289, IMG submission 203452) | Sediment microbial communities from Yellowstone Lake, YNP, Wyoming, USA - YL17G11_40 | ecosystem: Environmental > Aquatic > Freshwater > Lake > Sediment | place: USA: Wyoming | collected...
TCAAGGAAGTGCTAAAGGATGCGAAGCTGGTGAGCAGCCACATAAGGCTCATTCTGGAGGACGGGAGGTTCAGGGTGGAGATAAAGGGCGACGAGGGGGAAGTGAAGGAGGAGTTCGAAAAGGATTCGGAAGAGGTGAAGGAGCTGCACGTGCATGAGGGCGCGAGGGCGACTTTCCCGCTCCAATACCTGGAAGACATAGTGAAGGCGAGCAAGGGCGGGAGCCAGGTGACGATACATCTGGAGACGGACCGCCCGCTGAAAGTGGAGTATGATGTGGTGGGCGCGAAGAGCGTCTACTACCTTGCGCCGAGAATAGAGAGCACCTAGGCCTCTTCGTTCTGCGCCTCCATCTGGGCGCGGATGCGCCCCATGTCGCGTTCGGAAGATGTGTGGAGTTCCCTGGTTGCGTAGCCACGGGCGTTCACTTCGAACAGTCTCATCTGCCCCGGATTTGCCGCGGCGTATTGGAGGAGATTCTCGGGTGTTGTGCCTTCCATATCAAGCCCGGCGTCCTTTGCCGCGAACCTGAATATCTTTCCGCCTATGTTGACGTCGATTATGTTGCCGTAGCCTCCGCTCCGCAGGTCTGTTATGGTGGGGATTGCATTTCTCCTTGCGGGTGCGGCAGGTGCAATGGCTTCTGCTTCCCGGGCCGGGACATTTTCCAGTGCCCTGGGAGGCGTGAGAACCGGCCCCTGGAAAGTGGTTCCGCTCCTCACTCCGCGGAGCGAGTCTATCGCTGACTTGAGCCCGAGGTCGCTGACCTTGTTCGGGCCGGCGCTGAGTTCGGCGAGCAGGGTGTCCCTTGTAGGGGACGGGGCGTTCGGGTTCGCCTTGTAGAAATCCAGGTAGTAAATCATGAGCGCCCTGGAGCTGTCGACCAGTTCGTTCCAGGCGGACTGCCTACCGGCGTCGTCGATGACTGTTGGGAAGCGGGAGAATATCTCGTTCACGAGCGAGCTTAGCTGGCGGCTGATGGAGTTCATTGTCTCCCTGTACGCCTCATCGCGGCTCATCTGGGGCGCGGAGAGAATTTCACCGAAAAGCGGTCCATAGTTGGGCATTAGTGCGGGTCTGGATGCCATGTTTTCACCGATTAATTGCCGCGGTTTGTATTTTTAATTCCTGCGCACCCTCGCGGCCACAAGAAGGAACGTGGATACTAAAACGAAGGCAACTGGGCATGCGGGGTATGCGCCGGAATCCTGGGTTGTGGTGAACCCGCCTTGGCGGGAGTAGGTGAGGGTGTCGCTTATCTCCGTGCCCTGCATTGTGATCATGTAGGGTATCTGGTAGATGCTGCTGCCCCCGAGTGCGTCGGTGTTGAGATAATAGGAAAGTATTTTCCTCCCTCCGGGGGGAAGGGCCAGGATGCCCGAGTCCTCGCTGTGGATATACGGGGGAAAGCTTACTGTGTAGGTCGGGGTCACGTATTTGTCGCCCGGATTGCTGATGACCACGCTGAATTCCGTGCCGTCGAACGCGGCATATGCATTGGATATGGGCGGGAAGGGGGTGCTCTCGGAGATGTGGATGCGGGTGACCGTGTCGAAGGAGAAGGGCCCGCCCTTTGCGGAGAGCCGGTCTGCAGCGCCGGACTGGTCCGCGGAATAGGAGCTGGCGATGCGGCGGGCATCAAGGTAGCCGAATTCCTGGAATGTGGGGTCCGCGGGGACCCATTTGCCCCCTATCCTGAGCTCGGTCCAGGCGTGCTGCTGCCATCCGCCGCCCGTGGAACGGCTTATCTGCCCGTCAGAAGAGGGGCCGCTGAAGACGTAGCCGGAGACGTAGCGGTTCTCTATGCCCATGGAATTCGCGAACGCGAGGAGAAGGTGCGTGTATCCCACGCAGACGGCCCTGTGGTTGTTGTAAATTTCTATGGCCGGGGAATCCCTGCCCCAAAAAGCGGTGTCATAGTCCACGTTCTCGTGGACCCAGGATGTTATGGATGCCATCGCATCAAGCTGGCCCACGCTTTCCGATGTGTAGGAGCGGGCGAATGCCGCCATGACCGGGGTGTAGTTTGTGAAGGTGGTGCCTGGAAGGGAACCGTTGGGAAGGGGCGGATTGGAGTCAAGCAATGGGAGGTATGCTATCTCCACGGTCGCGGTTGCGGTTATTTTCTTGGGGGTCGGCAGGGCGGAGGCCCGGTAGACCAGGCGCACCCCGTCGCCATCGCGGACGAACTCCCCGTCGCTTGTATTCATCGAGAGTATGTGCTGGTATGGAGACTCGAGGAGGAAGGAGCTGTTGAGCAGTACTTCGCGGAGCGTGCCGTTGGACTGGATGTCCCACTCCTTTTCAAACTCCGCTATCATGTGGCCGGTGTACGATGCGGAGGATATGGAAATGGAGAGCAGGAGAAGGAGCGCGAACGAAGCGGGAGCCCTCATCGGTTCAGCCTGCGCATGTGCTCCGTCCTTTTCCGGATGAGGAGCGGCGTGCCTATGTCCGGCCTGTGCCAGAGGGGGCCCTGGATGGCGCGTGTGCAGCACTCTGCTTTTTCCTCAGCTTGCTCGAGCGAGGCGTCCTGTGCGGCGACCGCGGCGGTGCGGGAGGGGGTGGTGTAAATTTGCCCGTCGCTCTCGTAAACCGAGCCCAGGAATGTTTTTCCTCCGCATTCCCAAATTGCCTTGTTGTCGATGGATATCCTGCAGTCCTTCTTCCCGTTTTCCGGATAGCCTTCGGGGACCAGGTATTTCACCACGGTGCAGTTTGTGGAGAATGCGACTGGGATGAGTCTGCCTTCGGCGATTGACTGGAGGATTTCGGAGAGCTGGGTGCGGAGCACCATCAGGACGTTCATTGCCTCCGGGTCTCCGAACCGCGCATTATACTCTATTAGTTTTACACCCTCCCGGGTTATCATGAAGCCGCCGTAGAGGATGCCCCTGAACGGATTGCCCTCCGCCCGCATCGCGTCTATTGTCTGCTGCATTATGGACTTGGCCTCCTCCAGGTCCTTGAGCTCCATGAATGGAAGGAGGCGGCCGGTGGAATAGGAGCCCATGCCCCCCGTGTTGGGGCCGGCATCGTTCACGAAGGCGCGCTTGTGGTCCTGCACCGGGGGCATCACGGAGAGCCGTTCACCGTCGGAGAACGCCTGGAGGCTGAATTCCTCGCCGTCCAGCTTTTCTTCCAGGAGTGCCTGCTTGTCCTTCTTCAAAAGTTCGGAAACATAATCGAGGACATCCTGCTCGGTGTGAAGGTGCTCGCCCATCACGCGGACGCCCTTTCCGCCGGTCAGTCCCAGGGGCTTGACCACCACCTCCTTGTGCTGGGCGAGGAAGGCGGACGCTTCCTCTGCGTTGATTACGACCCTGAAGGCGGGAAGGCCGGAAACATTGTGCTTCTGGAGAAGGGTGCGGGCGTAGCCCTTGTCCCATTCTATGCGGGCGGCCTCCCTGGACGGGGAGGCGACCTTCATCCCTGCGGAGGCGAGGATGTCTGTGACTCCCTTTTCCAGAAGGCCGTCCGGGCTCACGAAGCCGAGCTCTATCCCTTTTTCCCTGCACCAGGAGACGACGCGCTCCTTGTCGGTTGGGTTGCAGAGGAGCACCTCCTGCGAAAGCGAGGCGATGCCGGGGTGCTTCTTCTCCATTATCGAATAAAGGGAGGCGCTCTTTGAAAGCTGCTCGGCGATTGCGTGCTCGCGGGCCCCTGAACCGACGAGGACTATTTTCATCACTTGCCACCCATTATTTTGGAAAAGGTCTGGGAGAGGATGGAGAGCGCGTCCATCCTGTACTGGCGGGTGATTATGTAGGAGCGCGGGCGCGAGAGCTTCCTCACTATGTCGAAGCGGTAAAGCGTCTGTTGTTCCTTTGGCGGCATTCTCCTACCTCTTTCTTATGAAACCGTTCTTTATGAGGGAGTCGAGGCCCTCCTCCACCCTCCCGGCGGCCACGTTGTTGAGCTTCGCGAACTCGAGCACGTCTATCTCCCCGTCGTGGGTGCGTATCCACTCGAAAAGCTGGGACTGTAGCTCGGTTTCGCCCACGCCCTCGAGGCGCTGGACGCGCTCGCGCAGGTCCTCGTTCTTGCGCTCGTATTCTACGACAAGGCGGGCATTCTGCGCGCTAGCCTGCACGAGGTCGTTGTACTTCTTCTCAAGGAAGATATGCTTCTGGGTCGTGTCCTTGAGCTTGGAGTACATCTCCATCTTTTCGCTGTCTATAGCCTCGGTGAGGGATTTCATCAGGGTGAAATAGAAGGAGTAGACGGACTGTATGGGGACGTCGTAGTATGCGGTGAGTATCTGGAACATGTTCAGCAGCATCAGCCCCATGTCGAGGGAGCGGGAGATGTGGTGTTCCATATTCGGGACCGTGTACTTCAACACTATGGCATTTCGCAACAGCTCGATGCGGTAGTAGAGATACGGCTTTCCGTTGAGGTCCTCGGACTCCACCTTCTCTATTATGAGCGCCTCCTCGGAATAGTCCATCCTGTTGAACCCGAGGGAGCCCAGGGTCTGGAGAAGGGGCTTCAGCGGCCTCTTCCTTTTCGTGTTTATGCGGATTATCTCCTCGACCATATCATCCCTCTCTCAAAGAAAGGTCAACCATCCCCTTGGATGCCCTGCGCCTGCGGGCGAGCGAGAAAATCTCCACGATGTCCTTCTCGTCCACCTCCAGCTGGCGGAGGAAGCTCATTACGGACGAGGGCGAGTAGCCGAACTTTTCCAAAATGGAAACGAATTCGGTCGCGTCCATCGTGCCATCGTTCTTTTCAAACTCGTTTTTCACAAGCCCGATCTGCTCGTCCGTGAGCCCGAGCTCGTAGAGCATGTTGCAGAACTGCTCCCTTTCCTTTTCAACAGACATACCATCAGCCTCCAGGTTGTATACGAAAAGCGGCTCCTCCCCGTCTATCTTGTTGAGGAGGAATGTGTGCGAGCCGCCTGCGCGCTTTGCGAATATCATGTTCAGCGCGGCGTCACCGACGCCGAACTTTGCGATTTCGGAATCTATGTAGTCGGAATAGTTTAAGGACTGGCGGACGTAGTCGCGGAACTCCCTGAGTACGAGGCGGAGGATGAACATCGTGCCCACGTTGCTCAGGATCGTCTTGTGCATGTCCGTAGGATTTTGGGAGGCGACTATGAGGGCGAAGTTGTATTTCCTTCCCTCCCTCACTATGGTGATGACGTCGCTGCGCTCGTCCGAGGCAATCTTCCACGCCTCGTCCACTACGACGAAGAGGCGCACGCCCTTCTCCTCCTTCATCTGCTCGCGCCGCATCTTTTCCTTCAGGAACTGGAGTATTGTGAGGCCGGCGAGCGAGCGCATCTCCTCGGTGGGGAGGGAGTGCAGGTCTATGCAGACCAGGCCGGAATCTATCAGCCGCTCGAGCCCGAGCGTTGACGGCTTGGCGAAGAAGTCGCTTCCCTGGGTGGTGAAGCGCTTCAGGAGGCGGGCCGCGGCCCTCTTGCCCTTTTTCTCGAGCATGGAGACCACGTCCACAAGCGTGGGGCTCTTGTGCTTCTCATAGGCGTCCTCAAGGCCCTCTTCCATATCGTATTTTTCCGCCGGGAAGTTGTGGAGGTCCAAGAGGATTTCAAGGGCGGACATTATCTGCTTGATGCGCTCGGATGGCGTCAGCCCGGCGAGGTCCATGAGGTTTAGGTTCTCCTCGCCGAGGCGGATGACCTTTCCGCCGGCTTGCTTCACCCACTTGTCGTATTCGCCCACCCAGTCCAGGATTATGGCGTTGGAGTTCCACACGAGCGAGGCGCGGGTGAGGAAGGTTTTGACCAAATAACTTTTGCCCGAGCCGGTTATGCCCACTATCGCAATGTGGGGGTTGATTAGCTTTTGATAATTCCAGAAGACGGGGACGTTGAGCCAGCGGGTCTTTCCAACGTATATGCCGTCGTTTATGGAAGAGATGAGCGCATCGGGCCTCGGCTCTGGGGGATGCACCAGGAAGAGGCGCTCGGACACTTCCCTTGAGAAAATCTTCTGGATCTTCATTCAAAACACTTCATCCCTCATCTGCTCCGACTCCGGCGGGAGGAAATATTCCCATTCGAAGCACCTTATCATGTCAAGGTCGAAGAGCTCGCTCACGTCCGAACCGAGGGTGGAGGAGATGATGGTCTTGACCTCCTTGGACTGCCTGCGCACTTTTGAAAGGGCCTCCTCTCGCGTGACGCCGTAGGCCGTGGTGGAAACGAAAGAAGTTATCTCCAGCGGGCGGTCGCCGTGCGTGATGCGCTCCAGCTGGCGGTTGTACATTGCGATTTCCCTGTCGAGGCGGACGAGCTCCTCGCTGTTTGGAGGGAGCTTGCGGCGCTTGCTCTCCGCGGAACTCCTCTTCGTTTTGATTTCATCTATCTGCTTGGTTAGGTCCACCTCGGAAACGAGAAGGGATATTTTCACCGTCTGCTTGAGGGAGGCGAGCGCTTTTTCGAAGGCGGAGAGCATGGAGGTGCGGTCCTGGGAATCCTTGTCCATCATGCTCTCGTAATAGTTTATCTCCAGGAATTTTGTGGCGTAGAAGCCGTTTCCGGATTTTTTTATGATGCAGTCGCGCGTGGAGGGGATTTCGTAGCCTCCCCTTATCTCCACTATGTTTGCGGCGGAGGTGATGTAGGGGATGAGGATGTAGCCGTACTTCCAGATTACCAGCGAGAGGAGGAAGAAGAGCGCGGCGACCGCCGCGAATATAGGGTTGCCGAAAACCACCGCAAGCACGACCGAAGCGAGGCCGCCTCCGAGGGCCATGACGGTCATCATCCTGTTTTCAATCATATGGAACTCACCGCGAAGAAGAATTCTCCGCCGAATATGTCGGTTACCTCCTTAATGAATATAACGGTTATTATGAGGGAGAAGAGCGGGGCGATCAATACGAACATCGAGAGCGCGGAGATGGATTTGCTTATCTGCTGCGTGGCGAGCGTGAGGTCGCCGGTGAAGTCGCCGGCCGTCATGTTGTCCAGCTTTCCAGCTATGGCGTAATTGTCGTTCATGTCTAGGATGGGCATCGTGGTGTAGAGGGATTTGTTGGTAAGGTTTGTGAGATTTGTTACGGTGTCGTTTAGGACCGGAACCGGGAAGATAAGGATGAATGCGGGGTAGAAAAGGTAGGCGCCGATGGAGAGGGCGATGAGGAAGCCGCCGAGCTTGCGGGTGGAGAAAAAGGAGCGGAAGATGAGGCCGACCGGGAGGAAGAATGTGAGGAGCTGGGGCGCGAAGAAGCCGAGGAGCTGAACCTGTAGCTGGGCGAATGTGAGGAGGGCCTGGAGGGTGAGGATTTGGCCGGTGAGGATAGAGGTGATGGAGGAAAGGCCGGACATGGGCTGGATGGAGAAAGTGGAGAATTCGAGGGTCAGGGTCTGGTAATAGGAAACTATCTGGTTGAGGGATATTACTTTTGTGAGCAGGTTGAAAATATCCACGGAAAGGTTGGAGTAGATGCACTGGAGGTTCTCGATTGCGTCGCCGGTGTTGCAAACGCTTCCTGTGACGATGGATTTGCTTATTTCGGTCGCCGCGGCTAAAATGGCGGTGTAGGCGCCGACGAGCGCGGCGTTTATGACGGATTGGATGAGCTCCTCCGTGCCGAAGTGCTCAAGGCGCTTGGAGTTCAATGTTTTTCCGAGGCCTATGAGTATGCCTGAGAGGATGATGGAAAAGCTAACGACTGTCCCGGCCAACGCAAGATCTGCTGCCATCTATGCTTACCTCAGGTGAGGAGATTGGAGGAGATGCTCTGGATAACCTCGGCCGCGCCTATGATGGCGGCAATCAGAACGCCCCCTATGAAAAGCCCTATGGCCATGGACTGCCAACGCCCCCTTGTGTCGCCGGGCTGAAGCTGCGCGAGCCCGTAAACGACGCCGCCTACGATTATGAGCAGCAGTGAAAGCGTTACCCCCGCGGATTTCATCACTTCCAGCCAGCTTGAGAGGAGTGTCTCTACATACGCCATGGGCTCCTAATCGGAAGGAAGCTATATAAAGCTTTTTCGGAGGGTTTCTTTGGGGAAGAATGTGAAAGTAGCTATCGAACTGGGAAAGAGCATACACGAGAACGCCGCGCGCTACTACGAGGAGGCGAAAAAGGCCCGGGAGAAGACGGAGGGTGTGCGGGTGGCGATGGAGGAGACGCGGAAGCGGATGGCTGAGGCGGCGAAGAGGAGGACGAAGGCGGTGAAGGTTGCGCGGAAGAGGGAATGGTTCGAGGAGTTCCACTGGAGCTTTACGAATGCGGGAAAGCTTATTCTTGCTGGGAAGACGGCGCAGCAGAACGACAAATTGGCGGGGAAGATGGAGGATGCGGATTTGTTTTTCCATGCGGACATACGGGGCGCTGCCGCGACGATTTTGAAGAACGGGGTTGGGGCTTCGGAGGAGGAGAAAAAGGAGGCGGCGGCTATTTCGGCATCCTATTCAAAGGCGTGGGGAAAGAGGATGGCCGCGGTCGATACGTATGCGGTGAGGAAGGAACAGCTCTCCAAGCATGCGGCAGGGGGGTTTGTGGGCGCGGGCGGGTTTGCGATTTCCGGGGAGAGGGAGTGGTTCAGGAATACCAAGCTTGTTTTGGCGATTGGATTGGAGGAGAATGGGAGGGTTTCGGCTGGCTGCGAGGATGCGAAGTGGATGAAGAAAAAAATATTGATTGTGCCGGGAAAAATGGATAAGAAGGAGGCGGCTGAGAAAATCGGGGGGCTGCTCGGGGTTCTGGAAACCGAGGTTATCCATCTGCTCCCTCCGGGAAAGGTAAGCATTACCAAATAGAGCTATTTTTCTATTCTTATTTTGCCTTCCCTGAGAAGGGTTTCGAATGTCTTTTGGTCCGGCACGGGGCCGGGGTCCCGGAAATTGGCGGGATCGAGGCCGTGGAGGGCCCTCTGGAGGTCCCATTCATGCTTGAAAATATAATAGGTTATTTTCGGCTTCTCCGGTTTGGGTTTTGGCTCCTCTTTCTTTGGCACTGGAGCGGATGCCGGAACCTGCACTATCCTCCTTCTGGGAACCTTGCGCCCTTCGCCAGGGCTTTCTGCGGGTTTCTGGATAAGCTGCGGTTCCCATATGAAAACCGCCTGCGGACGCGACGCGATGGCGAAGGTGTACACGTATTTTTCCTCGGAGTTGCCTTCGTTTATGGAGCGCGCGGGCATGCCTATCCATGCATCGGGGGTCCGTTGCAGGAACCTCTCCGGCCTGAGACCGGACGGGTCGACAATTCCCCCTGAAACCACTGGGATGCATGTGTCCTTGTGGTATGGGTACCAGCCATTGTGCTGTGGGAAGTCGGGTATCACTACTGGGTCAGTGGTTGGGAGGATGAGCATGCGGTTTCCATCGAACCTGAACGTGTATGCGCCAGGCTCAAGCACGAGGGCGATGCCGCGCTGGTTTGCGTATTTCTTCGTGTCCAGGTAGATTTTCTTGCCTGTTTGCTTGTCCGTTATCTCAAGGGATTGTGGGAACGCGCAATTTTGGTCTGGATGGGCAAGTATCGTTCCGGACCGGGCGGGGAGCGCCCTCTTTTTCGCAACAAGTTCTGGATGGGGGGAATTGGCGCCTATGCGGACCAGCTCGTCGAATTCGGAAAGCTTCGGCATCCTGTTCCCGAATTTTTCTATTGTTGAGGGAAGGTCAAGGACGCCCTTGAAAACCAGCACCCGCTGGGGGGCGAGGGCTAGGTGCGGGGCGGGTGAGGCTGAATTCATCATCATATTATGCCATGAAATCTTAATAAACCCTTATTTCACACAGTGTGTAACCATGGTTACATTATTTCCGCACAATAAACAAGCGTTATATATTTTGCCTAATAAAAGCGGGTTATGGGGGGTTATGAGTACCCTAGAGATAAGGGGGGGCTCCCCCTTCCTCTTGGAGGTAATGCTCGCAGGATGGAGGTAAGGCCAAAGGGCGCCCTGCGCGACCCGCGGTCCGCCTCTTTCGCGAAGGAGGCCGAGGAGCTTTCCAAGGTGAAGGTCTCTGACTTTGCGGTCGTTAAGGTGTATAACATAGACGGCGAGCTGGGCAAGGATGAGTTGGAGCGCCTTGGAAAGGAGCCTTTTGCGGACCCTGTTACTGAGGAATTCACTTTTACTGAGCCCTACTACAACGATTATTGGAGGATAGAGGTCGGATTTCTGCCGGGCATGACGGATAATGAAGGAAACACCTCGAGGCAGGGGAT
>Ga0315289_10016544_pt1 | contig 10164 bp, 9 predicted proteins | sample YL17G11_40_MG_FD_203452 | JGI IMG/M metagenome (GOLD analysis project Ga0315289, IMG submission 203452) | Sediment microbial communities from Yellowstone Lake, YNP, Wyoming, USA - YL17G11_40 | ecosystem: Environmental > Aquatic > Freshwater > Lake > Sediment | place: USA: Wyoming | collected...
CAATAGCGTATTAGTTGTTGGCGAAATGTGTATGCCAATAGAAGAAAAGAAACAATTTGTCACATCCCTGCGGATTGACCCAATAGTATGGAAACAAGCCAAAGTTGAAGCAATACAACACGACATAACCTTGACTCAATTAGTGGAGGAGGCGATAGACTGTTGGATAAAAATGAAGAAAAAGAACGAGAAATGAAAGAAGCCAAAACTGCAAAGTCTGAAGAAGTCACGTTACCTATTGCTCCCGAATATGGGAAACAGGTCAAAGAGACTCTTGAGATGATAGAAAAATCTTATGCAATGGCACGTTCAAATATCCGCAAAGATGCTACATCGATGTTCAGCAACAAACGAACGCTGAATTACATCGCGAATCTCGTTGAATTAGCTCATTGGTCTGCTAGGTTAAGCGTGATTACCTATTTCTCTGCAGACTTCCTCAATCGTAAAGCGGAGGTGCTTGAAGAGGTAATTGTGATTCTATCACGTCAATTAAAAGACGTGCCTGCCCCAGAAGACATAAAAGAACTACGCGAATTTTCCACACGAAAAATCGAACTAGATTCACTCATGAAGAAGCTAAAGGAACTGACAGATCAAGCTGAAAAGGAGAAGGCAGAAGCTTTCAAGAAAATAGATGTTGCAAGGCAACAGGTTCTGAAAGACATTGTCTAAACTCACTGAAATTATTGAAACACTTCAGGAAGTCGAAAGACTGCATCAACTTAACCTAGAGTTACTTGAGCAATTGAACGTCATTAGCGGTTGGTTGCTTGAACATAACATTCCAATACCGAATCCTCACATTCTGTATTCATTGCTTGCCAAAGCCAAAGTATTGCTAAATGAAATTCAAAGTGATGAACCTAAAATCTTGCAGTACCAAGCCATCCGACGAAAAGTAACACCATCAGACAACCGACAAGAAGGTAACAGTACCTACATTCACATGTTTTATAAGCCACCTCAAACGCCGTGAAATCGAGTGAGAACGTGAACGAAAAGCAAAAACCGCGTAAATTCAAATGTTACCTATGTGGACAGGAATTTGACAGCCTGATAGAATTGACGAAACACGACCTCAAATTGAAACACAAACGTGTTAAATCCTCTGCTTGATTCTCGGTCACGATTCTCCCAGCAGGTTTTCTCATTCAATCAGCTTTTCCTGCCACGAGTATCGCCGTGGGTTTGGTTAAGGCTCTCAACCGACGGACACCCAAGGAGATCGGGATGCGGAAAAGCTATTGCTGAAGCGGGCGCTATGTTAGATGATGTTGATCTGCACAGGCGCTGTCTGCAAATCATAGGGGAACACGCGCGCGTAGAGACCCACGATGTAGTACGTCCCTGGGGAAACTGGCGAAACTGGTGTTCCGTAGTGATCTACGGTTGCATTACATGTTTGCGGCCAAATCATCACTTCACTTGTTATATTCATTCCTGGTTGAAGAGGAACATTCATGATCCACATCGGAAACATGATTCCTGAATGTGACCATTGATACAAGCAGTTGTTTGTGTCGTTGTAGACCAAGAAGTCCCACCAAGATGGAGCTAGCAAAAAGCCTGCCGTTTCATTGGTGATGTTGGTGGCTGTCAACGTTATGTTTATTGGCTCACCAAGATCGTACTCGGTCTTATTGAGCCCCAAGTTCACCTCAAGACTAAACTGTTGTACGCGAGCGCCATAATCACCAGCCAACAAGATGGCGTCCGAGATGTCCACCACATTGTCGTAGTTTAGATCTGCGCTGGGGTTCCATTTAATGCTGGACGGCCGTGAACCGAAAGCCTGCCCAAGCCAATACGCGTCTAGAAAGTCTACCTTCATGTCGCTATTCAAATCGCCGAGAAGTTGAGTCGTGTTCAGTATTATCGCTTTCATACCTTTTATGGTGAGTTCGCTCGTCCAAATTGTTGCAGTGAACCGAATACGCAAGCCATTTACCTCGAACATTGAGGGCAGATTCTCAGGCTGATAGTGGCTGCCATTGTCAGCGGATATGTAATAAAAACGGTCTATTGGGTCAACGCCATTCACGTATATGACTGTGCCTGTTCCCTGAAACAGGCCATTATCAGAAGATTGTACGACTGAAGGCGGCGTAGCCAAAATCGCAAGTGCGAGTCCGATAACGAGCACGCCGACCCAGCCTTTCGAAGCCAAGGGTCACCACCAAACAAAACAAGAGTTGACCTGAACTTATATAGTTGACGTGGCCGCCCAGCGCGCGCTAATTCTCTCAGACGAGGAAAAGCATCACGGGACGACAAGACTCTTGCCATCGGTTAGACGTTTTGTTCGATCAATGTTTTCACTCTTCTTTCTATTTCATCCCTAATTTCTCGTACTTTTTCTATCGGTTTGCCTTTTGGATCTTCGAGTCCCCAATCTACGGTTGTTTTGAAGAAGGGACCTGGGCACAAGTCTGCTGCGCCACAGCCCATGGTTATGATCAAGTCAGCTTCCTCCACCATTTTGGGGGTCACGAGTTTCGGCTGGTTCTTTGAGATGTCGATGCCTTTTTCTTTCATGGCTTCGACAACGGTGGGGTTCACTTTGTCGGCTAGTTTGATGCCTGCGCTTGACGCCGAGATTTTGTCTTTTCCGTAATGGTTGGCGAAGGCTTCTGCCATCTGGCTTCTGCCGGCGTTTTCGACGCATACGAAGAGTACTTTTTTCATTGTATCCTTCTTGTCAGGTTGAAGCTTGTAACAACGGATTTAAATATGTTATTTGTTATCTGTCGATCGACTGTTTATGCCGTCGTCAAAGACAGAGCGGAGACTGCAGCGGCTTGCCGCGTCGGGCATTTGTTCTGGAGAAAGCGCCTTGGAGCATGCTGCTGAACTGGAGAGACTGGCCAATAAGAACATGAACGTGGAGGATGCTGGGAGAAAGAGTAAGGTTTTCAAGGCTCTTGCGGATTCGACGAGGTTGCGGATTTTGGGATTGTTGTTGGCTCGGGAAATGTGTGTTTGCGAGGTTATGGCTGCTTTGAATCTTACGCAGCCGACGGCGTCTCATCATTTGAGGATTCTTCAGAATGTGGGTTTGGCGAAGGATAGGAAAGATGGGAAATGGGTTTTTTACGGCGTTGTCGACCCGGTGTTGATTAAGGGTTTGTTGCGGTTGAACGTTTCTTAGCTCGTGGTCAAAACAACATATTTAAGTACTTGAATATGTCATCAGCTTGGCATCAGGAAAACCGCGGTGAAACAGAGTGCGGGCTCCTGAGAAGCACGTGGAAAAGGAACTGTCGCTTGGCTTGTGGGAGAAGTATCTCACAGTTTGGATCGCGTTGTGCATCGTCGCAGGCTTGCTAATCGGAAGGTTTCTGCCGGCGTTCGGCCAGTTTATGGATTCTTTGAAGTTTCTGAAGTTGTCGATTCCGATTGGCATATTGTTGTTTTTCATGATGTATCCGACGGTCGTGGGCATACGGTTCGGCGACATAAAACGGGCGGCACAGAACCCCAAGCCGCTTTTGGTCACAATTATCGCGAACTGGGTGATTGCTCCGCCTTTGATGACGCTTTTTGCGAACACCATTTTGGCTGGCAACCCTGAGTACATTGCCGGGGTGATTCTTCTCGGTTTGTCGCCTTGCACGGCTATGGTCATGTGGTGGATGTTCCTCGCAAAAGGCGATATGGCTCAAGGGTTGATTAATACGGCGATAAACGCGCTTTTAATGTTGGCGCTTTATGCTCCGTTGGCTGGTTTGTATTTGGGTGTTAGTGGGATTCCGGTTCCGTGGGACCTGATCGCGATGAGCGTTTTGGTCTTCATAGCTTTGCCAGTCGTTTCTGGAGCGATTTCTAGGAGGCTGATCAATCAAAGGAAGGGGGAGGAATGGTTCAAGGACGTCTACAACCCCCGGGTTGGCAAAGTGTCTATTATCGCGTTGCTTTTGACGTTGATAGTTTTGTTTTCGTTTGAGGGGCAGACGATTCTGAACAACCCAGCTCTCGTTGCGTATTTGGCTGCTCCGAACCTGCTGCATTATGCTACGATGATCACGTGGACGTATCTTCTCGGTTACTTCCTTGGGTGGAAGTATGAGACGGCTATCGATACGACGTTGATTGGGAGCAGCAGTCATTTTGAAGTGGCCATAGCCGTCGCGACGACGTTGTACGGGATAGGTTCGGGGGCTGCTTTGGCAACGGTGATCGGTCCGTTGATGGAGGTGCCGCTGATGCTTTCCCTCGTCAAGCTGGGGCTACGCACCAGGAAATATTTCCCAAGAAAGAAGCATTGAGGGCACGAATTTTTGTTAGAAGATCGCGCGGTGAGTTTTCCTTTTACTCCTGCAAGGCCACAAGCAATTTCTTGGACCAGAGCCCGGAAAAGCGCGCGCGTCATGCAAACACTAATGAAAGAAAGTGTGCCAAACGCATCAAAATAAACAATTTTATTCTAGGAAAAAATGTTTCACAAACCTTATTTAGTGAATTCGTTGACATGGTTATTGGGGAAAGGAAAATTGTCGAGGAAAATTCATTTTTGGATATTGCTGAAACTGCTATTAGTGTGTGCTTTGCTTCTTGGTAGCACGTCGATTTCAACAGGAATCTTGAGCAGATCGATCCAGCCTGTGAGTTCGCAGCGCCTAGAGTCGCTTTTCTGGACCCCATACAGAAGGTTGAGTAATACTTCGACAGTAACGCGTTATGCGATGGTAGCCACTAATGAAAAATACGATCCGAACTACATAATAGTCGTCTTCACGGACAATCTCACTGGACAATTTGATTGGTACTTCACCAAGAGTACGGATGGTGGAGAGATTTGGAGTACACCTCAGATCGCTGTTGATCCGGATTTTGATGTCATGGAGAACGAGCGCCATTGCGCTGCGATTGCGATGGATGACAATGGAATAGTTCACATGAGCTTCGCTCGTCAAAAAACTTGGGAGCCACGCGACACGGCACCTACAGGCATCTACTATGCAAGATACAATGGCACAAACTGGTCGGGACCAATTACCATTCAAGAGGAGTTGTCTCCCACCGATTTGTTTCTGTACACCAACGATATTTTCGTTGGGATGAACAACACAGTTCATTTGGCCTACGGATCAGATTATCTTGGCAATGACAACGGTGATATCTGGTACTCCAGAAGCGAAGATAGTGGTCTCACCTGGACCAGTCCTACAAACATTAACGCGTTCGATGGGATGGACGTTGGCTATCATCCCTCATTGGCTGCAGATGATTCTGGCTATGTGTACTATGCTGTCGGGGGGGATTGGTATAGCGAAAGTCTATGGGATGAAATGTACTTCCGCCGAAGCATCGACAACGGATACAGCTGGGATTCCGAGATCGTTTTTGGTGGTTCCACCATACAGAATGATGACAGAGACCCCTGGATCGTGTGCGACAATGCTGGAGGCGTATATGCCGTTTATGCTGGCAACAGCTATCAAACGTTGAAATTCAAATACAGCACCGATCACGGTTCAAATTGGACCCCATCCTCTGGAGGAATAACTCTGGCGGAGGGAAGTGGGTATTTCGCCGAGTTAGACGATTATGGCTACATTCATATAATCTATGGCAACGAGTCCACCGGAGTCACAGAAACCTACTATATGAAGATAGACACAAGCGGAAATGTAATCGTTCCATCACAGATGATCACGCCAGATGATGGGAATCCATCAATCCCAGCAGGTCTTGCGCTGACTGGTAGTCAAGTCTGCGTGGCGACAATTGATACAAAGGACGGAAACTCGGAGGCATACTTCTTAGCGAGCGCGCATTGGTTAAATCCATGCACGCTCAAAATAGACAGTTCGCCTGGAAACGTGGATTTCAGCATAAATGGATCATTTCTGAAAACTCCATGGGAGGGCACGTATGAAGTCAACACTGCTCTAGATGTGGAGATGCCGGAAAACTGCACATCCGATGACTTATTTTACATTTGGGATGGATGGTTAGATGGAAACACGAGCCGCTTCAGGACTGTAGTCCTTACTGACAACATTACATTGACCGGAAACTACTCCTACGTTCAATTTCCTCCGTCCGCCAACTTCACATGGTCTCCTTTGAATCCCTGTACAAACGAGACGGTGTCTTTTGATGCTTCATCGTCAGTGCCAAACGGTGGAACGATTGTCAGTTATGAATGGAATTTCGGCGACAACGGAACAACAACAGGGAAAAACGTGGAACATTCCTTCACAGACGTGGGCAACTATACCGTCATCCTCAACGTCACGGACAGCGAAGGCCTATCTGGTCAAGCAGAAAACGTGATTAGCGTACACTATCCATTTCCTCCGTCCGCCAACTTCACATGGTCTCCACTGATCCCTGTGGAAACCAACACCGCGATTTTTGATGCTTCATCTTCGCTGGCAAACAGTGGAACTATTATCAGCTATGAATGGAGCTTCGGCGACAACGGAACAGGAACTGGAGTCATGACAGACCACATCTACGGCGAACCAGGCAACTATTCGGTTACGCTGAATGTCACCAATAGCTTTGGGCTTTCTGATTTATTGGAGCAAATCGTCACTGTACGCGCAGAAATAATCGACATAGCCATCATAGGCATCACACCCTACAGTACTCGCGTAATCCAGGGAGAAGAGGTTCCGATTCAAGTGGACATTCAGAATCAAGGTGAAACTCAAGCAATTTTCAACCTATCTATATACGCGAATTCGACACTGATCTATTTCCAGGAAGCGCTGAGTCTATCTCCGTCCTCCATTATGCACGGCGGCACATTGTGGAATACATCGGCGACGCCGATCGGTTTGTACGTCATAAGCGCAGAGGTGACGTCTCTTCCAAGAGAGGAGGACACCGCAGACAACACGTTCGTCGACGGAACAGTCTCGGTGGAGCTTCCCATGCATGACATCGCAGTCACGGCCATCACGTGCATTCCTTATGTACTGCCCGGATCGATTGAGCAAGTAGACGTGACAGTTGCAAATCACGGCAACATGAAGGAGACGTTCAACATAACCGTATACGCAAACGGCACTGCGGTGGACACGACAACCGTGGTTGACATGGATTTTGATACCAGCCAGGTCTGCAGCTTGAATTGGGACACAACGGGATTTGCATTGGGAACCTACGCAATAACGGCGACAGCCTCTCCCGTGCCAGGCGAAACAAACACCGGTGACAACACATTTGCTGATGGAGCTGTGACCATAACGGACATCACTCAGGCCATTTATTACCTCTATCCTAAATACATTCACGTTGCGCCGAACGAGACATTCACGATAGACATTTGCATATTCAACGTGGTCGGAATGGCAGGTTGGCAGACAGAAATCAGTTTCAACAGTAGCGTACTGCAGCGTCTCAACGCGTGGGAGGGTCATGGAGGACCAGGCACAGTGTGGTTTTTTGGCTTCAGGTCACTAACTGGCAGCGCTACGCTGTATCGTTTGGAATTCAAAGCGATAGGAGAAGGAACGTCCGACCTACATTTCGTAGGCTTTCCGTGGACAGCTATATCGGATCGATATGCGAATCCTATACCGTATGCTACCGTTGACGCAAGCGTCGACGTATTCCTGCATGACATCTGTTTGTCGGGAGGAGACCTCTCCAAAACAATAATAGGCAAAGGCTACTGCACCAAATATCCAATCTCAGCCTACAACAACGGCTTCTGCCTAGAAGACTTCAACGTCACCTTCTATGCAAATGGCACATCATTTCAACAACAGGCGATTTACGGCCTAAACCAGACGTGCTCCGTTGAAATGGTCTGCTCCCTAAACACGACCGCCCTCCAGTACGGCAACTACACTCTCACAACAACGGCCGGGCCTGTTCCTGGCGAGACGCGCGTAGCTGACAACACAGTTTTAGGCGGAAGCTTCATAGTGACGATACCGGGAGACGTGAACGGCGACTTCCAAGTCGACATATACGATGCAATAAAGCTCGCAGGCGCGTACAACACGAACCCGACAAGCCCACATTGGAACGCAAACATCGACATCAACGGTGACAACGTCGTAGACATCTACGATGCGATAATATTAGCAAACCATTACGGCCAACATTACCCCTAAACCCCTTTTTTCTCTTTTTGATGATCTGGCAATGGAAGATTAGCGCGCGTTGACGTTGTTGTCTTCCAGGGTCTTTCTTCGGGACGCCGCAACAATCAGGGATGTTCCGTAGAAGAGCATTGAGTATGGCAAAAACCCTAGGATTCCTCGAGAGGGCTAGGAGATTCAGGATGTTTTCTTGTTTCTTGGCTCCGTTTCATCAGCATCTTGAGATACTCGCGTGTTCTTTCTTGTTCTTCGTATAAGCCTATGATCGTCGTTACTGCATCGCTTCGGCTTTTGAACTTGCCTTTCGATACCCATCGGTCTAGCTTTTCAAGCGTTTCGCGAGACAGTCTGAGCTGAACCTGAGCCATGATGCCACCTTGAACAATACTGTTTACAGGACACCTAAACCTTCCTCTGAAACCTGACGGCGTGCTCACTTTCGGTCGAGCCAGCTTACTCTCCATTCGGAGACGCGTTTGCCGCGGATTTTGGCGGTCCACATGTTTGGGCAGCTGAGTGGTTTGTAGGAGCAGGTTGAGTAGCCGATCATGACGACCACGTTCTTCTGGGTTGTGACGCATGTGAATATGTTTTTGTAGTCTGGGTATTTTTTGAAGAATTGTTTCCAGCCTTCTTTCTCTCTGTTTTTGATACCGAACTTTCCGCGATATTCTGGATCATGAGAAGTGAGGTGTTTGGCTGTTTCGAGGTTGAAGCACGAGGAAAATAGGCGTTTGTAACGTCATGTGACGGCTCAATCTATAAATGGGTGGATAACAGTTTTTCTTTTATGACATTGTTTGAGGTTGTACTCAAAATAACGCACGACTGTCCTTTTGCCAACCTTTCTAGGAAATACCCTTCTTTAGAAATGTGCAGCTGGTGCAATGGGGAGCACGATGTTTACGAGCTTCACACTGAGAGGAAGGAGGAGTATGATGCTTTGGTGAAGGAGGTGTCAAAGCTCGGGGAGCTTATTGAGGAATCGTCGAATGAGCAGAAGGCCCATTTGATAATTGAGACATGTGCGTGTAATAAGGAGAATTCTGTGGGGAAGAACATTGAGGATTTTGATTTGCTTCATGTTTCGCCGGTGGTTTATTCGAAGGGTTGGGAGTACTATCGAATAATAGCCTTCAGGCATGAGGATTTACGGAGGTTTTTGGAGAGGATGCAGGGTCATGGTTTCACTTATGAAATCGTGCGGAAAGTGCCGTTTAACGGTTTTATTGCGAGTTCTTTGACTATGACGGCGGACGCGTTGTTTTCGGATTTGACCGAGAAGCAGATGGATGCGTTGTTGATGGCTCACAACAGCGGTTACTATCTGTTTCCTAGGAAGAATGACATACAGCAGATCGCGGCCAAGAGGCGGGTGCCGAGGACGACTTTTCAGGAGCATCTGAAGAAGGCGGAGAACAAGATTGTGTCTTCGCTTATCCCGTACCTTCAGTTGTACCGGTATGCGCCGGTTGAGAAAAGGGAAAGCCTCAAGATACCATAGTCTTCAACGCCATGTGTACCGTCATGTGACGGTACAAACCCTATGTCTCGCGGAGTCATTATACTCTTTTTGGAGATGAAAACCGTGCAAACACCTGCGAAACACTTGGCAACGGCAAGAACACTCCGCGGCCTCAAAAAAACCGTCACATCGCTCCGCCTGAACCAGATGAAGATTCCGTCACCTGATGCCCTTCCCCTCAGCATGTTCACGTATGGAGTACCATACGAAGCCACTGAAACCTACAGGACCATCCGAAACGAATTCGAAAGCAACAAATCCATGGCCATACTAGAAGCGCGAAGCGCCCTCAGCCGCTGCTAAAAAACCTCCTTTTCCTTTTTTTGTCTTTACTATTAGCGCCGAGAAAGATTAGGTGCTGCTGATTTAGATAGATTGGTGAAGAATAACAATCATAACAGAAATAACAAAATCCTGCCTCGCCATCTGATATCAAAGGTGTGCGTAGAATCACGATTCTTCTCTGGGCTCGAACGGAAGGGTTTCTTGCTGAGGAAAGTGCGGGGACTCTACGAGCTATTTCACCATTCTTCAAAGACTATCTGAGAAAATTGGCGAAGGGCTGAAGCGGGG
>Ga0315289_10016545_pt1 | contig 10164 bp, 14 predicted proteins | sample YL17G11_40_MG_FD_203452 | JGI IMG/M metagenome (GOLD analysis project Ga0315289, IMG submission 203452) | Sediment microbial communities from Yellowstone Lake, YNP, Wyoming, USA - YL17G11_40 | ecosystem: Environmental > Aquatic > Freshwater > Lake > Sediment | place: USA: Wyoming | collected...
GAGGCAAGATGAGTCTTTAGGTCGTCCCAAAGAGCACTCACTGGTCCCAGCATTTCCGAGAGATCCTTCTCGTTCGGCAAGTGTGATTTGTCATCAAACGCACTCAGAGCCATTTCAGCCTTACTATCCGGTTAACATCAGTGGTGACTGGCAGTGAACCCGTCTTGGTTCACCGTACACGTCCACCGCCTTATTGGAGCTATTCCTTGCCGTTCTAGTGATGCTGCCGCTTCGCCGGATTGAATCTGTGATCTGTCATTTCCGGTGTCATGAAAATACCGTATTGGCCGTACGCGCCCTCGCCCAATGGCGTCTCCTTCGCGATTCGCCCGATAGTACTCTCGACGATTGGTGGACAGTTGCACGGGTAACTGCCGCAATAGATGCATTGGTCGGGATACATATTACAGAATGCAGTCTCAAGCCTCATGCCTCGGTTTTTCCTTGGCACTTCATCCTTCAGTTCTACAAAGTTCTGTAGTGCCATAATCCAGGCGAATACATCGGCTGCCTCAGTCAGGAAGTAGCCAGGTTCTGTATGAAAAACACGCAGTGCCTCTGCCATCTCACCTAATTCCTCAATGATTCGGGCGAAAATGATCCGATTGTCTGCAATTGCTTGAGGTTGATATATCTCGGCAAACATGCGTTGCCAGTCTCCGAGAGACTTGGGGCGGTTCTGGCCCTCCTTGCCGATCTCAGTCAGTTTGTCCCAATCGAGGCGACTTCCGGTTTGATTCTTAATATCGTTGCACTCATCTGAATCGTGCGGACACTTCAAACAGTATGGACAGACATGGGGGAACTTCCGCCAGAGAAGTGTTTCAACGCTGTTGATTTGCACTTTCCCGCAAAGCGACATCCACCACGACAGTGCTTTGGCAACGAAGTTCTGAGAGTCAACTTTCGGTTTCTTCTTTTGGCTGGCAATCAGGCTGAGTCCGCCAGTCACCTCGATCAAGTGGATGAAGACGTGCATTTCATCTCGATAGAACAGCTGATGCCAGTAGATGGCGTTCACCATCTCATACCAATGGTCAAGCGATCGGTTCTTATTGGCGTTGATAAAGTCGGGGGTAGCACCCTTACTGAAGTGCGCTAGTTGATCGCGAATGAACTCGCGATTGTCAGATTCTATTTCTTCGCGGAATTCGCGTGGGAATTCTTCTGTGTCTATTCGTGCTCGTTGGAGGGCTTGAAATCCAAGTCCGCGGATGCGTGGGTTGGGATCATGCATACCGATGACCACTCGCGCAACCCTCCTCTCAATGAGTCTTTCGGCGCACGGCACCTCTGGATGATTACGAGTCGTGCAGGGTTCTAGCGTTGTGTATACTGTTGCACCAACAAGGGACTCCGATCCAAGCTTGAGTTCGAGCAGGGTATGCTCTGCATGTTGTCCCTTCTCGACCTCGCCCCGGTATGCGGTTGCGATGACCTTACCGTCTTTTACAGCAACTGCTCCTACGAATGGGTGAGATCGTCCATCTTCGGGTCGGGATTTCTTCCCCTCATCGATGGCCAGTCGCATAAACTCTCTATCTTCATTATGCATTCCCTTCTCCCTCCTTGAGTCCAATTATCGTCTGGATGAACTCAGGACATCTCAGTTTCGAGTTTATAGTATCTCCTTATACTCCAACGGCCAAGCGTGACCCGCGCGGCGTTGCTTGCCGCATCAGCGTCTACCAGATTGTTGGGCTTCACCTATCTCAGCATTGGTACGAGGCGCACGCCTCTCCCCTCGGCGTACTTCCGCGCACTATCGATCACGCTCAGCACCGAATCGGGTAAACCACTCTGGTGCGCAGCCTGCACGGCCTTTTCTCCCAGCGCAAACGAGGCGAGAAAGTATCCCTGGCATGGAGTCATTTAGAGCACGGTCCGCTTCTTCTGCTTCAATTGGAGCCCCCAGCCGTAGTTCTTGCCGGAGAAATTCCATTGCTCGGTCAGAGGTTCGTATTGGGAGGCAAGATGAGTCTTTAGGTCGTCCCAAAGAGCACTCACTGGTCCCAGCATTTCCGAGAGATCCTTCTCGTTCGGCAAGTGTGATTTGTCATCAAACGCACTCAGAGCCATTTCAGCCTCACTGTCCGTCTATTGATTGCTTTGCGCCGGTGCGATCGCGGGGTCCGCTGCATCCGGCTTGTTAAGCGCCCTGCTCATTGGCTCAGAGCTGCTCATTCGGAAATGCCCGCTCCATGACTTCCAGTGCGAACCGGGCTGAAACCGTCACTCGACCGGCGCCCATCTCAATAGCGACTTCGATGGCTTCAAGGATCTCATGCAACGTGGCGCCGCATGCTGCTGCTTGGTCGATATGCCACTGCATGCATGACTCGCAATCCGTCAGCACGGAGATGCCGATGGCAATCAACTCCTTTGTCTTTTTGGGAAGAGCACCGTCCGCATAGGCGGCTTGCTCCATCTGGAGAAACGTCTCGTAAACCTTCGACTTCAGTGAAACGAGCTTCTGCTGTGCCTTCTTCCGTTGGCGCGATATTTCATCCAGTTTGTCCATCGTCATCCTCCTTGTGTTCGGTGGTGGTGTCCGACGCTCAACGTTCCGCATAATCGGCTGCTAACCCTATTTCGTTGCGTAGCGTTTTGGCTGATTGAAAAATGTCACGTCTGCATACCCGGCGTAGATCTTGCCCGAATGCCTTACTCCCGCAGGAATATAATACCGATCTCCTTTGGAAAAACTTTGTTTTTCCCCATCAATCACTAGCTCAATCTTGCCTTCCACCACGATTCCGATCTGGGCAGCATGGGAGTGTTCAGGCAAATCAACATCTTTTTGAAACTCCATAAACAGTATCTGGTGCGCGTCTGATTGCGACAGAAAAGCAGTGCATCCATCCAACGGGATATCCGCTTGCGGGAGATTTCGAATTGGGCCTGGAAAAACTTGATTCATAGCCTTTTTCCTCTTCGTGTGGCCTAGTATCCGAGATCAACGGTATTTACCTGTAACATTTTTTGACCGTTGGCAAACATCCGCTATTATCACCTGCGGTAGGCGCTAGGCCACATGGTTTCAAGCAAGCACCATGAAATCCGCACCGCTCGTTCAGTTGTTGGCCAAGCGGATTCCATTGTTAAAGGCTTTTTATGTTTTCTAATAGAGGATGAAGCCAGTTTGGTACTGGCACTTTCGCGGCTTTATGTAGCTCCTCTACTAATTGAGCAGTAATCTTCACTGCCCAGCCGGGTTCAAGCTGGGCTAGCTTACTCAAAGGAGGTACCGGTTTTTCAGTAACCGGTGAGGTTGCCCTTTCGGGCCAACTTGCACCAGCATGAACAAGTCCATTTCGATACTTGACAAGTCTTATCCACTCCTGCCAGTACTTTTTGTTGGTATTTAGCACTCCTGAAATGAGTTTGTCTTCACGAAGCTTTTCAGGGATAACTTTCCATTTGTCGCGAATACCTGACTCCCTGAGAAGGGGGAAATACTCGGTGAATCGTTGGAAATCGCGTTTAAGGACTTCGTCTCGCATCCACTCAACAATATAGCTCTCTGCAAAAGCAACAGCGAATAGAATCTCTCTGCGGAGTGCATTATAATCTCCGCGCTCCTTTTTTGCTTCCTGCATGGCATCATTAAGCCAGTCTGGTGCAAAAGAGTAAGTGACCCAAATCTCCACATTGTCACTTTCAACTTGATGGAAGGCATTATGGACTTGGATAGTTTTACTCTGATTCTCTTTGTCTTTCCGAGTTGTGTCTTTGGAGTCAATCATATTTCCTCCTATGGTGTGGCCCCTAACCGCTTGCGGCTTACCAGCTTGGCTGGTTGAGCATGCCCCACTTTTTTATACTACGATCATCGAAGACTAATTGCGAATTTTCGCCGCGGTAGGATAAGTCCGGCGCAACCGCGGGTGGGTGGTTATGGAAGAAAAATCATATTGGCAAATGATAAGAAGGACTAGTGGGGTTGAGTTTCTTGGTCTTCGAATGTTATGCCGGAAACCTCAATGAGATTGACCCACTCGTTAGTTATATCTCTTGATTCGATCATAATTGTCAATCCCTGTTTAAGTCGTCTCAGTGCGGGTCGCATATCTCTTGACATATTCTCGAGTGGTGCGATTGTATCTACCATTCCCTGAATAGATCCGAGACTATCGTGTGTGGAAGCAGACAGATTCTGAATCGACCTAAGAAACATACATGATTTCGCTTTAGAGTCGGGGTTCTCCTGAATCTCTAATGGAGCTCTCTCAATGAGTATTCGGACGCCTTCATCTACGTCATGGAGCTGAGAAACAAACATATTGCTAAGCGACCAAATATGTTCAGTGGGTTTGGTCAGCTGCTGTGCCACCCGGCGAGCTATTATTAATCTGGCTGCAAAACCACTTCCTTGTGTATTACCTCTTTGAACGTCAGTTGTTGCAGCTTCCATAATCTTCCCAATAAGCTCAATATCTTTTCTAATTGCCTCTATAGTCTCCCCCCACTTAGGTAGCGTTTCTTCAGTTAATGCAAGTCGATCTATAAAACCAGGAGAGTCATCTACGGCACCACTGGAGATTTCGGTTTTTACTGGGGCAATACCGGCGATGTCCTTTTCTTCCCCGAGCCCTTTAGTGGCCTCGATGTCCCTTTCTTCCGCGAGCTGCCCCTCAAGTTGTTTTACTCGCTTCCACAGCCGAAGCAGTTCCTCATTAATGTCCTCGGAAGGCAACTCATCGGCTCGAACCCAGCCGACGGCGGGGTGTTGCTTAATTAGCTTTATAAGACTCCGGCTGACCTTAGAGCCGAGATCAGCCGGCCCTTTCCAAAATTGGCACATTTCTTAGAAACAAGGGTGCGAAACGAGTCAAGTTTCTCCTTCATTCCGTCCGACTTCTCAGTCTTTTTCGCAATGAGCTTGTCAGGATTCTTGTGAAGGAAACCAATCACAGGTTTGTCTTTTTCTAATGCATATCTGTATTCTTTCTCGGTGTAGCTCATGCCATCTGCGTCAACGGAACCGTACCTACCGCCAACGATCACAATGTAATAGTCGCAGTCATCAATGACTTGCTTGATGAGCGTCCACTGGTCTTCGTTTGCCGCCGGAAACAACTCCATCCCAGCAGGAATACAGTCGAGTTCAAGAAGCGCATGCATAACTTCTTGGCGTTCCTCTTGGAGATCCTCGTAGGTAGAACTCACAAATACTTGATAGCGTTTATCCATATCTTTTTGCCGCTAGCACTTTATTATACATCGCACATATCGCCCCACCCAACGCCTCTTGGCTGGGTGATATCCACCAGAACCGTGTTGACATCGCCGTCTTTAATTGCCATCGCCAAGGTCAGCCGCTGGCCTAAACCGATTGCTGCGAAGTCGCACACATACTTTTCGACCATTCTAATTTCTACGCTTGGAACCTTGCCAATTGTAGAATGCGCTCGATGAAAGGAGCCTTGCTATCCAAGTATGACTGGCGATCCGTTGGATATCGTTGGGCCAACTCCAGCTTGAGTTCAGCATATGCTTTCGCGATCTCGGGGTACTGCGTCAGATAATCTCGGAAGATGATCTGGTCATTCCAATCACGACTACCAATCTCATTTAGATGGACATGGTGAGTCCTGGGATTGCCTTTGGTAAAGTAGTGTCTTCGTGGAATACCATTTTCACCCTTGTATTCGTATCCTAATTGTTCGATGGGTTTGATACATACGGCGGCCGCTTCAAAGTTCTGGACTGCGATGGCAATATCAATGATGGGCTTCGCCACCATCCCTGGAATGGACGTGCTGCCCACATGTTGAATATCAAGCACATACTTCCCGACCGCTGCCTGTAAACGGGGTTTCTCTGCTTGAAAAAGTCGCTCCCACTCTTTGGTGTATTGAACCAGCCTGACAATGCCTCTTTCTAAACCAATCATCGTTTGGATGACTCCGACTTCCTGAGGTCATGGATCTGGTGGGCGCATAACGTATTATGGACCGCACTCCACCTCCTATGGGATGATACCGTTACGGATTGGGGGGGTCAACGCCTCCTGCATCGGAACCGCGCTGTTTCCGCATCGTTGGGTGGGCTTGAAAGATAGTCAACAATGCAACAACGTCCCTGAACCGATACTGAACCGATATTATTTTGACTGGATTCGCGTGGACGGCATTTCGTTTGCTGGAATGGAAATGGGGGCGCTTCCTATGTGCAAATTGCTCAAGAACTCGGTCTTCTCTGCAGTCAGGCGACCGGCTTCCAGATATTAGCGGAAAATGTAGCGGGCTCGACGAGCTGGTGAAAATTGGTGCTGATTTTTTTCATACCTTCATCCGCGAATATGCGTGCATCGATCTTCTCCATTTCAGACAAGCTCTCGAATTCCCACATTTCAATCATCATCCCGGATACCCCGCCATAGTTCTGCTTATACAGTTTCCACGATTTCACGCCTTGGAAAAGCTGTGTATGGTTTTCTTTGTAGGTTAAGAATTCGTTCAACGCGGGTGTGAATTCCGCGCGTTTTTCCGCCTTGACGACGTAGGTCTCCACTAAGAAAATGCTCATTTTTTCCCCTCCTTTTCTGACATCATATAGCTTTCCGCGTCAGAAAAGGAGGAACGGATAGTTAGCAATTCAACAACATTCCCGAACTGACTACGGGAAAAGTAGAGGATGACCCTTCCCGTCCTGTATGGATCCAGACCGTTGGTGGTGTGGGGTATAAATTCAAAATATAAGAATTCCAATAGGCTGGCGCATCATGTTCCTCAGTACACTATTCCTGTTCGCGAGCGATCTGTTCGTTGGCGCTCGGCGCAGCTGACGCCGAGAGTTGGGTGGCTTCGTGCATTTCGGAGAAATCATTTAGGATCATTGACAGCTCCCAATGGGGATGTACTTGAGTGAACCATGCGGACCCTACTGCGTCATTCAATATCGATCCTGCTTCTGCCATTTCTGGTTGTAGTGGTAACGCCGTTTTGGCTTCTGGTCGCTTTTGCTGCCGGCGACAGCCGCTGGGTGGATGGTTCGATCATCGCGTGGTTGTCCCGGTTTGTCGGCGGAGCGTTGATCATCGTCGGATTTGCGCTGTTCAGTTGGTGCGTCAGTTTATTTGCGCGAGTCGGTCAAGGAACGCTGGCACCGTGGGATCCCACTCGCAATTTGGTGCTTGTGGGTCCCTATCGTTTTGTCCGCAACCCGATGATCAGTGGTGTAGCGCTGATGCTGACGGGCCAGGCCTTGCTCTGGGGCTCTTGGGTGATGGCGATCTGGGCTGGTGTATTTGTCTTGATCAACCACGTATATTTCGTGCTATCCGAAGAGCCGGGCTTGGAGAGAAGGTTTGGCGAACCGTATCGCGTTTACAAGGCAAACGTCCCACGATGGCTTCCGCGGATGAAGCCATGGACGAGCGCCTAACAACCGTATGTAGCCGAATGGCTCCGCTGCTCTGCGTATATAGCTGATGCTGAGTCTGCATTTTATGTTTTCATGGCATTTAATGCATTCGGAATGATAAAATGCTACAAGAACCGAAGACAGCAATGATCATTTCGCACAGCATTAAGTGCTGGCTTTTGGAATCGTCTGATCCCTCAATGTGTTACCGCACCTATGTTGAGTTGCTAGGAATGGCAGCCTCTGAACCAGAAGCGGTCGAAGCGCGTAGAGCTATCCCTACTTCGGCTGCTGTCCAGCAGATATTGGGCAGAATGCATCCAGAGGGTTATTGGGAACAAAGGAACCCTCGCACACGCGCGATTATTGGGGATGGCGTAGAGTATGGCAGCTTCGCTACTACGCATTTTTGTCTATCGTATCTTGCCCATCTGGGCATGAATCGCCAGGTTGGTCAGGTCGCTCTTGCTGCAAACCGGTACCTTGATCTAATGCAGCCGGACGGTGATTGGTATATGCATTTTTCGTGTCTTTATGGTTACAACATACAGACATTCATCATGCTGGGTTATCGAGACGACAAGCGGTTACAACGGAGTATCAAGCTCCTCGTTGACTCGGCTCGCGCAGATGGCGGTTACTTATGTGACATGCATGAAACCAAGACAGGCAAGTGCAAGGTGAAAAGTTGCATACGCGGATCTTTGAAAGCACTGACCGCGTTCTGTGCGCTTGGACCGGAGTATTGGGACCATCCGAGCTGCAAAAGGCTCGTCGGCTACTTCCTGGATAGAGAAGGGATCTATTCAAAAAAGGATCTTCAACGACCGGTAAACAAGGATGTTCAGAAGATGATATTCCCATTCCACTGGCGCTCTGGTTTAGTAGAAGTTTTGTATACCCTCAGTAGAATGGGTTATGGAATGGATTCGCGGCTGGAAAGAGCCTGGAGGCTGCTGAATACTAAAGTAGATCGAACTGGAAGATACATTCTTGAGTGGACACCCACTCAAAGTTCATGGAAGGTTGGCAAGCGAGGCCATCCTAACAAGTGGATGACTCTCTATGCCTTATTAGCAATGCAAGCTAGAGAGGAGTCAAGGGGCGAATACCTGGAACAATATCAACCAGCGGTTGCAGGCCAACTACCAACGGGCCGGGTGTAGTCGTGAGGTGTACTGCAAAGATGAGGAAAGTCACATCGTTGATGAGTGCATGGTCGGCTGGCATTAAAGCCCGCTGGCCAATACTTGCTGCAGCTGACCGCGCTGTGCGGGTGCAAATCTGCGACTCCACGGAGGATCATGCGTAGCGAACGAGAAATGATGGAGCTCATCGTCGATACCGCCAGGAATGATGAGCGAGTACGGGCCGTGATCATGAATGGTTCCCGCACAAATCCCAACGCTCCGCGGGACCCGTTCCAGGATTTTGACATTGTTTACCTGGTGACCGACGTCGCTCCTTTCAAGGACAACTACGATTGGATCAAACGCTTTGGCGAGATCATGATTTTGCAAGTGCCCGAAGAGATGCAAGATCCCCCTCCGAGCAATGATGGCGGTTTTGCCTATCTGATGCAGTTTGCGGATGGCAACCGAATCGACTTAGGGATTTACCCGCTCGCAAAACTCAATCAGCTTGAAAGAGATAGCCTGAGCCTGTTGCTGCTGGACAAGGATGGGATCGTTGAATCCCTTGCACCTGCGAGCGAAAGCGACTATCTGCCACGACCGCCGACCACTAAGGCGTTCTCCGATTGTTGCAACGAATTCTGGTGGGTCTGTCCCTACGTTGCGAAGGGATTGTGGCGGGAAGAAATCACCTATGCCAAATACATGCTCGACCAGTTTGTCCGGGAGCAGCTGATGAAAATGCTGACATGGCATATTGGCCTGAAGACCCAGTTCTTAAGGAACCTTGGGAAATATGGAAAGTACTTCAAGCAGTACCTGGAGCCAGAGCTGTGGGATATGCTGCTGGAAACATACTCTGATGCCAGCTACAGCAATACCTGGGAAGCTCTGCACACAATGTGTGATCTCTTCAGGATCATGGCGCTTCCTGTGGCCGAGCATTTTGGTTTTGCCTATCCTCACGGCGATGACGAGAGGGTTCGTGCTCACTTAAATCATGTGAGAATACTGCCCAGGGATTCGAAGGAAATCTAAATGCTACGACATGACATCTGCTCGCTGGATCGAGAATTGCGCTACCGTGAAACGCCTCAGACGAGTGCAAGACCGTAGCTATGATTGCGTTAGGAGGTGACAATTTGGAGCATATCCTGACGATTCCCCACCGTCGGGCGCGGGGAATGTGCCCGGTCAACGGCATCCGTGACCTGATCCATTGGCATTCCGATCGAGACTGGTCCAACGAGTTTGTCCACGGCCTGGGCCAAGGCGGTGGGTTTGCGTACCTGCGATTCGGCTTGGCGGATCCCCCACGCCAGGTGTATTGGGGCATCGCTAGCGCCAGACAGCACAAGTATCTCGCGGAGTTGCTCAGCGTGGACTACACCGAGTACGAAAACAGATCTTTCAAGTTCTCTTGGAGCAAGGCGCAGGGAGCCATCGATGAAGGAATACCTCCCGTGCTTGGGCCATTGGATATGTTCTATTTGCCCTTCTACCAAGATCTCTATCAGCGACGCCATATCCCGATTCATTTTCTCCTATTAGTGGGCTACGACGGTGAAAAGGCCTACGTTTACGATACGGACAAGGAGGGTGTTCAGGCCATTTCCATCGACGAATTGGAATCAGCCTGGAACGTGAATGTGCCGGGTCTGGG
>Ga0315289_10016546_pt1 | contig 10164 bp, 15 predicted proteins | sample YL17G11_40_MG_FD_203452 | JGI IMG/M metagenome (GOLD analysis project Ga0315289, IMG submission 203452) | Sediment microbial communities from Yellowstone Lake, YNP, Wyoming, USA - YL17G11_40 | ecosystem: Environmental > Aquatic > Freshwater > Lake > Sediment | place: USA: Wyoming | collected...
TCATTACCATTACCGTTTGTAAAGTTTAAATAGTTAGTTTCTAATGCTTGCTGTTTTTGAGACGGTTTAATTGAACCGAATTGAGGCGTTACATTTGCCATAGTTTTTAATTTTTAATTGTTAAAATTTTTTTGTTTGGATCCTTAATTTGGAGGTATCCTCACTGCTTATAGATTTGACCCTAAACCCATTAATGAATGGTTCACTAGCGGTTCTAGGAGCATCCATACTTGGATTTTTGGAATTACTAACAACTTGTTTAACAGCGTCAGCTTTTCCTTGTTCATAAAAATGAGCAGCAATTTTGTCAGCATTCATTGCTGAATACAAAGCCTTATGATAACCCGGTACATCTGTTACATTACCTTCTTTGTCTAGAAACTTTCCGACGAAGGTTTGTATATTTGATTGAGTTTCGGCAACTTGATTTGGATTCTGAACATTATATCTAAATCTTTTTTCACCTAAGTTATATTCAAAACCTTTGAATTCATTGTTGAAAAGACTAGACGTTTGTTTTTTAAACGCATCTTGTTGTTGAGCCACTTTGTTTTGCTCGTTATTATATCTGTTAAAAAAATCAACAGCTTTTTGTTGTTCTGCATTGACCCCAGGTCTTGCCTTGATTTCTGCATAATATTTTTTCTTTGCTTCCTCTAAGAAGGTTTTTGCTTTAGAAATTTCATCTTTAAATGCTAACTTCTTTAGTTTAATTTCTCTTTCATCGTCAATGTCTTCATCAAAGAAGAACTTGTCTTCTAATAAGAATTCTACTTCCTCTGCATCTAAATGAGGTTTGGTATTCTTATAATACTCTTTTAATAAAGCAACATTGTTTACGTTCGAATAATCAGCATTCAATCTTACGTAGTCTTCAATAGTACCACCGGTCTCTTCCATAAAAGAAACTAACTTCTCTATATTTTCAGGTAACGGCTTATTATTGTTTGTTTGATCTTGAGTATGAAATTGCAGTTCTTCTTTAATGTCTGCAACATCATACTTTATTTCTTGTTCGAATATTTCTTCAATAACATCTTCAGCGGTCCCTTGGTTTCCTTCGACCACTTCTTGCAATCCCAATTCGGACTGTTTATTGCGTAACATGCTTTCATCTGTGCTTTGCTCTTGAATGGCATCTGTCTCTTCTTTAGGGATTACTACTTTTATTGGCTCTTCTTGCTTCTGTGTTAAATCAACCTTGATAGGTTCATCTGTTTTGTTTAATTTTCTTGGTGAAGATTTCTTTGCTTTTATTTTAAATTCCCCCTCTTGTTTTACTTGTTCTGACATAATATGATAATATAAAATTGGTTAATAAGTTTATTCCATTTGCAACATACCTCCTAAATCATTCATTAAATTTTCAGCGCTATTCTGAAAGTCTTTTGGTAAAGAGTCATTCTTACGCTGGTCTATTAATTCAGACTGTTGTGTGGCTTGTATCTTTGTTCTCTCATCTTTTCTATCCTCTAGTTGATTGAACTTAGTTGTTTCTGCTTGAACCTTTAATTGCGCTAATTGCATATCATAATTAAATTGTTCCGCCATTAATTGTTTTTTAATTTGAGCCTCTGTCTGTAATCTTTGAATCTCAAATTGTGATTTTGCTTGTTCAACATTAATTGCTTCTTGCGTTAATGCTTGTTGTTTCTGAACTTCAAACATTGCTGCTTTTTCTGCATTCTGTGAATTAGCGTCTGCTTGCGCTTGTATATTTGCTAATTGTTGTTGTTGTACTTGCTCTAATTTCTTTTTTCTTTTTAACTTTAATAATTGATTCGCTAATTTAAGATTTCTAACTTGTCTTATATCAATAGCGTCTTCTAAATCAATTCCACCATTCTGCAAAGATACTTGTATATTTTGTTCTAATTGTGCTTTTTCTTCTTCGTCTGGTTCAATTTCTAAGAAAATACCAAAGTCATGCAGATTTAAATTTTCCATTTCCTTTAGCACTTCAGCATTGTAAGTTGATATACTTTGTTTTAATGAATTTGCAGTTAAAGGATTATTTAAACAATCAGCAACTCGTAATGATATATTCTCACATATTCTTGTAGTTAAATACATACTTGCATCTTTAATGTGGCGTGTTGCTACGTTAGAAGCATTTGCTGCTATTTTTTGCAATCCCACCAAAGCATTTGCGTCTGGTTTACTACCATCAACCGCTTCATTAAGACCCGTAACATCTCTAATCATTTGCAAGTAATACTGATAAGTTTGTATTAAACTTTGTATCTTACCTTGCCCACTAGATGTTGTTAATTCTTGAATAGGAACTTTACCTCTATTTATTTCACCGTCTTGAGTTAAAGATCTACCTACAATACTACCAGTTTGGAAATACATATTTAACGCTTCTGCTGGATTGTATTTTGTACCGTTGCCTAAATCAACTTCCATCAATCCATCAACATCTAAGAATACCCCATCAGGTACTACCCTAGACATAACTTGTTGAAGTTTTAAATGTGTTAATTGAATCATGTCCGCAAAAGAAATACATTTAGTAACAATTGAATCAATTCTACCTTTGTACATTCTAGGTGCGGCAATAGTGTAATTCATTTTAACTCTAGTAGTATCTGCTTGTGGACGAGTCATATCGTTAGACAACTTCCATTCTAGCATCATATCAGTACCTATAATTTTAGCACCTGTATATAATACCTCTATTGTTCTTGATACTCTTTCAAAGTTATCGCTTGGTGGTGGATTAAAAGAATCAGTTTTTTCAATTACCTTCTCTAATCCATTCTCATTATTTTTTATTTTAAATACTTGATTCATATAAGTCTTATATTCAAAATATAATACTTGAACGGTATTCTCATCATAGTTACCCCATCCCTGAATATATTGTCTATTACCGGGCATTTGTTGTATCTTAAGAAGTTCATCTTCTGATATATATGGGAATTCTTTTTTTAATTCTGGTATTGTTACTGCTTTAACCTCACCTACGTAATAAACATCTTCAAAGTTAGGGTCTTCCGTATATGAATAAACTAAATAAGCCGGATCCACATAATCCACTACAATCCCTTCTGATTTATTAAACGATGTTTTAGTCGCCGCAATGCCAATAGTTGTTAAATCATAGTTAAGTCTTTTTCTAGTAAGATCATACTTATTAGTTTTTAACACAGTATTTATCGCTTCTTCCTCCGCAACCTCAATTGATTGCTTATAAGATAACTGCATGCGCAATTCTAATTCCTCTTGTGTTGCTGGCAAATCTTCAGCAGGTGTATTTGATTTTGATATATTAGTTCCAGTCTTTTGTAATACATCTTGTATTATTGGCTGGTTGATCATATCAAATTGTAAAGACGTAGCATAATCCATTTTCTTTTTAACTGACTCTGGGTCTTGCGCAAATGCTTTTACATCATAGGTTTTTTGAGAAATACCATTAGCAACTATATCAACAAACTTTGATAGTATAGGCACTGGCGTCCAATCTAAATTCAAATAAGATAAATCACCATTAATTGATAATTCATCTTTATATTTTTGTACGGATTGTTCGCCTCTTGCGTAAAGTCTTAATCTATTAAAATTATTCCAATGTGTTAAATATCTATTACCGCTAGTCCTCCCTTGATTAAACCATTCTTGTTCTATGGCACGAGACACCTGTAATCCATATTCTTCAGAAGCCTTAGTAGCATCATCTACAACCTGACTAGGGAAAGCGCTATTTGGATTTGTGTATATATTCATTTACTTAATAATTTTTGATGTAGTTCCTTGATTATTATATTTCTTAAAACCTAAAGGGACAGACACTATTTCTCTTTTTTCAGTTGGCATATATTTATTTCTATTACAAGCCATTATTGCTAATCCTGAACTAATAGAAGCATCATGATTAGTTCTTTTATTTATATCAAATCTTGCCCAATCTTCTAATGTATCTTGAAAATACATTGTTCCATACCCCATTTCATTTAAACCAACGTGTTCCTCTATATAAGTTTCTATTGCTGCGGCATGCGCCTGCATTATATCTTGAGATGAGTTTGGCATTCCCCCTATTTCTCTTTCTGTTGCGGATAGTTTATTAAATATTCTATCTGGTCTATTCATTGAGAACCCTCTATAACCTCTTCTTTTAAAATAATATAACAATCTTGGTTTATTATTTTCTGCTAATATTGGCATACCATAAAATATACACGCCATAAGCACGTCTTCAAAAAAGATTTCAGCTGTTTGAGGTCTTGATATATATTGTAAAAAGAATGTATTAGATGGAGCATCTTCCATTGAGAATTTAGTTAATCCATGTAAAGCCCCCTTAGATCCTTTACCATCTGTTGTTCCTGATATGTCATAAGGGTCACAACCAAATGCACCAATATGCTCATTGCCAGGATATTTCATACTATTCTTTAATATTATATTATTTTGTAAATGATAAGGAGGAATCCAGGACACTAAAAATCTACCGTCTTTGTTTGGATAAAATATTACTTTGGTATCTTGTATACCACCTTCCCATTGAAAATTACCTCTTGTTAATATATTAGTATTCCTTAGATCATTATTATAATCAATTTGCTCATATATTTTCGTAAGGTTAAATAAAGATTGTTTTGTTTCATCTCTAAAAGCGTGTTGTTCTGTTCTTGGAAATTGTCTATAATATTCATTTAATGCATCAGAGTCAGACTTTAAACCATCAACCTCATTCTGCCAATGTTCAATAACACCATAATCTATTTCGTTTCCGTCAATTCCTTTGATTGAGGTTTTTGGAGTATCGAAGACAGGTATGCCATAAGTATCAATGAATCCCTCGTACGACCATTCCATAGGTATGAACAAACTATATAATCCTGAACTAGTCTGTCCATTGCGGTTTCTTTTCGTAACATCTGAGGCATAATATAATTTTTTAAAATTGTCTCCTCCTTTATCTAAAGCATTTGACGTTGAACCCATCATACACTTACCAATAATCCTACTACCTAATCTTAAGCAGGTTTTAGTAACTCTCCAGTTGTTTAATATATTATCAGGCCTTAACCATTTGCCGCTTTCATCGTGAACTAGTAATTTAAGTTTTTCACCATCATAGGAGTTATCTCCTGTATTCTTCCAATCTATTGTTGTATCAAGACCTTCTAGTTCTTCAAGATTTTCTTGACTATCTAATTTTCTTCTTGTAAACTTTGAAGCAGGCACCCTATAAGCAAGTTCTGTTTTCGGTCTATCCATACCATCTTGTATGGGTTTAAAGAAGAAAGGATAATTAAGAGAGATTGGAACAACTTTGTCGGTAAACATTGTTTTAGCGTCTGCTCCGGCTTTTGATAAAATTCCAAACCTTGAATCACTTGATATAGTGGCTTGATTAACTAATTCAGCGGATGACATAAAAGAAAACCCGGAACGTCTATTCTTTAAATAACACATTCCATAACATCTTGGATCTGCTTTACAAGCTTCCCAAAATATAAAAAATAATCTATTTGATTCTCTAAAATCAGGTGCTCCAACATCTATCTTGCTCCATTGCAAGTACATATAGTGCGTACCTGTTATATATGTGGAAACTCCATTATTATAAAACGAGAAACCTTCTTCTCTACGTTTAAATTCATGATCAACATAATCATACCATCTTTCCTTAAAAGTGTCTGGATATTTATTCCAATCAAATACACTCTTTATTTTTTCAAGTTCTTTAGGTATTTTTAATTGCTCCCAATACTGTTCTTCTTTCTTTGGCGCTCTTTTAAATGATTCATCAATTAACGGCAAAGCAATCCTTAAGTTCTGTATCTCGTATATTTCTCCAATCTTACCTGTTTTGCTTATAATAATTACATCGTGTTCTTTATTATAACCATATTTCCATTTATTATATCGGTTTTGTTGTTTGATTACCGATTGTTTAATGTAGTCAGGTAATACTTTATAAAGTGTTTGTTCGTACATTATTTAGATCTCCCTTCTGCAAAACCTTTAAAAGTCTTTATTGTAGGATCTTTCTCTTCTTCCTCTAGCATACGGGTTTCATCCTGTATTCTGCTTAAGATTTCAAAAGCATCAAATATAGCTAACTTTTTTGTTGCTGCAGCATTCTTTAATTTATCTGCGGATAAATCGTCATCACCATTGTCTAAAATAGCTTCTTCTGCAACTTTAATTAATTCAAGTACCGCTTTGTGCCCAGAATGGATTATAGCTAGTTTCGTTTCCTTTATATTCATATTTAATTACAATATCATTAGATTTCATACAATAAAGTCTTTGCCCATCAATGACAAAGTCAAATTCCCCATAAGGAGTATATCCAACAAGGTCTCCCTCGTTTATTTTAAGCGATTCTAAAGAACTATTTCCGTATTTCAATATACCAATAAGCTTTTGTTCTTTATCTACATTTAAATAGTCTTTATTCTTAATTGGTTTAACAAAGCATCTGTCTCCAAATGTCTTCCATTTATTTGTATTTTTATATAAATATATTTGATCTAGATTACAAAAATATAAATCATCTTTGAAATATGATCTACTATTTTTTTTATTACCCCTTATATCGTAAAATACCCTAAAAACATTATGATGAATTACAACTATATCTCCAACTTTAATGTCGGTTGAATAAGCTAAGGGCAATGAAACTACTTCAGCAAAGTTATTTACAGATTTAAAACTTTCAATTTTAGTATTTACTATTAATTCTCTGTCTGCAATCTTAACTTTATTATTATATCTTTCTCCTACAGGTTTAACTATAAAGTCAAATACGCTTCTCATTAGTATTCTAAATCATATTCAACAGAGATAGCCATATTAGAATTAAACTTCTTCCATGGCATTACTTCATCTTCTTTCTTAATATATATATTATACGATGTATCCCTATCGTCAAATATAATATTACATATTGCATGTCCCCCGTAAACGTTTTGGCCCACAGAATAATGCATTGCCTCGTTCTTATAGTCCGCACCTATACTAATTTTTCTAATAACAGAACTCATTAGTCAACTTTTTCTAATTTAACCTCTTCAGGTTTGTTTATAGGAGTATAAGAACCATCTTCAACATTAATATTAATATCTCCGTATTCTGCTTGCAATTCTGATTTGAATTCTTCTACTCTTTTATTTACTTCCGCAATTTGATGTAAGAACCCGTGTTTTTGAGATTCTAATAACCCTATATTAGATAACAAGGCATTCATCTCTTTTTGTTGATTAACAATAATTTCTAATTGTTTTTCCGTAATCTTGTTTGTGTTTTCCATTTAATTTAATTATTTGTTATTATTTATTTTTATGTTGGGCAGCCTGTATATGTTTGGCCACTTATATTAAATATTATTTCCCCTGGAGTTTCTACTATATCCCCTAACGCAACTCTTCCGGTTGTTTGGTTAACAACAAAATCAACAAAATCCCCAGTTTGATATATAGAACTATCTACTAATTGGGTAGTATAAGTTGGCATAGTATCGCCACCACAAATTCCTTCTATTGAAAAATAAACCATTTGCGATTGATTAGACGCACTTGCATTAGGCCAACCAATACCTATACCTTGACCCCAGCCCATTAGTAAAGTGCTACTATGTCAGAGCAAGTTGTGATTGTATCACCGCCATTGTCAGTAAATACATAATCAACTATAACAGGAAAGAATGTTCCGTTTGGTATATTTGTAAATATTGAAAAGTACGACACGCTAGGATCGTTTCCAACAACCTTGCAAACTAAAGTGCCTCCTGTTCCAATGTATAAAGCCGCCGAATTTAACTTGTACCCAGTAGCAATACTATCCCCAGTAGGGGCTGTATTTTCTGCTCTTGTCCCAAAATCTGGTTGATTACCATATTGTCCCATAATTTATTTTTTAAATATTCTATTATATATTGTTGATTTCTTCATAGGTATCTATAATACAGTATCACCCGGGTAACTATAATCTTTACCTGGTTGCATTACTTTTGAATTACCTTTATTATCAATACCTAAAACGGGAAACTCCACATTTTTCATAGTGATTTCCCCGCTAGGTATTACATTATAAGGTCTATCTTTATCAGGACTATTTTTTTTATAACCTTTTACAGATAGATTTTTCATTTATCTAGTTATCTTAGCTTTACTAGTAGAGACTAAAGATTGCTTTTGGCTTTCAGATAATTTATCTGGTGAAGTTCCACCTCCAAAAGCATTATAAAGACTAGCATTAGCGGTCTGTCTTCTAGTTACATCAGCATTACGGGTTGCAACAGATTTGTAAAATTTCTCATTACCTCTTGAATCCATTTTTTCCTCTCTTACAACACCGCCTTTAGAATCTAATTCTCTAACAAAAGTTCCTGATTTAACTACTGTATGCATTGGCAAGTTAGCAGTCGCCACTCCTGTCTGAGCATCAACTTTCATTCCACTTGGTGTTTTTCCTTGTGCTCTATTTTTTTGGTATTTTTCTACCCCTTTTGTGTATTTTTCGGTAAGCTCAATACCATTATCTTGTCTTAATGGACTAGGCAATCCATTTCCTGTTTTTGGCATATTACCTCTACCTGGGTTCATTTTAAAAGGACTGTTCATTTTGTTTAGTTTTTATTTGTTAATCTTTTATAAATTACTGTTCCGGGAGCGTCACTAACATAATTAGCGACCATTGTATCTTGATCTACAACTATAAATTTGCCTAAAGCCTCCCAGTTATTAGGCTCATGCAATGTATCCAAATAGAAATTATTTTTATTAAATTGATAACCTAATATTTTAAAATAATTACCAGTTAAATAAGAAAATGAAACTACATTAAGTTCATTCCTGTTTATAATAGAAAAATCTATTTGCACAGTGTCAGAAGCCCATGTTCCAACTAGAAAATCCTTAGTAAGCTTTTGAGCTTGAGCATAAGAATTAAAAACTAAAAATACGATAATACAGATTACTTTTTTCATAATATATTAAATTAAAGTTATATATTATTATTATTACGCGTATTTATTGCTTTTTATAAGCTTCCTTTTCCCAAGGTAGATTTTTTGCTCCTTCTTTCATTTTAGAACGTGGATATTTCTTACCTTTCCAAATAACATGAGAATCATTATAATCTAGATCTCCACGTTTCATTTGATCTATATGTACTTTCTCGTGTGATATAGTTTTATTCTTTTTTAATTCTAAAGGAGATATATTTTTATTCACTAATATAGTTCCATTAGATTGCGCCATACCTAAAATATTGCCGTCCATATCGGTACTATATACAGGAGTATTATCCACATTATATGGAAACCCTTTCATTTTAAAAGACATATAAATAATGAATATTATTAAATTCCCTATAAAAGTATATCTATAGGGAATTTAAATTAATATTATGCTACAGGAGCAACAACTGGTAAAGCTGCAATTGTAACAGCTGTAGGGATTGCAACAGGCACTAAAGTTGGCCCTTGAGCAAAAATAGCAGCATTTACAGCAGCAACAGTGCTAGATGCCCCAGCCGCGCTTGTAGTAAAAGTATGCTTTACTGATCCAGTATAGATAACAAATGTGGTTGCAGTAAGATAAGATACTCCTGTGATATTAGCCACGTTAAAAAGGATTGGTTGTGCGCCACTAACTGTAGTAGCAATTGAGATAAATTTGAACATTGTTTTTAGTTTTAGGTTTGGTTATTGTTTATATTTTGGTGATTTTAATATTTGCCTTTAGCTCGTTGTGTAATTGGCCTTGGATCACAAGTTGGTTTAACGTTATTAAATACAATACCATTTTTGCCCGAGCTTGATCCTTTGCCTTTTGGGAATGAAGTGGTGTCAAATGGACCAGCCCATACTGCATTTGCTCCAACTCCAGATAATTTAGCCTCTCTATCGAGAACTGTCATTGGATGTTTTTTTGCGTTTAAATTCATAGTTATTGGTTATTTATATCATAAGGTGGAACAATAGGTGTTTCAACTCCCGTTGGGGGCGGGGTAGGAGATACCCCTGGATTAGTCGCTAATGTGTTTGTTGGGTCGTAAGGATTACTAACATCTCTTGTAAATGTATTTGGAACTTGCGCTCCATACATACCTTGTATATTATTAGTGTTAGTAAAACCTTTTGGATTTATAGGGGTTGGATTAATCATCTTCATATTGTGTTCTTGTTTTATCTTTATT
>Ga0315289_10016547_pt1 | contig 10163 bp, 8 predicted proteins | sample YL17G11_40_MG_FD_203452 | JGI IMG/M metagenome (GOLD analysis project Ga0315289, IMG submission 203452) | Sediment microbial communities from Yellowstone Lake, YNP, Wyoming, USA - YL17G11_40 | ecosystem: Environmental > Aquatic > Freshwater > Lake > Sediment | place: USA: Wyoming | collected...
CCTTTTTGATATTGGAAACCACGCTTGAAACAGTACTCACCCCTTCCTTTTCTAAATCTACTCCAAGCATGTCGGATAAACTCTGATCAGGGTCGACATCAATCAGTAGCAAAGGAGGAGCTAAGTATTTGCTAATCATGGCAGCAAAGGTTGATTTTCCAGCCCCCCCTCTCCCCGTAGAAACAATTACTCTCGCCATTTCTTCAGTTATATTTTTTCTACTTTTTCAGTTTTTGGTACATGTCGGAGAGCTGACATTTTCCCACCTCGTCTCCCTCACGAACCATGCTTGCCGTATAGTATGCTATACGACTGGAATCCTGTCAATTTATTGTACTGGTTCATAGGATTAATGATACCTCCTCCTTTGTTTGATTTTGCTGGTATTGCTCTAGAAACTGCTGTGGTGTGAGGTATCCCAATGCCTGATGTAAATAAATTGGTGATATAACAATATTAAGAAGCTGTCCGAAAACTATGATTTAGGAATGAGAGGCGATTTAAATTCAGGGGGGAAGCAGCTATAATTAAGACAAAAGAGCACCCTATGAGGAGGTAACCATGCCTTATCTGGAATATAATCAATCAAATGGCTATTTGCTTCCACCCTACCTTGAAGAACTATCTAACCCAGGAGAGGGTATGGAAGGAGAAAAACTGAGGCTACCGGGTGATCTGGTGGTAGCCAAATTCAGAAAGAAAATTCCAGATCATTAAAAAAGGTCGAGTTTTCGGATGACTTCTTTGGGAAATCTGTGGTAAAATTCAAAGAAAGGAGGTGAGAAACGGCTGTGCAGTAGGTGTTGAATAGTAAGAAGATGCTGATTGAGAGTAAAACTTAAAAGAAGGAGGTCTTAAAAATGGCAATCAAGTTTGGAACAGAGGAATGGGTAAAGGCTGCGCGCGCAGAGCTTAATAAAAGCCAAGCCTACAAGGATGCGGCCAAGCGCTGGGAAGGGGACATGTATTTTATCGTTGAGCCAGAAGGCGGGTTGAAGGAGACACTCGTTACGTACTTCGACCTGTGGCATGGTGAATGTCGCGCTGCTTCGGCACCCGCAGATGAGAGTGGCAAGACCGCTGCGTATCGCTTCTGGGCTCCGCTGAGCGTATGGCGCAGCATATTGGAGAAAAAGCTCGACCCCGTACAGGCGATGATGACCGGCAAGCTCAAGCTCAAGGGGGACATGGCGCAAATTATGAAGATGCCCAGGGCCGCCTCGGAGCTGGTGGAGTGCGTGACCCACATCAAAACTGAATTCCCCGAGTAGCCAGCACCCCAGCATCAAGGAATGACGCTGGCCGTGAACTGAATTTAAATAACAGAAAACATTTTGAGCTAACTCCAAATTTTGGAGAGGAGGCAATTATGTGGTACTTTGTGAGTCCGCAGATAGTTTATGGGCAGGATGCAGTGACTCGTTTGGGTCAATTGGAGGGAAAGTCTGCTTTCATCGTCACTGATGCCAATATGGTAAAGTTGGGCTTCGTTGACAAAGTCAAGGAACAACTCTCCCAGGCAGGGATAAAGAGCACCGTCTTTGATGGAGTCGAGCCTGACCCATCACTCGAGACAGTGAAAAAAGGTTCGTCCCAAATGAGCAAGTCTGGACCTGACTTGATAGTAGCGTTGGGAGGAGGCTCAGTTATGGATGCCGCTAAGGCAATGTGGGTGGAATATGCAGGGCCAGGTATGAAGGCAGAGGAGATAAATCCCTTTACCACCGGATTGGGCCTCCAGAACAAGGCCAGGCTTGTTTGTGTTCCCACAACTTCGGGTACCGGCGCTGAGGCAACCTGGGGAATAGTGCTCACCGATCAAGCTGAGCAAAGGAAGATGAGTGTTGGTTCCCGTGAGACTATGCCTGATATTGCTATCGTAGACCCCCAGTTTGCGCTGGAAATGCCCCCTGGACTTACTGCGCAGACAGGTATGGATGCGCTGACCCATGCAGTAGAGGGATTTACCAGTAGCTGGAAGAATGATATCAGCGATGGGCTTTGCATTAAGGCTATCCAGCTTGTTTTCCAATACCTGCCCAGAGCCTACAAGAATGGGAAGGACATGGAAGCCAGGGAAAAGATGGCCAATGCTGCTTGTATTGCCGGGATGGGTTTTATCAACTCGATGTGCGCAATGGCACACGCTGCTGGCCATTCCCTGGGAGCCGTATTCCACACACCCCACGGCAGAGCAGTGGGGCTATTTCTGCCCTACACTATTGAGTTTATCGGAGACGTGCGTGAGGAACTCTGGGCCGAGATAGCTTACTCTATCAAATTAAAAGTACCCAAAGGGAAAAAGGCGGCACCAATTCTAGCCGATGCAATACGTGGACTAGCCCGCGGCGTTAAGGAACCATTAAGCATTAAGGAGACGGGTATCTCATCAGATAGCTTTAACAATTCTATGGAGAAGCTGGTAGACAATGCCTTTGCGGATTTTCAACTGGTTACTACCGCCAGAGTGCCTAGTACTGAAGAGACCCGAAAGTTTCTCCGCTATGCCTATGAAGGCAAATCAATAGATTTTTAGTTTATTACAAACGATGGTATGGAATGACCAGGGCCGTAGCTGCTACAGAGAAGATGCATAAGCTAGCTATATATAGGAGCTGGCTATAAGAATCTGGCAGTGGTTAGGCTGGCCCGACAGTGCTGTTACCTATTAGACACGCGGAAGCTGGGCGAAATCTCCTGAGAATTAGGGTAAGATTTCAAAGATATGGAAAAGAAAGGAGGTGCAAAAATGTTCGGCTATATGGGCAAGATATTAAAGGTTGATTTATCGAAGTCTCAGATCTCGGAGGAAATCCCCACGGAGGAGGCGCACAAAATGTTCCTAGGCGGGAGTGGGCTGGCAACCAAGTACCTTTTCGATGAGGTGCCAAAAGGTGCCGACCCATTAGGCCCAGAAAATGCGCTCATATTCATGACCGGGCCTTTGACAGGGACGGAATCTCCAAGCGCTGGAAGATACTCCATAGTCTTCAAATCCCCTCTTACTGGTTTCTGGGGCGAGGCAAACTCGGGCGGTAATTGGGGAGTGTATCTTAAAGGCTCAGGCGTTGACGGGATTATTTTCAAAGGTATCTCACCACAGCTGGTCTACCTGGTAATCGACGAGGGAAAAGCCGAGCTTAGAGATGCCAAGAACCTCTGGGGCAAAGGTGTTTCTGAGACCAATAGATTGATCAAAGAAGAACTCGGTGAGGAATTCAACGTTGCTTGTATTGGAATAAGCGGTGAGAATCAAGTCAAATATGCTTGCGTTATCAATGACCTCCACCGAGCCGCGGGAAGATGCGGCGGGGGCACTGTAATGGGCTCGAAGCGTTTAAAGGCCATTGCTGTAAAAGGGACAAAGGGATTCGAAGTTGCCAACAAAGATGTTTTCGCCAAAGTCTCAAAGACAAACTATGACCTGGTTAATGAAAGTATGTTGAAGATTAGTCTTGAGACTTTTGGAACATCTATGGTCACAAATCTGGTAAATGTCAGAGGAGGATTCCCCACGAGGAACTGGCAAACCGGGGTTTTTCCAGAAGTAGACAAAATAAGCGGGATTACGCTCGCAGAGGGTGGACTTCTGGTAGACAGAAAACACTGCTATGCCTGCCCAATTAGCTGTGGAAGAGTAACTGTAGTTAAAACAGGCCCCTATGCTTGCAAGGGAGAAGGACCAGAATATGAAACAATCGGGGCTTGTGGTGCCATGTGCGGAGTTGAGAGCTTGGAAGCCATCACGCTAGCGCATAACTTGTGTGATGACTATGGCCTAGATACAATTTCTACCGGGAGTTCAATAGCTTTCGCCATGGAATGTTATGAAAAGGGAATATTAACAAAATCTGAAACCGATGGATTAGAGCTGAAATTTGGAGACCCCGATGTTATGATTCATCTGATACATAAAATAGCCAAAAGGGAAGGTATCGGAGATTTTTTGGCTGAAGGCACAAAGAGGATGGCGGAAAAGCTGGGTAAGGGAACGGAAAGATTTGCTATGAATGTCAAAGGTCTCGAGATGCCAGCTTATGACCCCAGAGCTGCCAAAATGTGCGGATTGGCATTTGCTACTGCAAATCGTGGAGGTGACCATATCACAGCTTATATTGAAGGCCCAACCTTCATGGATATTCCCTTCCTTTGTGTTGAATACAGCAAAATTGAAGACCCGCTTGTAGAGAACCCCGCCGAGGCAAAAGTTCTAAAGGATTTGGAGGACTCCCTTACCGTTTTTGATGCCATGGGAACGTGTAAGTTCATGGGAATGGCCCTGGCTACGGAAGACTGGGTCGATATGATAGCCAATTGCGTGGGCTGGAAGTTTGCTGTCAGCGATTACAGAAAGCTTGGAGAGAGGATTTATAACCTGGCGAGAGCTTTCAGTGTAAGAGAAGGACTGACCAGAGCTGATGACACTCTTCCTAAGCGCCTGTTGGAAGACCCAATGCCTGAAGGTGCCGCCCAAGGACAAGTGGTAGCCAAGCTGGATGAGATGCTAGATGCTTACTACGAGTTTCGGGGATGGGACAAGAAAACCGGCAAACCAACCCCGGAAAAGCTCAAGGAGCTAGGGCTAGGTGATATAGTCAACAGAATGTAAAGGGGGCAAGATTATGGTTTCCATCGCTGAAAAGCCCTGGCTTAAAGGTTACAGGTTAGGGCCATATAAGCTTGCGCAGACAAAAGAACCTTATCCAAAGAGAACTGTTCAGAGCCTTTTGGATGCTGCAGCAGCCGAGTTCCCGGACCGTGCTGCTTGTTCCTATCTAGGGAATGAGATAACCTACAAAGAGCTGAAGCTCGAGGCAGATAGGTTAGCGGCAGCTCTCGCCGACCTAGGTGTAAGAAAAGGTGACAAGGTAGCCACCGTCCTTCCAAATTGTCCACAGTTTGTCATAAGCGACTTCGGGATACTGAAGGCAGGAGCCACGCATGTTCCATGTAGTGTGATGCACAAAGCCGCTGACTTAATATACGAGATTGGCGACTCGGGAGCCGAGACGGTAATTTGCTCTGATGGTTCTCTAGAGCTTGTTGAATCAATAAAAGACAAGACAAAACTTAAGAGGATAATCGTTACCTCCGTTATGGACTATTCATTGGAGAAGCCGGAACTAAAACAAATACCGGGCACGTATCAACTTCGTGATTTAATAGCAAGTCATGAACCCAGGCCCCCGGAGGTCGAAATCGACCCGTTGGAGGATTTGGCAATTCTCGTATTCACGGGAGGGGCTACCGGATTACCCAAAGGCGTAATGCTGACTCATTATAACCGGGTGGCAGCGGTGACCCATATTGCCTGGGCTTATGAACCCTTGAAGGTAGGAATCAGGGGAAAAACCTCCGTATTAATGCCCATTCCGCTTTTTCACCAGTATGGGCATGTCATGATGCACTTTGCTGTTTACTGGGGTCTTAGGATGTACTTTCTGCTTGACCCAAGGGATACCGACACGTTCGTGAAGATGTTGACAGAATATCGTCCTTTCATGTGCGCATGTGTGCCTACTCAATATAACAGGCTGGTCTTGAAAGGACTTGGAAGGATACCAACCATGTTCTTCTCCACCACATCTGCCCTCGCTCCAGAAGTTGCCCAGAAATTCAGGCAGCAAACTGGTGTGCCCATAACAGAGGCTTATGGCCTAACAGAAACAGCCGGAGGTACCCACATTAATCTTTCATCTTTTTCCAAAATCACCGGCTTCATGGCTTCTGAGAAGTTCGGCTCCATAGGGGTACCAATGCCAGACACAGAAGTCAAAATTATAGACCTAGAGACAGGTGAGGAAGCTCCGCCTGGGAAGGAGGGAGAGCTATATGTTCGTGGGCCGCAAATTATGAAAGGTTACTGGCCTGAACCCGGCAAAGGACTGGTGGATGGCTGGCTTCCTACCGGTGATGTCGTAAAAATGGACGACGACGGCTATTTTTACATTACAGACCGGGTTAAAGATATGGCAAATATCTCCGGCCTAAAAGTCTATACTAGGTTGGTTGATGACGTGCTTTATGAACATCCAGCGGTAGCAGATGCCGCGGCGATTGGAATTCCAGACCCTGAACGTCCCGGCAGCGAAAGGATAAAAGCTTTCATAAGGTTAAAAGAGGAACAAGAGGGGAAAGTGACCGCTGACGATATAATTAGCCACTGCAAGGGGAAACTCCCGCCGTATGCTATTCCCAAGTTCGTTGAGTTCAGGAAAGAATTGCCTCTCACCGTCACTCTAAAACTCTTCAAGAGGCAATTAAGGGAAGAGGAGGTAGCTAAGATGAAGAAGGCAGGACTGCTGCGGGACTGAAGCTCGACCGAGGGGATGGGGAAAGCAGCACTCCCAATGTTATCACATAGGGAAAATGCCGAGTTATGAAGATTTAGAAACGAAGGTAATAGATACTGGTATATGTACAGTTTGTGGGGCATGTATTCTAGCATGCCCTGATTCTCATATTAAGTTCATTGAGAGAAAGCCGAAGAGACCCAAAAGGACGCTGGACTGCGTAGGCTGTAGCACATGTTACGATGCTTGTTATATGCTCAGACAAGGCTTGATGAGAGATATAGAGCGGAGCATTTTGGGTTGGGAGGAAAAGAGCAGTATCGGGATATATAAGCGCCTTCTGGCTGCAAGAACAAGAGAACAAGGTATAGAAAAAGCTTGCCAGGATGGTGGAATCGTAACCTCGCTCTTAATTTATGCCTTAAGCGAAAATGTTATAGATGGAGCTTTAGTTGTTGGAAGAGACGGATGGATGCCTGTAGCCTGTGTCGCCAAAACCAAAGGTGAGATTATTTCCTCAGCAATGACTAAATATGGAACAACTCCTGTACTAAAGGAGCTCAGAGTTGCTGTTGTAGACCACAGTCTCAGCAGAATTTGTGTTGTCGGCTCACCCTGCCATATCCAATCTATAAGGTATCTTCAACATAAAGGCCTGCCATTAGCCGCGGCAGTAAAGTTTACCATAGGCTTGTTTTGCCGCGAAAATTACGAATACCACTGCATCGAAGGGAAGATGAGGGAAAGGGGGTTAAACATTGAAGAGATAGACAAGTTCAATGTTTCAGAGGAGTTTGATATATATGCAAGTGGGAAGAAATTATCTTTTCCGATAACCGAGGTAAAGAGTTGCGTCCCTAAACACTGCCTTACTTGTGAGGATTTCACCAATGAGTTAGCCGACATCTCAATTGGAAGCGACGGCTCTTCGGAAGGATGGTCAACTGTCATAGTTAGAACTGAAGGAGGAGAAAATATTCTCTCAGCCCCGGAAAGAAATAAGCTCATAGACACAAAGCCTGTACACAACCTAGATTACATAAAGGAGATAGCGGATAGGAAAAGGGAAAAGGGAAAACAAACAAGGGACATATTTAGTTTAAGAGCGGAAGGTTTAGAGAAAAAAGACATTGCGGTTAGATTAGGGATAACAGAAGAGAGAGTATCACATAGGCTTGAGGGAATTTAATATGCTTTAGGGATTGCCTAAAGCTCTCGCCTTTTCAATGGCTTGGAATTTCGGGTAGCATATCTATTTGGCATTCGCGATTTTATCTGCATTAGGCCTAGAATCTTCTCTCAAATTTGTGTCTGTTGTACGCCTTCATCCGTTAGCTAACGGATTAGTGACACTTCGCCTGCTTTCTTGTCATTGTAAAGCACACCCTCTTTTGTCATTGCGAGGAGCGAGATTCCTCGTTTTACTCGGAACAAGCTCCGCAATCTATGCTGATTCTCCCGGGCAAATATGGCGGGAGGGAGTTAGAGAGAGGGGGGGAATTCACCCTCACCTATCCTCTCCCAGCAAGGGAGAGGGGATTTTTCCTGGTAGGATTGCCACTCCGTTAGCCAACGGACTAAACAAATCCCAATTTAGAAGCCTTCAGCTATCAGTTTTCAGCCATTAGCTGACTGCTTTTTGCATTTTGACATTTATTTGTTTTTGCTTTCCAGCAACAGAGTTACCGGTCCATCATTGTGGATATTTACCAGCATGTGTTCCTGAAAAATCCCCGTTTCTACCTTAAGCCCGAAGGAGCGAACCTGCTTAACGAAGAACTCATAAAGTTCTCCAGCTTTATCGGGTGAAGCTGCTTCAGTAAAGCCGGGGCGTCTTCCTTTCCGTGTGTCAGCCAACAAGGTGAATTGACTGACTACTAAAATTTCTCTTCCTGTCTCTAATGCCGAAAGTGAAAATCTACCCGCCTCATTGGAGAAGATGCGCAGGTTAACTACTTTGTCTGCGAGATAGCGAGCGTCTTCCTGGGAATCATCTCTGGCTATGCCAAGAAAAACAACCAGGCCTTCCCCAATTTCTCCAACCGTTTTATTACCCACGGTTACCGAGGCATTGGTGACTCGCTGCACTAATGCTTTCATGACTCGGTTTTGTCAAGCCACTGGCGATACTTTACCATTGCTGCTAATGCCCGGATCGAAGTCTCAATATCCGAGAAAACGGGGAAACCTAAACTCTCGATAATCCGTGATGCTTGTTCAACACCTAACGTTCCCATGCTATAAACACAGGTAGCCACTGGCTTTGTAGCAGAGAATTTGCTCAATAGTTCACTGTAGAACTCTGAAGGCATATCCGGGGCACCATAAAAATAAACCATGAGGCAATCGATGTTTTCATCATTGGCGAGTGCTTCTACCACTTCATTAAACAAGAAGAGGGGGTTAGTTACCACTATTGATGGTCCCAAGTCCACGGGATTACTCTTCAGTGTGGGATGTATCCTCGATAGTCTTTCTACTGTCGGGGGAGATAATTTAGCGAGGGATAGCCCGCATTCAATAGCGGTATCCGCGGCTGCCACTCCTCCAGCACCGCTTACAGTGAGTATGGCGACGCGATTCCCCTTAGGCAATGGTTGATAGGCAAAGATTTTGGGAAGCTCGAAGACCTCTCCAAAAGTGGTGAGAGGGATAATTCCCGCTTCCTTGAATATCGAGGCATAAGTTGTATATTCACCCACTATAGAGCCGTGGTGTAATGCTGCCGCCTTTTCGGTTTCTTTTGATTTCCCTGCTTTATAAATCAGGATAGGCTTCTTAGCAGAGGTCTCTCTGGCTACTTTCAGGAAAAGAGGACCATCAGCTAGCTCCTCAACATAAAGGCTGATTACTTTGGTATCGGGGTCATCTTTGAGATAAGCTATTAAGTCTATTTCATCCACGTCGCATCTGTTGCCATAATCGCAGATCTTACTTATGCCATAGCGGTAATCCTCAAATGGAAATGCTTGAAAGCCGATAAGGCCTGTCTGACCACCTAAAGCTATGGAACCCTTTTGGATTTTATGGTAATTTACCTGATATAGGTTAGTTGTGGCACCGCTTCTAGTATTAGTAGTGCCAATTGTATCTGGTCCCATAATACGCATTCCCGCAGGTCTGGCGATATCAACTATTTCTTGCTCGAGCTTGGCTCCTTCTTCACCCCTTTCGGCAAAGCCGTCTGAGGCAACAACAGCAGCTTTCACTCCCTTTTCGACACATTCCTTGATAATTGCCGGAACAGTTCTGGCCGGAGTGCTAATGACTGCCAGGTCAACAGCGTCGGGGACTTCTGTTACACTGGGGTAAACTTTCAGTCCAAGGATTTCATCGTAGGAGGGATTGACGGGATATATCTTGCCTTGAAAACCAAAATTGCGCAGGTTCTCTATCAGGCAAGCACCGCCAAGTATCCCTCCTTTTAATGAGCCGATAGGGGCGATGCTTTTGGGATTGAAAAAGGCGTCAATGTCACCTTTTCGCTGTTGATTCATTTTTACTCCTACTTAACTATGACCTGAATTAAGATATCTCCGGGCACGCCATCGGTTATCTGGCAGGCGTTGCGCAGTTTTACCATGCTGCCCGTTTTCACGCCTGAAGGAATTTTGACTTCTACCTTTTTCCCGTGCCTGGTTAGAATTTTTCTTGTTCCCTGTGAAGCCTCCTTTGGGGTAATGCTGAGTTGATAACGGATATTCTGTCGGTAAGGTTTTCTGGCTTGTCCGAATATTTCATCGAGGTTAATTGTCTCTCCAGGCCAGGCTTCAAATTTTGTCCCGCCACGCTTACCAAAAGTTCTAAAGGAGAATCCTGTTCCTCTCAGTCGGTCGCCGAATATATCATCGAGAAAGCTGAAATCAAGCC
>Ga0315289_10016548_pt1 | contig 10163 bp, 7 predicted proteins | sample YL17G11_40_MG_FD_203452 | JGI IMG/M metagenome (GOLD analysis project Ga0315289, IMG submission 203452) | Sediment microbial communities from Yellowstone Lake, YNP, Wyoming, USA - YL17G11_40 | ecosystem: Environmental > Aquatic > Freshwater > Lake > Sediment | place: USA: Wyoming | collected...
CGCTGTTTCGGGATATTTTCGTGGAGTTCACGCAGCTCGGACGGCAGGTTGAAGATCACCCAATGGACCCACGTCCCGCGCGGCGCGTCGGGATCGTCGCAAACAAGGGCAAGGCTTTTTGTTCCCGCCGGGACGGAGTCCCAGGCGAGTTGCGGAGAAATGTCCTGGCCGTCGCAGGTATGTTTTCGAGGGATCAACTCGCCGTCCTTAAACGCCGTGCTCGCTAATTTAATGTCCATTCCAGCCTCCTTTCACCCGGCGCCTCCGCCGCCCCCTCCCCCTCCGCCTCCTCCTCCGCCGCTGAATCCGCCTCCGCCCCCCGAGGAATAGTGAGCCGCGGACATGCTGGCCTGCTGGATCGTCGTCGACATCGAATTCAAGCTGCCGACCATATGCTCGAGCCCGCCCGCGCTCAAAAAGGACGAACGATTGTAGCCGACGTACCATGCGGGAACGGACGACCGTTCGTTCTGGAGGATGACGGGAAGCATCTTGATGATTTTTTTCGCGTTGCCGAAGAGAATCCCGAAGACAAGATAGGACTCCCAGAGCTTATAAGCTTCCGGGGGGATGTCCTTGAAATTCGAAAAATCGTCCAAGAACCGGTCGAACGCTTTCCATCGTTCGTATTCGTGGGCCCAGGTCAGGGTCCGTCGCTTGAGATTCGGAATCAAGCCGGCCGCGAGCACGGCGAGGACCGGGTTGACGGTCAGCACGGCCAACGGGACCGTCACGATGGCAAAACGATTGTGCGCCCGAAGGCTGGAGGGCTCGATGAAACGTAGCTGCTTGCCTTCGGCCTTGATGTTATTCGACCAGTCCTTGAACCATTTCTGAAAGGTCTGGGGATGGCGCTTGAAAAATTTCTTGAGGTCGTCGACCGAAAGCCGAGACCCTTTTTCGAGCGGTTGTTCTCCGGCCTGCCAGAAGACCAGGTTGAGGAGGTCTTTTTCATAGGGCCGGAGCGCCCGGTCCTCCTGGTAATCCTTTTTCAGGACGATCGTCGTCTCATATTCCGCGCGACGTCCGAAGATCCCGTGTTTCTGCTCGAGCCGGTCCTCGATATCGAGATAGCCGCGCCGGGCCAAGTCGAACATAGTCGCGGTGAACGACCGCGGGGTGATCCCGACACCCTCCTTCATCAGCAACTCGACCAGGCCGGGCCGAAGGTCCGAAGGGGGCTCGTGAGAATACGCTATGACGTCCGGAAAACGATAGTCCTTGCCGACCGTATTCCAGGTGCGAAGATAAAAGACCAGAAAAAGAATGGGGCCCGCAAACAGCGAAATCAGCCAGAGCGAAAACAATATCTTGAGGGTCTTCGCTTTACTAGCTTCGGCCTCCCGAGCGGCCTTGGCCCGGACGATCGTTTCTTCGACAAAGCGGGCTTCTTCCTCTTTGATGGAGTTCCGGGTGTGCCTGGAGGACGGCACGCCTTGGACGAGGCCCGCTGGCCAGACCATCCGGACCTCGAGAAATTGACGTGCCTTCAAATTCGAAGCCGTAAAGCGCGCCGTCCGTTCGTCCAAGATCTCGGCATATCCCGACAACGGGCCGTGGCCGTAAACTAGAAGGTCGCTTCTGTTCGCGACCGGTTCAGGAAGCTGGACCACGACGAGGGCGTGTCCCGTCGGTTTGACCCAGCCGCTCCCGACCGCCTGCCAGTAGAGTTCGGTCACGTCCGGGTAGCTGACGACCCCGCCCCGGACCCGGTAATGGATGTGAAAAATCCGGCGCTCGTTGCGGGCCGAATAAAACCATTTGGCCGTGAACCGACCTTGAGCGTTGCCGGTTTCCGTTCTCAGCCCGGCCCCCTTCTCATCGCGGACGGCGAATTCTTCAACCGCAACGTCATAGGAATAGCTTTGCCGGTCCACGCGGAGCGGGATCCAAAGGTCCGCCCAGCTGAACGAGCCGCGGAATTCGTAGGTCCGGTATTCGTCCACGGTAAACGAGCCGTCCCGGGCGACCTGGATTTCGACCCGGACGTCCGGAAAATAGTAGTTCTTCGTCTCGGCCGCGCCGGTGGGCCGGGCCGGGCCGGCTAAGCCCAGGGCGATAAAAACGACAAGAGGAAAGAATCGGCGGTGTTTATTGAGCATGCGTCCCTGGCCCTCATCCTTATTATATCTAACCCGGGATTATATCTAACTTATTATATCTAACCCGGACCGATTGACAAAGACCGTCGATTTTAATACTTTTCTCAACACATGACGTCCTCATCTCATTCGAAAGGATGGAGGGTATGAACGCAAAATTCAGGCTCGGCGCTATGATGTTTCTCCAGTACGCCATTTGGGGTTCTTGGGCCCCCGCATTATCGGCCTATCTCCAGAACAACCTCGGCTTCAACGGATGGGAGCTCGGCATCGTTTTCAGTCTGCTTCCGCTGGCGACGATCATTTCTCCCTTTGTCGGAGGCCAGTTTGCCGACCGCTATTTTCCGACCCAAAAGGTCATTGCTATCCTCCAGCTCCTCGGCGGCGTCATCCTGATCCTTATCGCCAACATCACGACATTCGCGGCGATGATGTGGGTCATGCTTCTTTACTGCCTGATTTATGCGCCTACGCTCGCTCTAACCAACTCCATCGCGTTCATCAACCTGAAGAACTCGGAGAAGGAATTCGGCGCCATCCGGGTCTGGGGGACGATCGGCTGGATCGCCGCGGGCTGGGCTCTGGCCGGTTGGCGCATGCTGGCCAAATCGCCCCAGGGTATCGCCATGAAAGGCGATACCCTCATTTTAGCCGGGGTCTTTTCCCTCGTTATGGGCGTTTTCTCCTTCGGCCTGCCCCACACGCCGCCGCAAAAAGAAGGGGCGAAGCCATGGGCGTTCCTCGAGGCCCTCAAGATGTTCAAAGACCGGAGATTCGCCATCTTCGCCGCGATCTCGTTCGTCGTGGCCACAGAGCTTCAATTCTATTACGTCCTGACGTCTCCCTTCCTCACCTCGACGGCCATCGGCGTCAGCCAGAAATACGTTTCGGCCGTCATGACCATCGGCCAGATCGCCGAAATTTTTGTCATGGCCTTCATGCTGTCGTGGGCCCTCCGGAAGTTCGGGATGGGGAAAACGATGACCCTGGGCATCCTGGCTTGGCCGATCCGCTACATCGTCTTCGTCATCGGCACGCCGCCATGGTTGGTGATCGCCTCCCTCGCCCTCCATGGATTCTGTTACGTTTTCTTTTTCACGGCGGCTTACATCTACGTGGACAGCATCGCTCCCAAGGATATCCGGCACTCCGCCCAGGGGTTGATCGCGACGATCATCCTGGGTTTCGGCAACTTCGTGGGCAGTCTTTTCTGCGGTTGGATCCAAAAGATTTTCACGGTCGAGTCCCTGGATGCCGCCGGCAACGCCATCAAGACGATCAACTGGAGGGGTACATTCCTTATTCCAACCGCGCTAACGCTTCTCTGCCTTATCATCTTCATGTCTTTTTTTAGGGATAAGAAATCCGCCCAGACCGCCTGACCGGAAAAGCGGAATGAGCATAAAGGAGTCGTCCATGAGCAAAAAGCAACAGCTCGGCATCGGCATCATCGGCGGGGGATTCATCGCCCGGTTTCACATCCGTTCCTGGGTCGGAGTCCGGGACGCCGATATTCTGGGCGTCTTCGACCCGGACGAAAAACGGGCCAAAGAGGCCTGCGCTTTGGTCCGGTCGCTCGGTGTCGGTAGCGCAAAGCCGTACAAATCCATCACCGACATGATCGCCGACCCGGCCATAGACGCGCTTTGGATCGGCTCGCCCAATTACACGCGCGTCGAAGTCATGGAAGAGATCGCCCACGCCGTTCTCAAGGGCAAAGGCCGACTCGTCGGTGTCGCGTGTGAAAAACCGCTCGGCCGGAACGTCAAAGAGGCGAGCCTTATGCTGGAACTGGCGAAGAAGGCGAACCTCCTCGACGGCTATCTCGAAAACCAAGTCTTCGCGCCGGCCGTCACGCGCGGCAAGGAGATCGTCTGGGCGCGCGGCGCGGCCATCGCCGGACCACCCTACCTCGCGCGTGCGGCCGAAGAGCACAGCGGTCCGCACATGCCCTGGTTTTGGGAAGGCTCGCTCCAGGGCGGAGGCGTGCTCAACGACATGATGTGTCATTCGGTCGAAGAAGCGCGGTTCATGCTCACGCCGCCGGGCGCGCCGCGCGAAGTCCTCACGCCGACGAATGTCACGGCACATATCAACTGTCTTAAATGGCAGACGCCGCATTACGCGAAAATCCTGGCTGCCAACAGCGGCGGCCAGACGGATTATCTCAAGCGGCCGGCTGAGGATTTCGCCCGGTCCCTCGTCGAATATAAGGACAAAACGGGCCAGACCTACATCGTCGAGACGACGACCTCGTGGTGCTACGTCGGGGCCGGGCTGCGCCTGACCCTGGAACTGCTGGGGCCCGAATATTCCCTTCAGATCAACACGCTCGACGCCGGACTCAAGGTCTTTTTCAGCCGCCAGGTCAAAGGCAAGGCGGGCGAAGACCTAGTCGAGAAGCAGAACGCCGAGATCGGTCTGATGCCGGTCGTCGCCGACGAAGCGACCGAGTACGGTTATATCGCCGAGAATCGGCACATGGTCCAGTCTTTCCTGAAGGGCGTCCGTCCGGCCGAAAACTTCAGCGACGGCTTCAACGTCACCGAACTCCTGATGACGGCCTACATGAGCGCCGAGAAGGGCAAGACCGTCGCTTTCCCGCCGCCGGGCCTCGAGAATTACGTCCCGGCCGTCGCTAAGGGGACATGGAATCCGAAAAAATAAGGAGGAAGAATGAATAAAAAGAACGCAATCCTCACCTCATCTCTTTTCGGTCTCTGTTTGATTTCGCTTATATCTTCCGGACAACAACAAGCGCCGCAGCAAGCCGCCCCGATGCAGATCCGGCACATCTCGCCCGAGCTCGAGAAATACGTCGCGACGATGAACTATAAGGACGTCCGGATCAAGAAATTTCCGTTTGCCTCGGAGGCTTACACCTTCCGCAGGTTCACCTTCGCCGAGACCCTGATCAAACTCAAGGAGCTCGGAGTCGGGGCCGTCGAAGCCTATGACGGGCAAGCTCTGTCGGCCGAACTCCCCGGAGCCGGGTTCAATCCGAACATGACTCCCGAGCAGATGGCTAAAGTCAAGGACTGGCTCAAGTCGTCCGGCGTAACGCTCTACGGCTACGGCGTCGTCGATATCGGCCGGACCGAGGAGAGCATGCGCAAGGTCTTCGACTTCGCCCGTAAAATGGGCATCCGGGTCATCGTCTGCGAGCCGGCCGACGACGACTTTACCCTGCTCGAGAAAATGGTCAAGGAATACAACATCAAGATCGCCATCCACAACCATCCGCCCGGGTCCAAGTACAGCCAGCCCGAGACGGTCTTCAGCCACGTCGATGGCAAGGACCCGCGCATCGGCTCATGCGCCGACAGCGGCCACTGGATGCGGGGATGGAACGACCCGCGCGAAGCGTTCAAACTCCTCGAAGGCCGCATCCTCGACGTCCACCTGAAGGACCGGAGCGATTTCGGCACGGCCAAAGGAGTGGACGATACGCCCTGGGGCGCCGGCAAGGGAACGATCCGTGACCTGCTGGCCGAGCTGACCCTCCAGGAATACGATGGCTACTTGACGATGGAATACGAGAACCAGGCTGAAGTCGGCGACCCGATGCCCGCGTTCCGGAAGAGCATCGATTACGTCAAAAGCATTACGTACTACGAAGGCTACGAGCGCATTTTCCGTCCGAACAAACAGGGCTGGAACCACTATGGCCCGGGTTATTTCGAGGTCGACCCGAAGACGGGGGTCCTGAAGGGCCAAGGCGGCATGGGCTTGCTTTGGTACAGCGTCAAGAAATACAAGGATTTCGTCCTCGAGTGCGATTTCAAATGCTCGACAAAGGAAACGAATTCCGGAATCTTCCTTCGCGTCCCGGACGTCCCGACGAGCGACGATTATATCTACCACTCCTTCGAGATCCAGATCTATGACGCAGGAGAAGGCATCCACAAAACCGGAGCCGCTTATGACGTCGAGGCGCCTAAGATGAGCGCCTTCCTCCCGACGGGAGAATGGAACCACATTAAAATCGAGTTCCGGGAAAAACACTTGAAGATCGAATTGAACAACACGCTTATCATGGATTGGGATGCCAAGCCGGGCGGGAAGGTCAAGGACTTCGCCCTGGAAGGCTACGTGGGATTCCAGAACCACGACAGCCAGTCGCCGCCGTATTTCCGGAATATTTATATTAAGGAATTGTAAGCAGAATTTCTCTTTCTGTTCTTATCCAGCCTCCAGGCTGAACTCGGGCATATCGAACCAGAAGCCCGACCCGCTGACGGAATCGATTTCGGCCTGAACGATGGCCTTATGGCCTTCCTCGATCTCGACAAAACGCTCGAACAGCGTCTGCCCCTCGGGAGGAAGCTCCCGGACCATTTTTTGATAGAACCCGCTCGTTTCGATTTCGACCTGGAGCGCCTGACGCAGGAGCCGGACCTCGGACTCCCGATCGGTTGCCGTGATCTTCCCTTTGAGCGTCTTGACCGCGGCCTCGATCTTGTCCTTGGAAGGAACGACGGTGTTCAGCCGGGTTGGCGTCACATGGCCGGTCGTCTTCCATTCATCGAGCTTCTTCTTGAGGTAATCGACGTGCGTGACCTCGTCGTTGGCCAGCGCCTGAAAGACTTTCTTTCCCGTCGGATTCTGAGTGCCGTTCGTTGCTTCCCGATAAACATGGACGACCTGGCCTTCATATTGAAGGGCCGTTTTGATGGCTTCTTCGATGTTCATGTTGACCTTCGTCCTCTCTTGTTAAATATAGTAGCGTTGGAATTTACCACAGGGCCCGAGAAAAATCAAAAAGCGTTATTTCAAGAACAGCTCGATCACCGGGACTTCGACCCTGGGTTTTTTGACGGGCAGGCGCAAAACAACGGCGCCGCGTCCGGCCGGCGTCTGCTCGCCCGGCATGAATCCCATGTAACCTAGATCTCGCGGCGATGTCGCGTCGCGGAAGGGAATCTCGGACGCATCATTCAGAAGCTGGGCAAATTTCACTTTGCCGCCGAAGCCGTCGAGAATGAGCGTTCCCGGCGGCCATTCCAGGACGTGGACGTAGAGCCGGTTGGCTTCGGGATTGTAGGTCAGCAGACAGTTCGCCGGCTTTGGAAATTCCGGAGGAGCTTCGGTGCAGCCATAAATCGACCGGCCGTTCACTCTCATCCAAGCGCCGATGCCGGCCAGCCGGTCCGATGCCCGCTCGTCGAACGTGCCTCGAGCCGTCGGCCCGACGTTCAGCAGCAGATTACCGCCTTTGCTCACGATCTCGATAAGCATGACGACGAGCTGCCGGATGCTTTTCCAGGTCGCTTCGTCCCGATGATAACCCCAGGACCCGCTGAGTGTTTGGCAGGCTTCCCACGGGACTTTGACGCCGTTCATCCTGACCCACTCACGCGGCATGAACTGCTCGGGTGTCCGGAAGTCCCATCCGCCTGGGACATCCAGGAGGTCCAACCGGTCGTTGATGAGGATATTCGGCTGGAGTTCGCGGATCATCTTAAGCAGCGCTTCGGACCGCCAGTCGGCTCTCCCCTTTCCGTCCGGCCCCGGAAACGAAAAATCGAGGAACAGATAGTCGACCGGTCCGAACTCGGTCAACAACTCGTGCACCTGGTTGTGCAGATAGGTGGCGTATTTCGAAATGTCCCGGTTTTTCGTTTTTTCGCGAAACTCGACGTTACCGAATTGGGCATGATGTTTGTCGAGGGGGTAGTCCGGGTGGTGCCAGTCGAGGAGCGAATAATAGAAACCGACCCTCAGCCCTTCGTCGCGCACCGCCTTGACAAGAAGCGCGATCAAATCTCGGCCGCAGGGCGTTCGGGTCGCTTTATATTCCGTAGTTTTCGAATCCCAAAGGCAAAAGCCGTCATGATGCTTGGTCGTGACGACGACATATTTCATCCCGGCGGCTTTCGCGGCGCGTGCCCAGATGACCGGGTCGTAGAGGTCGGGGTCGAAGTGGTCGAAATATTTTCGGTATTCTTCGTCGGAAAGATGTTCGTAATTCTTGACCCATTCATGGCGGGCCGGCAGGGCATATAAACCCCAATGAAGGAAAAGTCCGAACCGGGCGTCCGTCCACCAGGCTCCTTTCGCGTCGGCCATGTCTCACGCCTTTTTTAAAAGGGGCAGGATAAATCCCAGCCCGATGGCGAAAAAGACGACGATCGCCAGCACGGAATTCCGCATGCTCCCCGTCAGCGCCTCGGTGATGCCGAAGCTGAACGTCCCGCCCACCGTGGCCAGCTTTTCCATGACGTCATAAAAACTGAAAAACGAGGTGTGGTCCTCGGTCTCCGGAAGCATTTTGGAGTAGGTCGAGCGGGCGAGCGATTGCGAGCCGCCCATGACCATGCCGACACAAACTGCAATGATGATAAAACCCAGGGCGTTCGTAATGAAATAGGCCCCGATACAAATGAGGACCCAGCCGATGATCGAAATGATGAAAGCCCGGATGTTGCCGATCGCGGCGGACAGCTTGGCGAAAAGCCAGGCCCCGAGCATCCCGATGAGCTGGATGACGAGGATGGTCGCGATCAGGACTTCTTCTTTGAGCCCGAGCTGTTTCTCGCCGTACGTCGCCGCCATGAACATAACCGTCAGCAACCCCATCGTGATGAAGAAAAAACCCACCAGATAGGTCTTCAGTCGCGGCAACCGCCGGATCTGACGGGCGACGAGGCGAAGCTCCTGATAGCCGCCGAAAATGACGCTCGTCCCCGGCCGGCGATGGCCGTAGGTGAACCTCGGCAGCCGCCGGAACGTAACCTGGCTAAACCCGATCCACCACACGCCGACGGATAAAAACGAGAGCTTCGCGGGAAGCCGCGGGTCGCTGATGCCGAACCACGCCGGCTGGAGGACGACGACGAGATTCATGAGGAGAAGGACGACGCCGCCGAGATACCCCATGGCGTATCCCCGGGCGCTGACCCGGTCCTGGTCCTCGGGCGCGGCGATGACGGGGAGGAACGAATTATAGAAGACGATGCTTCCGCCGTAGCCGATCGTCCCGAGCGTAAAGGCGATGATGCCCAGCTCGATGTTCGACTTATCGAAGAAAAAAAGCGTCGCGCACGATAGGGCGCCGAGCCAGGTGAACGCTTTCATGAAAGATTTCCGGCGTCCCGTATAGTCCGCGACGGACGCGAAGAGCGGCGAGAAAAGCCCGACGATGAGATAGGCGGCCGCGATCGCCCACGAATAGAGCACGGTGTTGATGATCGGCAGGCCGAAAAAATGGACAGTGAAATCGCTTCCGGTGCGCGTGATCTGATTGTAGTAAATCGGAAAGATGGCTGAGGCGATCGTCAGCTGATAGACCGAATTCGCCCAATCATAGAGGACCCAGCCGCGGATGACTTTGGGGTCGCCTTGAACAAGGGTCGCGTCGCGTCGACTTCGTATCGGCTCGGTCATGGGCGGTGGTCCTTTGGTCGCAGAGTACGTTTTCGCTCGGGGACGGAGTGCCGATGCGTCCCGGCGAGAACGATATTATTATTCCAACCTTGCGAAAAGACAAGCTCGCCGGTTATAATGCCCGCTCTAGAAGCCCATGTATCTTCTCAATCCGATCCTCTATTCTTCGCCTCTGATCTTATTTACGGGGTATCGTCTCTGGACGCTCGCTTCGAAACTTATCTGGAAAATTCTGGTGACCGCTCTCTATACGGTTCTCATCGCGGCTTATCCTTTGGCCGAAACCCTATCCCATCGCCCCTCGACGGCGTGGTCCAAGGACGTTACGATCGTAGGCTATGTCGGCCTTCCCGTGCTCCTTTATCTGGTCCTTTTAGTGGTTTTGTCCGAGGTTGCGATCGGCCTCGCCCGGCTCTTCAAACTCTTGAGTCCCGAGGCCGTCCGCAGGCCGCGCTTCCGCTTTGCCCGGCTTTGGATATCGTTCATCGTCCCCGCCGCCATCGTCGCCGCTGGAGCTTACATCAACAACCATCCACGTATCCACAACTACGCGATCGAAATCCCCCGGAAATCGTCCACCCTCCGCGAGCTCACGATCGCCTTCGCCTCCGATTTCCATCTTAAAGACACGACGAACCCAAAGGTGATGGAACGTTTTGAGGCCAAAGTGGCGGC
>Ga0315289_10016549_pt1 | contig 10163 bp, 6 predicted proteins | sample YL17G11_40_MG_FD_203452 | JGI IMG/M metagenome (GOLD analysis project Ga0315289, IMG submission 203452) | Sediment microbial communities from Yellowstone Lake, YNP, Wyoming, USA - YL17G11_40 | ecosystem: Environmental > Aquatic > Freshwater > Lake > Sediment | place: USA: Wyoming | collected...
CAAGGTACCAGAGACTCAGAATGTTCACCTGGCCGAATTGTCGCCCGAGATCAGCCCACGTCGCGCCGCCGTTCGTGGAGCGCAGAATCTTGCCGCCAGGATAAGTCCCGGCCAGAGTAATCCCGCTGCCAAGGCAGCAGAGACTAAGAATCTGCGACTGGCTGAATTGTTGCCCGAGATCGGTCCAGCGTGTTCCGAGTTCTTCAATAAATGCTTGGTTGTTCATCGCTTTCTTCGGTGTAGTGGACTTGTGATGGTTCCCTTGTCGTTCGTGGTTGTGATGTCCCTTCCCTCTGTTAGGCGACATCACTGGGCAAATCGAGAGTAGGATTTCGATTTCCTACAAGTTTTTTCAACGCCCGGTACATCAAGTCCCAGGCCAGCAAGCGCTTGCGCGGAAACCCCTCGATATAGCCGCGCTTCCAGAGGCGGCCGGCAGCGTCCCGCAGGTCGATACGATAATTGCCCTGGGTGGGGCTGCCCGTACCGGTGTTGCAGATTGTGCCGGTGGCAACGGTCTTGATCTCGCCAGTGACGGCCGAAGGGGTCTAAGACGGTTATGGGGATCGAGACTGGCGAAATGATCTCGCCGTAGAGTGCCCGAAAAGGCAGTGAGCGCCTTGCCGGACGGGTCGTGAGAGCGGGTGTCCCCGACACCCGACTGATACCGAAGAGGGGCCTTAATGGACGCTAACGGACTTGGGCGGCCAAAGAATCTAAGTGCTTTTAGGCCACAGAGTTGCGCATAAGTCCGTATTCCTTACCAACTTGCGCAAATTGCCTATTTTCCGTTTACCAAGGACGCGCTCTACCGACTGAGCTACAGCAGCCGATGGACCGCCTCGCTGTTTCCTACCCTCGCCCGGCAAAGCGGGTGAAGGGAGTCGAACCCTCGTAAATAGCTTGGAAGGCTATGGCTCTACCGTTGAGCTACACCCGCAGTGCGCAAATGACTAATGACGAAGGAAGTTCCATGCGTCACCCAACCATCCCTCATTCGTCCCCTCATTCGTCATTTAGATTTCGTCCTTCGTCATTTGCCCAATGGGGGGTACAGGATTCGAACCTGTGAAGGCATTGCCATCAGATTTACAGTCTGACCCCTTTGACCGCTCGGGAAACCCCCCCTCCTTCGCAAAAAAGCTCACAGGCGACCGGCCGTTCCAGGTTGCCGCCGCCGATCTGCGTTTGGGCCGTCTACCGGGCAAGAAACCAGGGGTCTCCGTTACAAGCTAGCGGAGGGACTTGAACCCACAACCTGCTGATTACAAATCAGCTGCTCTGCCGATTGAGCTACGCTAGCCGGTCCAGCCCATCACGCGAACCTCTTAATATAACCAACCTGCCGCTGCACGCAAGGTGGATGGGCAGCAAAAAACGGCTTCCCGACCATCGATTTTCCAAGAATTGCTGCCGTTCCAGCCTGAAGGGGGGAAAAGATGTCCGATTCCGCCCTGGGACGCCGGCAACCGCCCTCTTCATGCCCCTAATTTAGGGGAATTCGCCGGCTTAGGTGCCGTGCCCCGCACGAAATCATCCCTGGGCCCAATAACCCAAGACCGTCGGGCCGGACGCGTCCAAACCCGACGGTCTGCAGGCAGACTCGCATTTCGCCGTGGGCGCTTATCCCGGAAAGTCGATCTTTTCCTCTTCGACCGCCTTCCGCAATTTGCTCAACGCCCGCGCCTCGATCTGGCGGATTCGCTCTTTGGTCACGCCTAATTCCGCCCCGACCTCTTTCAAGGTCAACGGCTCCTGGCCGCGCCGCAGCCCGAACCGTCTAATAATAATCTTCTGTTCCCGCTCGTCAAGGCGCCCCAGAATCCTTTCGACCTGGGCCTCGCGCTGCAATTGGGCCGATTCCTGCTCGAACTGGTCGGAGCGATCGTCCTCGGCCGAAGAGAACATCTCGCCGTGACTGGTGCGGAAACGATCGCGCTGGCGATGTTCGTCGGGAATGGTGCGCGCGAAGTTTTTCATGATCGCCCAGCTCGCGTAGGTACTGAACTTATTGCCTCGCGAGTAGTCGAATTTTTCCACGGCGCGCATCAGCGACATGTTCCCGTCGCTGACCAGCTCGAAGAAATTCTCCGTGGGGCCGACGTGCCGCTTGGCGATCGACACCACCAGCCGTAAGTTTGCCCGGATGATCTGGTTCTTGGTCTCCACCGCTTCGTCGTAGTACCGCTCGATCTGGTCCATCAGGCCGCTTTTCGGCCGCGTCGGATCGAGCTTGTCGCGGAGCTTGGCCAGCTTGTACTTCAGGTAGTTCATCTTGCGGAACAGGTGCATTTCCTGGGTCCGCGTCAACAGCGGCACCTCGTACAGGCTGGCCAGGTAGGGCGGCAGCCCGCTGGGCAAACGCGCCTTCTTCGGCGCCGCCTCGCCCGGAGCCGCAGGCATCGGCCCGAGGATCCGCTTTTCCGCCTTCTGCGACCGCACCCGCACGAATACGTCGCCGGGGATGTAGTCCAGCGGCAACTCGAGGATGCGTTGAGCCCGCATCTCCGCGATAATCCGATAGATGCTCGCCCTGGTGCGGCAGAAGCGTTTCGCCAGCGCTTCGACCGATTCTCCCCGATGATACAACTGGTAGACTTTCCGCTTCGTTTCCAGCCGCAGTGGCCCGTGATTGTCTGGGAACACGGCCATCTCCGGATGAGCCTGGTCGAATTGCTTGAGGGTGTAGCGGATGGTTTCGGCGCTGCGGCCCATTCTTCGGGCCAGCCGTTTGGTGACATCGGCCGGGCAGGCCCCGGCACGCGCCAAGCGCCGGGCGCGCTCGATAATCGCCGCACGTTCTTCGTCACTCAGTTGACTGAAGTGCGTACCGCGTCGCACCCGCTCCCCGTTCTGGGCCACAAACCGATCCACCGAACTCTGCAAGAATCCCACCCGCTTGCGACCGTCGAACACGAAGCGGCGGCTGACCAGGCCCAATCGCCGCCAGCGCGCAATGGTTTTGGTCGACACGTGAAACTGCCTGGCCAACTCTTCCACCGTCAGCACCCGTTCGCCCGCCGCATCGGCCGACATGGCGGCCGCGTCGGATACGTCCTCCACGAACAATTGCAGATCGTGCTTCGCTTCCTGGCCGGTGACCTTCAGATCGGGATAGGCCTCCGGCCGAAAGTTGGTAATGCGGTAACACACATACTCGTAGGTATACGTCCGCCTGGGATCCAGTTCCCCCAGCAGCCTTTCGGCCTGCTGCGCCTGCTCGATCTTCTTTTCCCGCGGAGCGAAACGAACCTGTTGATCCCGAAGCTGCCGGATCGCCGGATTCATGTAGTCGCTGTGCATCGGACATCCTCCCCGTTTTGCAGGCCGGCTCTTCCCACGGGCAGATCCTTCGCCGGCCGAAGCCTGCATGCTTGTTTCCTACCGGCCAGCGCTGGTCGGGCTCGGAGCCTCACTTGGCTCCAGTATAAAGGAAACTCTGTATTTTTGACAGCCCTGGTATGAAAAAAGCCGCCCTGGCCCGGCACTTATCCAACCTTTAGGGTAATCTTAAGCCCACAAACCGTGTGCCACTTCCTCCCAAAGATCATAGTTACCTGGGGGCCCAAGCTCTTGTACGCACTAAAGTGTCCATTGGCTCAAAGAAAGTTCACGCATTTGAACCTCATTAAAGCCGACTCCTCTCGGGCAGGCGTCATCCAGGATCTGGCAAATCATTCTAACCCTTTGCAAAATCTCATCTTAAGTCCAGACGGTCTAGCTATCGAAAAGTTACACGAATCTTTGCCGGATTTCCGTTTTCCCCTATGCGACGCTCCGCATAACGCCCATACAGCAAGACATTCGGCCGCAAACTGCATACCAGGTGGCCTGGCGGTCCCAATTTCATCGTTTCTCCAGACCGTTATTCCCTTCCTGGGCTGTCTTCCCCGGGTCGTCAGAAAGCCTTATGCTTTCGGGTGAACTTTGCCCACCGTAGCGGTCGATTTAGCGATGACGGCGTGCCGTCGACTGAACCCTCAGTAGTTCGATGGCGCAGGCCGCCGCGCCGGTTGCAGTCGATGGTTTTCGCCCAACTCAGTGAGCCGCGGCCGTAGTCATCAACCACATGCCACGGTAAAAGACTCTTATCCTGTCCGGCTTTACGCTGCCCAAGTCTTACACTTTCCAGCCCATGAAATACATTGCTGTTTTCATCATCATTGGCACGCTGGTCGCACTGGCGACGTGGATGCCATCGACCGAGGCGGCCGAGCCCGAACAAACTCACCTGCTGCGCAGCAAACGGCAGCCGGGAGCAATAGACCATATCACGGCCCTGTTGGAAATCGGCGGACAGCGCCTAGAAAAGGAAAATGTCGGCGCGAAACCGCGATCGATCCCCGTAAGCGTCGTCTGCAACCTCGATTACGCTGAGAAAACACTCGAGGTACCTGCCGAAACCGGCGGCCGCTGGCGCTCGGTACGCTGTTACGATCAGGCTGCCGCCGTGCTGAAGATCGGCGACGATGGCGCCAAACCGAGCCTCCGCTCACAACGCTCGCTGATCGGCGCGCAGATGGACCGCGAGGCGGCCACCCTTTTCTCGCCCCATGGCCCGCTGACGCGCGATGAACTGGAACTGATCGACGTGGTCGGCAGCAGCCTGGTGCTCGATCGGCTGCTGCCCGAGAATCGTGTCCGCCCGGGCGATACGTGGAAACACGATGACAAAGTCCTGGCGATGCTGCTGAAACTCGATGCGGTGCGCCAGAGCGGCGTGCAAAGCGCGCTGAAGGAGGTCACCGACACGGTAGCACGCTTCGAGATGTCGGGCCGGGTCGAGGGAACCGTCAACGACGTGGCGAGCAGCGTCGACTTGAAGGCCAAGTACCGCTTGGATCTGCGGACGGGTCGCATCGATTGGTTTGGGCTCGTGCTCAACGAGCGGCGAGAGATCAGCGAGGTCGAGGCGGGCATCGACGTCACGGCCCGGCTGCAACTGCGCATTACGCCCAAAGACAGCAGCCCCGCGCTGGACGACGCGGCATTGAAGGACCTCCCCTTGGAAGCCACCGCGGAAACGAACCCATTGCAGTACGAGTCGGCCGACCTCGGCTGGCGATTGACACACGACCGTGGCTGGCACCTGATCGACAGCCACCGAGACCTGGCCGTGTTCAAACTGGTGGATCGCGGCGACATCGCGGCCCAGTGCAATATCTCGGCACTGTCGCAGCGTTCGCCCGAGGAATTGCCCTCGCTGGAAGATTTTCAGCAGGAGATCCGGCAAGCCTTGGCCAAAAGCTTCGGCGAATTCGTGGAGTCCGGCCAATCGTCCGACGAAGCAGACCGCCGCGTCTACAGGGTCATCGTTCGCGGCGAGGTCTCGCAGGTGCCCATCCAGTGGAACTATTACCTGGTGGCCGATCAGCACGGTCGCCAAGTGACCTTTGCCTTCACGGTGAAGGGAGAGCTCGCGGAGCGGCTCCATCAGGCAGACGAGAAACTCGTCCAAGCGATCGGCTTCATGGAGCCTGAGACAGCCGCGGCCGAGAAAAAATGAGGATCGGCCGAAGGGTCCCTGACAAAACCCCCGCTCCCTTTGGGAGAGGGCCGGCGTGAGGGCTTTAGCGCGTGAGACCCGCCCCCGTTTCCCTTCTGATTGGCGGCCGATGGCTCTTGGCCGCGATCAAGCTGCTGATCGTGGCGCTGATCGTCTGGTTCGTGCGTGGCACGATCGCGGGCGCCTTGGCCCAGGTGAGCGCCTCGCGATGGAGTTTCGCGCCGGGCTGGCTGGCGCTCTCGGCCATCCTGTATTTGCTGGCGCTGCTGCCCGAAGGGCTCTTTTGGCACCGCGCGTTGCGGGCCCTGGGACAAGATGCACGGCTGGGCGAGACGTTGCGGGCCTATTTCGTCGGCAGCCTGGGAAAGTATGTGCCGGGAAAGGCGATGGTGGTGGTGCTGCGGACCGGACTGATCCGCAGCCCTCGGGTTGATACGGGCGTGGCCGTCGCCGGCGTCTTTCTGAGCACGCTCACCATGATGTCGGTGGGAGCGTGCGTGGCGGCCTTCATCCTGGCCATCTGGTTCGCCGAGGATCCACGCTTGCTGGCGATTGCACTGGGCATGATGGCGGTGGCCGGACTGCCCACACTGCCGCCCGTCTTCTCGCGCTTGGCTCGGCTGGCAGGCGTGGGGCGCGGTAGTGCCGCCGCAGACAAACTGGCAGCATTAAAGTACCGCACCCTGCTGGGCGGCTGGTTGGCGATGATCATCGGCTGGCTGCTGATGGGAGCGAGTCTGTGGGCCGTAATGCGGGCGATGGGCATTGCTTCCAGCCTGGCCGACCAGCTTCATCTGGATACGGCAACGGTGGCGATGGCCGTCGTCGGCGGATTCATCTCGATGATTCCCGGGGGGCTGGTGGCCCGCGAGGCCGTGCTGACCGAGTTGCTTCGTCGCCAAGTGGGAGGGGCAGAGACGGCGCTGGTCGCGGCAGCGGTGCTGCGGCTGGTCTGGGTCACGGCAGAAGTGATCATCTCGGCCGTTCTCTACGTTGCCGGCCGACGAAGGACGAGGGCCGAGGGTTAAGGGGGGAGGGATTAGAGATTAGGGATTAGAGATTGGGGTTGGTTCACTATGTAAAGCCGCGACCAGTGGTCGCGGTTTTCGTCGCGGCGGGTCGGGCCCAGGGTTTCTTGCCTATTTTTCCCCATCGTCACACTCCTGCCTAAACTCAAGACCCGTACAACCGGAACCGATAACACCTGATAGCGACGGTTTTCTCCCCTCCGGATAGCCGCTTCTACCTAAACAAGATCCCGCGCAAACCCGTCACTGCACACAGTCCTGCGTAAACCAGTCACCGCGTCGGGATCGAGCAGGTGGGCGATCCATGATAACACTGCCGCGTCTTGACTTCACGGCGATCGGCCAAACACGCCAGGCGCTGAAGCAACAGGCCTGGATCGTGCTGGCTGCCGTCGCGGTTCTCTTCACCAATTTGGGAGTTCCCGCGCTGTGGGATGACGACGAGCCCCGAAACGCGCAATGCGCCCGGGAAATGCTGGACCGCGGCGATTGGATCGTCCCCACGTTCAACCAGGAACTACGCACCGACAAGCCGGTGCTGCTCTACTGGCTGATGTTCGGGGCATACACGGTTCTTGGACCCACGGAACTGGCGGCGCGATGCAGTTCGGCCATCTTCGCGGTCGGCACGTCCCTTGTGACTTATCACCTCGGACGGCGGCTGTTTCGCGCCGAGGTAGGATTCTGGGCGGGCCTGATGGTCGCCACCAGCCTGATGTTCGTGGTCGACGGCCGGGCCGCCACCCCCGATTCCACGCTGGTCTTCTTCACCACGCTCAGCATGTGGTTGTTCGTTGGTGTTGCCGATGCGGTGGCCAAGGATCGGCCGGAAGATAATTTCCCTCTCCCCTGGCGAGAGAGGGCTGGGGTGAGGGGGGATCGTCACGAGAAATCCGAAGGTTATTCTTCGGCCGATCCTAAGGCACCGCCGGCCGCGGCAGGATACGGCTTTCCCTCGATGTACGCAGCGATGGGCGCTGCTGTGCTGGCGAAGGGCCCGGTAGGCGTGGTCCTTCCCGGGGCCGTGCTGGCCTTGCACTCTGTGTGTCGGATTCGGCACCGCGAGGTGGAAAATTCTCGGGCGAGCATCGCCCAGAGTGCGCCCGCTTCGTGGCGGGTGGCTGCTCGGCAGTGGTGCCAGCCGCGGCTGTGGCTAAAAGCCTGCTGGAGCCTGCGGCCGCTGACGGCCATCGTAGTCCTGGCGGCCATCGTCCTGCCGTGGTATGTGTGCGTGGGGATCAAGACCGAAGGCCAGTGGCTGGCCGGATTCCTGGGCAAGCACAACTTCCAGCGGTTCCTCAGCCCGATGGAAACACACCGCGGGCCGGTCGTGTACTACATTCCCGCGATTCTGGTCGGCTTTTTTCCCTGGTCGGTGCTGTTGCCGCTGGCCTTGCTCGATCTTTTCCGGCAGCTCCGCCACGGGCGAGTCTGGAAGAGCGGCTACCAATTTGTGCTCTGTTGGACGGCCGTGTACGTAGGGTTTTTTTCCTTCGCAGCCACCAAGCTGCCCAGCTACGTATTGCCGGCGTATCCTGCCTTGGCACTGATGACTGCCGCGTTCCTGGTGCGCTGGGTCGATGGACAGGCAGACGTTCGCCGCTGCTGGATGCAGTTGTCGTGGGTCACCATCGGCATGGTGGGCGTGGGCCTATTGATCGGCCTACCCATCGCCGCCTATTACCTCTTGCCCGGCGAAGAATCCTTAGGCCTGCTGGGGCTGATCCTGCTTGCCGGAGCCGGCGCCGGACTGACTCTGCTAGCACGCCAACAGCGACGGCTGGCCGCCGCCACGCTGGCCGCCACGGCCGTGGCCTTCGCCACTGCGGCATTCGGCATCGCGTCGGTGCAAGTCAGTCGGTATCACAACAACATGGCCATGGTCGAGTATCTCCGCCGGCACACTCCGGAGGGTTTTCAGCTCTCGACGTTCCGCTACAACACCCCGAGCCTCGTCTATTATGCGAACCGCCGCGTCACTCATTGCGATGACGCCGGCGAGGTGCGGGAGTTCTTCGAGCAGAGCCCGCAGCCGTTTCTCGTGACGTATGCCGATCGTCTCGAGGAACTGAAAGGCTGCTTGCCGGCAGATAGCGTAGAACTGCTGCGGCAGCGACGCTTCCTCCGTCCTGGTGAATTGGTGCTGATCGGCCGCGCAACCGGCGTGGCACGGAGCAATTTACAAACCATGCGGTGAGTTTGGAGTACCGTGACGTGTGCCACTGCTTGCACAAATCCGGGCGGGGGTTGCACTTGTAAAACGCACTGCTTGCCGGAGACGCTGGCAACTTGGGTAGTCGGCAAGCAGTGTCGGCCATAAGGAAGTGCAACATTTCCCCAGGGCAAGCAGTGGCACACCGAGGTGCATGCCAATCCGGGGGACATTGCCATGGAATTATCTCTCTATCGCGAACAGGACGGCAGCGGGGCGCCAAGCCTGTCGGTCGTCGTGCCGATTTGCAACGAACAGGACAATATCGAGCCGCTGCACGATGCCTTGTCCCGCGTGTTGGCGAGTTTGAAGCAATCGTGCGAGCTGATCTTTGTGGACGACGGCTCGCAAGATGCCTCGTTTGATCGCCTGTGCGACCTGGCCCATCGCGACTACCGTGTGAAGGTGTTGCGGCTGCGTCGCAATTTCGGCCAGACCGCGGCGATGCGGGCCGGCATCGAGCACGCCTGCGGAGATACCATCATCACGATGGACGGCGATCTGCAAAACGACCCCGCCGACATTCCCCTGCTGTTGGCCAAACTGGACGAGGGCTACGACCTGGTCTATGGGTGGCGAAAGCACCGGCAGGACGCCTGGCTCAGCCGCAAGTTGCCCTCCCAAGCGGCGAACTGGCTGATCACCAAGGTCACCGGCTTTCCTGCGCACGACCTGGGCTGCAGCCTGAAGGCGCTGCGGGCAGAAATCGCCCAGGAGCTGCCGCTGTACGGCGAGATGCACCGTTTCATTCCCATCCTGGCCCATGCGCTGGGCGCGCGCTGCGTGGAGGTCGTCACCAGGCATCACGCCCGCAGGTCGGGCACCACGAAATACGGGATTGGGCGGACCGTCCGCGTGCTGCTGGATCTGCTCACGGTGAAATTCATGATCCGCGATTTCGCCAGCCCGATGAAGCTCTTCGGCCGACTAGGCTTGTGGTGCGGGCTGGCGGGGCTACTGGCTGCGGGCGCCGCCGTACTCCTGTGGTTTTGGCAGCCCAGTGGCTTGCTGAGCGTGGCCCTGGCTGGTTGCGCTGGGCTGGGCATTACGTCGGGGCTTCAGTTGGGCACGCTCGGCCTGCTGGCCGAATTCTGCGCCCGAACCTGGTTTGAAGGCCACAGCCAAGCCCCGTACCGCATCCGCCAACGGCTGAATTTCGAAGGCCTGTCGCTCCGCGACGCCGACCGCGCGGCCAAGTCGCGGGCAGCGTAGAAGAAGGCGGAAGGGCGAGGGGCTGCAAATTGTGAATTGCGAGCTGCTGGGTGGCCCTGAGGCTCGTGCCATTTGACGGTTCATGGGCCAAGTGTCAGCACTCGTCGCCCCCAGACTGTGAGTTGCATGACGAAGTGACAGCATTCGTCGCCTCTGAAAACCAGGGGTTGTCCAGGAAGAGACGTACGGGTTCCTCTTCTCTGTT
>Ga0315289_10016550_pt1 | contig 10162 bp, 11 predicted proteins | sample YL17G11_40_MG_FD_203452 | JGI IMG/M metagenome (GOLD analysis project Ga0315289, IMG submission 203452) | Sediment microbial communities from Yellowstone Lake, YNP, Wyoming, USA - YL17G11_40 | ecosystem: Environmental > Aquatic > Freshwater > Lake > Sediment | place: USA: Wyoming | collected...
AAAAAGTATCTCAAAAACTGCTGGGGCCCTCAATGCGCTAGTGCTAATGGTTTGTCCGTGGATTTGATTGCGGCGCTTAGTTCGGCCCCCAGACCCCTTGTACTATTGATAAATTTTTGGCGCGTTTTCTTTTGCCTTTTTAATAATTTTAATTTAAAATGTTTTAAGGAGGTGTGCTATGCACGACCATTGCACCGAGTTAAGAGAGCTTTCAAAAGTTCAAAAGAGAATAATTGAACGGCACATTGAAGAGCATAAATGGTTTTTTCACATTGCTGACCGGCAGGAAGCGATCAGGGATTTTATTGAAAAATTCGGCTGGATCATGCGCGAATTATATTGCGGTTATATCTGCACTAGCCGGCTGGATTGTTCCATTGCCAGCGAATATCTACCGCCCGCTGACCCTAAATAGGGTCAGCTTTTTTTCTAAATGGCAAAGCTTGAAACCTAGTGGTTAAAATGCTATAATTGAATTAGGAGGGGTCTTGACAAATAATAATTTTTATTGTCAAGTAAAAATGCTAATGTTCCTTTAAAAATAAGGTTAAAATACGAAAGGAGGATGAAATGAGTATTTTTGATGAGATGTTTGATAATCTCGTGTCAAATATTCAATATTTCACTGGCATTCCAGTGTATAACAAAAAGCAAATAGACGAAATTTACTACCAGATTGTGACTAAAATCAAACCGATTATTGAAAGAAAGCTGCTGGAAAAAGCCAGATTGCAAAATCCAGGCAAGAATTTAAAAGTAAATGTCGAGATAACCCGCCTAGAGATATTTGAGCCGCCAAAATGGTCACACGCTTTGACCTATGAACGATCGCTTTGCTATGGCATAAAAATTATGGAAGAACTTTTTGCCTGTTTAAAAGCGCATGATGTCAGGCCAAGTGATGGCGTAAATTTTGACGGTTTGAGGAAAATGCAAAGGGAGTTAATTGAAGAATATAACAGAGTAAAACAAGCGCAAAGAAAAGCAGAGGAAGAAGAGGACGAGTGATAACACATTCACACTCAAAGGATTTGGCCCAAAGCCATTATTCCTTTGGAAAGGAGTAACTATGTTTGAAGATGGATTTCCTTTAGTACCAGTGGATCCACTGGAAACGCAGCGTCGTTTGTACCCCGAGCTATTTAGGCCAGTAAATAGCTTGGGCATTCCGGACAATCCCGGTGAAAATTATCTGCCAGCGCTGAAGCTGCTGAAATCAACTGCTTTGAAAAAAGCAGCCATTGAAAGCATTTCTGCCACTTCAGTCGCGGTTGCGGAAAGAGCTGGCGATGCTATAAAAATAGCCATAGCCCAAGGTATCTTGGACCGCGATGGCCAAATCAATGCGGCCTTTGACTCTGATTATGATTATGATCATGGTCTTGGCAGCAAAAATATGCGGCTTCGCTGGAGATTAAGGATATGGACCAGATAAAAAAACAACTTTGAGCGCCCTTAACTGGCAAAGGGCGCTTTTTTTATGACTGATGGCTTGCAAATTTTTGTAAACAGGTATAATTTAATTTAAGGAGGCAAGGTCAATGAAAATATTATTAGTTGATGATAAAGTCAAGCGGCGCAAGGAAATCGGCAAAATTTTAAAGGCCCAAGGTTATCAGGTGGTTTGTGCCACTAATGGCTCAACTGCCTGGTCGCAATTAAGATTACATTGGGTCACGCTTGTTTTAACAGATACTAAAATGCCTGAAATGACCGGCCCGGAACTGGCAGCCAAAATTTCGCTGATGAGAAATAAACAGCCAGCAGTGATTGGTATGTCCAATCGCGAGGAAAGCAGGCAGCTTTACCAGTATTTTTGGAACAAGAATGCACCAGTGGAAGAATTATTGAAACTTATCAAAAAATTAACTGCAAAATCGCCCTAAGAGGCGATTTTTTTTATTTAAAAATAATTGACAGGATTAATTTTTTATGCTAATTTACCTCAAAGTCCCTTGAAAACAAAAAAAGCCATCCTTCGCTACTTCCTATGCTCCATCCTCCGTAGCAGTAGCCTGCTACTGCGGAGGACGGGTAAAGCTTCGGAAGTCAGGAAAGCTACGGATGGCAAGGAGGTGATGAGTAAATGTTAATGGATCGCAAAGCAATTATTGAATATGTCAAAGAAAAGATAATTCAGATGCGCGCTGAAGGCAAATTGGATTTTGAAAGGACAACCGGAGCCACGTTAAGGCTGGATTTTTACCAGGATCTTTATCCGGGTAAAGTGCATTATTCAATCAAAGCTGAAGAAGAACGCAATCCAGGCATTTTGGACAAAATTATTGGCGAGGGCATTGCCCTGGGCTTAACCGCGCCTCCTAAAGTTCAAAAGATTGAAGACATTAGTCTGACAGAGGCGGAATTAAAAGAGATTGGCTGGGATGTAAAAATGGCCTTATCCCAAAAAGGCTTAACAGGTGATAACCCTGAATATGCTCAAGAGTATCAAAAACTTTCCAAGCAGCTTGAAGCCGAGCGGCTGGCAGAAAAAAAAGCCAAATTTTTGCCTAAAAAGGGGCCTGAAAAAAATTCTGTGCTAGCAGAAACTCCGAAAATAGCCAAAGTTTCAGCCTATTCAGCCGCAGAGCAGGAATTGGTCAATGCCTTAACCTATGTCGAGGATCTGAAAAAGCTGCTGCAAGATCCCCTGGCCATTAGCGAAGCTTACCTGGAAATGGACCGGGATTTGCTTATTGTTTGGCAACGGCTGGAACGCGAAGGCAAACCTAAAGATGTTATCCTTGTGGAAGCAATGGCTGAAATTGCTCCCAGCCGGCCCAAACAAAAAGAAGATGTATACAGATTGGCCAAAGATTTCTGGCAGCTTTTTGCCAAAGCAGTTGGCGACGCAGCTAAAAACGATCTTATCTTGGCTGCCAAATTGCGCAGCAATTACCGTAACTTGATTGACCAGAGTTTAGCTAAGGACCAGGCAATGAAGGAGACTTATAGTTCCTTGCTTAATTCAGAGGATTCAGTCATCAGCCGCACAAGAAAACAAGTTTTTAGCCAGCTTTTCCCGCGACCCATTGAATTAAGGTTTAAACGTTCCTTTCGGGCCTGCAGAAAACCCAGTCAAACCAAGCAAAGTCCCTTACCCATGGGAGAATCATTGAAGACAGCTTTGGAACGCGCTTTGACTATGGCGCCAAGTTTGCAAAAGAAAAAAGCAGTGCTGGACAAAATGAGCCGGGAAAACCGTGCTTTTATGCCAAGCGGCAGACTCCAACGTCGCAAAACGCCCTGATTGTAAAAATAAAAGGGCGTTTTTTATTTGATTTTTAAATAAGATCAAACCGGAAAAGATAGATGACGATTTAAAAAATAAATTTTTCAATAAGAAAAACCCCACGAAATGATCGTGAGGTTTTTTGTTTTACTCTTCAGGAGTTCCCACTAAAAAAGTGTGGAACGAGAGCTTGTTAATTTTTGCTCCCGAAGGAATCCTGCCACCCATGGAATCAGCGTATTCCTGCTCGTTTTGCGAGCGGGGGATTTCAAAGCTCAGTTTTCTGACTTTAAATTTTGATTTGGGCAAAGCTTTTTGCAAGATGCTGACCAAATCTTTGTCATTGACCGCGACCATGACTGGTTTTCCATTGTCAGCGCTGATTTTTTCAGCCTTGCCGACCAGCCATTTGATCAGGCCTGTGGCCATTTGCTCGGTCCAGGCCGTTGAGTAGGGCCTTTCCAGGATTAGCAGCGGAATAATGTCCTGGTCTTTGGTCCCAAATCCAATGGTCAGCAAACGCAGAATGCTGCGGCCGATTACTTGGTAGCCGCTATTGATCCAGACAACTTTTTTATTGCTGTCTGCCACATAAGCCGGCAAACAATCAGTGTACGAACCCCATTCATTCCAGCGCTGGCAGGTTTTAACAGGGTTTTGCCCGACTTGCAACAGATCATACGGCTTGTCACTATCCTCGAACCTGAGCGTCTTAACCTGTTCCAGGTCAGTCTTTTTGATCAGGACAAGCATTTGTTCGATGGCCAAAGTGGCTTCTTCGTCATTCATTTTTTTAGTCAAAGCAATCAGAAATCTTTCCGCATCCTTGAGCAGGCCCATGCCTTCAGGCGTAACGCGCAGCATTTCTTTGATAAGCTCCACTGAACTGAAGTCCCTTTTAATTCTGCCCATTTCCATGCCCAAGGTCTTTCTTTCTTCAGCACTGGTTTGGGGATCTCTGAGTTTGGTTTCAATCTCATAGGACCTTTCCACAAAGCGGCTATCCTCGATAGAATAGCCCAGCACTTTTTCCCAGCGTTGGGCTACCAGCTCAGCCGCGCGGTTAATTGAGCCGATTTTTTGCCGCAGACTGTCAGTAATCCCGAGAATCATGTTCAGGATGTGGGTCTCACACCAGGCATTTAAAGAATCAAGGTCTTTGATCTGGTCATGATTTTGTTCCTCAGAGTAGCGCCATTTCAAAAAACTTTTACGCATGGCTTGTTTTAAAACCTCACTGATGATCTGGGCGCCGCGCTCATAATTATTGCTCTGGCAAAGGCTGGCATAGGTTAAGCACATATTAAGCAAATTATTGCGATTGACCAGCCTCCAGACATTGTCTTGCATCAGCAGATCCATGTCTTCATCAGTGAAGCCCAGTATTTTTTTGTAATGGGCGCGAGACTTGTTGTTAAGATAATCAATCAGCTCTTCAATGGTAGTGGCTTCGGTCGGATAATCAGTCAGGTTTTGCTGGTAATTGCGCAGATAACTAAGTTCAATGGCTTGCAGGCCTTTGCTTAGCTGTTTGGCGTTTTGGGGCAGACGGAAAAAATGAAGCAGATATTCCGCTGGCCTAGATCTGGCAAAGATGTTAAGACCGCGCCATAAAAGCCTTTTGTCATCGCGGGATTTTTGGAAATCCTTGTCATTAAGTATTTTGTCAAAATGGGCAACAATCGCCTCTTGCTGATTTGCGCTGAATTCAAACCCGGTCAAAATCAGCCAGGTAATAATTTGGGGCAGATTCTGAGACGCGTTTATTTGCTGAATTAGTTCCGCGCTTGTCAGTAATTGTTTGAGCGGAGTTGGAGCAAGCGGATATTCATGGCTGCTACCTTTGCCATACCTGATATACTGACAGATAATTTTGAGATAAGTCAGCAGATTGGGCAAAGCAGGTTGCTCGTCCATATTTTCTAGGTAAGGTTCCACAGTGGTCAGTCCGTCCAAATCTTTGGTTTCTTCCTCCAGGGTATTGAAGATCAGGCCAAGATCAGTCAGGCTGAATAATTCGCACAGATAGCCGTGGATATTGATGGCAGCTGCCAAATCCGAGCCAGATTCTTTTTTTCTGAAAAGAAAAGGCCAGAATTTACTGATGAAGTTTGTTTTCTCGTCTTCAGCTCCCTGGGATTTTCCCATTGATTCCAGAAATTCTTTCCAGGTTTCTGACGGCTGCTGGGCAACGCTGGCAATATTGGCCGAAAGCTCCAAAAGCTGTTTGGCAAAATTAATGCCCGTGATTTTTTCCCCTTCGGCCAGATAAATTTCATTGTGCCACAATTGGCACATGTCACCCAGAATTTTAGCCAGATCAGGCAAGCATAATTTTTCCCTGAAACTGTCGCTTGGGGCTTTGCCTGGCGCTAGTTCAGGTTTATGTTCTGTTTTTTTAGCTTCTTCCTGCAGAAAGTCAATAAATTGCGAAATATGGAAAAAAGTATTTTTCTCCAGAATTTTCCCATACTTTTCCAGCGCCAGTTGCTCAAAAAACGCTTCTTTGCAATAAGGATCGCCAGCATTAAGTGTCATTATTAGCTGCTGGGCTAAAACCAATTTTTGTTGTAATCTTTGGCTTAAAGCTTGCACCTGCCTTTGACATTGACCAAATCCCATTCCAAAACCAGGCATGGTAGCCTCCTTTCATTTTTAATGTTCGATTAAATAATTTATCATCAATTTATTATTTTGTCAAGCTAAGCGCTGAGTTTATCGAAGTGTTGATTTTTCGCTAAAAAAAGATTAAACTGAAGGTATCTGCCTTCGTATAAAGCTATGGCAGACAGGTAAAATGTATTGTGGCAAACAACGCAAATTAAATAGATGGCACGGATATGATTATAATCAATTTGGTTATTATTATGTTACGATTTGCGTGGGAGGTAGAATTGAATGTTTGGGTGAAGTTAAAAACGAAAAGATGATATTGAATGATTATGGCCAGATTGTATTAAAATATTGGCAGGAAATTCCTAGACATTATGATGATATTGAATTGGACGAATTTCAAATAATGCCCAACCATCATCACGGAATTATTATTATAAAGACAGAACCGGTTGGGGCGGAGTATGTAGGGGTAAAAATGACAAATGGTGCGGGAACCGTAGGGACAGAATATTATTCTGTCCCTACAGACCCCGATTCATGCAATCGATCCGCACCATTTGACATTTTGCAACCGCAAAAACAATATGGTTTATTATCAAAAATAATCAAATCATTTAAACACGTCGTGGTTAAAGAAATTCGTTGCCAATATAATGATTACAATTTTCAATGGCAACGTTCCTTCCACGACCGCGTGATCCGCAATGAACAGGAATTAATTGATAAACGTTATTATATTCAACAAAATCCCACCCAATGGCCCTCTGACCGCAATAACCCTATAAACATTAAATAAAACCTATGAGAAAAATTTTATTTTTTACTCTCATCTTGAGCATTTTTATTTTGGCCGGGTGTGTTAAAGCTCCTTTGCCCCAGGCAACAAATTTAAACCAAATACTTCAGCCACAAACACCAGACCAAAGTTGTTTAATAGATGAAGATTGTAAAATTGCGCTAACCACCTGCGGGCCTTGTGATTGTGGTCAGGCAGTTAATAAAAACTGGGTGCTAAAATGTCCATATAAAACAGATAATCCTCAAAATGTAATACAGTGCGCACCTTGTCTGCCGCCTTTGGCTAAATGTGTTAATTTTAAGTGTAAATCAGAAATAGCCAATAATCTAAATACAATAACTAATGAATCTCTGCCCCTCGCCCCTGCTGATGTTTTTGACACGTGGACTGATAAATATGTTGCTCAGCAATTCAGATTCCAAGGCTGTTTAGAGCCGCATACTTGTAGCGGTCCTATATCTAGTAATCAGAAATGTGATATTGATCATCTTGGTGTTTGCTGTGATTGCATTAAAATAGGCACTAAGTGCCCGATAGTTGCTTTAGAAAATGTGGCCAAGGAAAAATTAACTGAAATTAGAAAAACTAATGAAACAAAATATAATGTTGAAGTGGTGGGTACTAAAGTTGTCGGTACAAAGATGAGGCCAATACAGATACAGGCCACGGATTTAAAAATTTTAGGCGAGTGTCCTGCGCAAAAATAATTTGGAAATAAATTTTATGGATAAAACAAAAAAGGAAAAAAACAATTATGCGTTTATTGACGCCGCTAATTTGCATAAAGGCGTAAAAAGTTTGCATTGGCATCTGGATTACCGGCGTTTTAGGACATGGCTTCAAGAAAAATACTCTGTATCTACGGCTTATCTTTTTATTGGTTTAATACCAAAATATAAAGATCTCTATACCTCTCTGCAAGAGGCTGGCTTTACTTTAATTTACAAAGAAGTTGTCTATGATGGTGATGGCCAACCAAAAGGCAATTGCGATGCTGATTTGGTATTAAAAGTAATGCAGGATACCTATGAGAATGTTTTTGACAGGGCAGTTATTGTGACTAGCGATGGCGATTATGCCGGACTGGTCAAGCATTTATTGGCTAAAGAAAAATTAGCGGCTATTCTTTCACCGGCCGGGGTAAAAAAATGCTCTGTTTTATTGAAAAGGACAAATGCCATTATCATTTATCTTAATGATAAAAAAGCTATTTTAGAAGCCCAAAAAGAAAAAGCCCCCGATGAGGACGAAACCTCATAGGGGTCTTATTCGTAGTGATAAGGTAAATATACCGCACTTTGCTGGAAAAGTCAATACCCTTGTCCACACCAGATGTTTTTATGCTAAGATAAAAGGAAAGTTCGCGTCATGTTTTGCCTTGAAATTACTAAGCCCTTTGAAGCTCCGCCATACGGAGCGAAAGAGGGCTAAGATAAAATAAAATTCTGTGCGATTTTTGTCGCTAGCCCTTCATAGCTCTGTAGGAGCGTAGAAGGGCAAAAATCGCTCTCCACTTATGCAACTTCACCTGTCCGCCGAAGCTCTGCAACGCGGAGCGAAGGAGGACCAACCAACATTGTGGAGATAGAGTTTAAATAAGTTTGAAATATAATTTAATGGCTAAAGAAAAAGAGAAATTCAACAAAGGCGAAATCATTATTTACCAGCCCAAAACAGGCGGGCCTAGGTTTGAGGTCGCTTTGGAAAAAGAAACTGTTTGGTTAAATTTAGACCAAATGGCCGTTTTATTTGGAAGGGATAACTCAGTTATATCACGCCATATTAAAAATATTTTTCAAGAGAAAGAATTATTTAGGAATTCAGTTGTTGCAAATTTTGCAACAACTGCGGCAGACGGTAAAGTATATATGGTAGATTATTACAATTTAGACGTCATTATATCGGTCGGTTATAGAGTAAAATCCCATAATGGAGTGAGATTTCGTATTTGGGCGACTAGGGTATTAAAAGAACACTTGATTAAAGGTTATACTTTGAATCAGAAAAGATTAAAGGAAACAAATTTAATGGATTTAGAACAGGCAGTTGCTTTGGTTAAGAATGCTTTGGAAACAAAAAAGTTAAAAGGCGCGGAGGCCAAGGGTTTATTGGAAGTTATAACCAAATACGCTCAAGCCTGGTTATTATTGCAAAAATACGACGAAGAAAAATTGTCTTTGCCAATTAAACAAGCTAAACCTAAATACAAATTGGAGTATAATGAAGCAATTTCTGCAATTTCAGATTTAAAAAATAATTTGCTGGCAAAAAAGCAGGCCTCTGATCTTTTTGGCCAAGAAAGAGGAGAGACCCTGGCCGGAATCATTGGTAATATCTATCAAACTTTTAGCAATAAAGAATTATATGCTTCAATTGAAGCCAAGGCAGCTCATTTGTTTTACTTTATAATCAAGGATCATCCTTTTAGCGATGGCAACAAGCGCATTGGCTCGTTTTTGTTTATTGTGTTTTTAAGCAAAAATAATTATTTATTGGATAAAAAGGGTGAGCGCAAGTTTAATGATAATGCCTTGGTGGCTTTAGCTTTGTTAATTGCCGAAAGCGATCCCAAGCAAAAAGAGGTTTTGATTAAATTAATAATGAATTTTTTGAGTAAATAAAATAATTTGTAAAATATGTTTAAAAAAGAAAACAATTTTGCTTTTATTGACAGCCAGAATTTGAATTTATCTATTCGTGCTCTGGGCTGGAGTTTGGATTTTATGAGATTTAGGAAATATATAGCAGATAAATACCATATTAAACAGGCATATCTATTTATCGGCTATGTCAGCGGCAATGAAACACTTTACCAGTCATTGCAAAAACAGGGCTATATTTTAATTTTTAAACCCACGCTATATCTGCCCGACGGAAAGGTAAAAGGGAATGTAGATGCTGAATTAGTTTTACATACCATGATTGAATATCCTAATTATGATAAAGCTGTCATTGTCAGCAATGATGGAGATTTTTTCTGTCTGGTTGAATATCTTATCAAACAAAATAAACTGTTAAAATTATTAATTCCGAATAAAAAACAATACTCGTCATTACTTAGAAAATTCATGGCTAATATTGATTTTATGGATAGTTTACGGGGGAAATTAGAGTACAAAAAAAGAGGCATTGACCTTCGGACGAAACCTTAGGTGTGGCCTCTCATCGTGATTCTGATTGTATTATAGCATAACCTTTAAAAAAGTCAATAGTATTATCCACATAAACTTTTTAATGCTAAGATAAACTAATATAATCCCCCCGCGCCCCGCTGCGCGGGGCGCTCTCAACACATCTCACCTGTCCTCCGTCCTGTCTGCCGTAGCTTCAGCGCAGGCAGAAGTCCCGCTACGCGGGACGAAGGAGGACCAACCAACATTGTGGAGATTTTGAGGGAGTTGGAGAAAATAATTAATAAGAAATAAATTTGAAAAAACTTGACATTCGGTTTTTGTTCGGGATATAATAGAATAAACAAAAGTAAAATAAAGTTAAAATATTAAATATAAATTATG